>Ga0180302_10000338_pt1 | contig 19852 bp, 24 predicted proteins | sample GuaBasSediGuay17_FD_121794 | JGI IMG/M metagenome (GOLD analysis project Ga0180302, IMG submission 121794) | Subseafloor sediment microbial communities from Guaymas Basin, Gulf of California, Mexico - Guay17, Core 4571-4, 12-15 cm | ecosystem: Environmental > Aquatic > Marine > Hydrothermal... | reverse complement strand
GGAGAAAATCCCTATAGACTATCCATGCTATCCCCAGCTGAAAGATTTTATTAAACAGTTTTTAGAGCCTATTGCCTCCGAGAATATAGGTATAGAATATAAGGAGGGTAAGTTCTTTCTAGTAGATGAGTTGAAAACCCTAGACAAGCCAATTGCTACAGAAGCATTAGAAATTACAGTAAATTACTTTAAAAATAAGGCGACTATAGAGGGAATTAGAGCATGCGTTACAGGGCCTTTCACTTTAGCTTCACAAATAATAGTACCAGGAAAGGGTCGGGGACTAGGTTTCAGAAATACAGCATTAGCTGAGCTGACATTTGTAGAAAAATTAGCAGAGATATTAGCTAACATATGCAAGTACTATGCTGAGTTAGGTGCAACGTGGGTTAATGTGGATGAACCTGTATTATCCATAATAGTTGGAAGAAAGAAAATAATGTATGGTTATAGTGAAGACCAAATAGTAGAAATTTTAAATAAAGTAATAGACAAGGTACGTTCTAAGATTACTGGAATACATGTCTGCGGGTCTATATCGCCGCTGCTGAGAAATACTCTCCTAATGACTGAATTTAAATTGCTAGATCACGAGTTTAAGGGTACACCTTCAAACATAGATATTTTCGAGAGAAATATTATTGAAAAATATAATAAGAAATTATCTTTCGGATGTATTTCGTCAAAAAAGGCTACTATAGAAAAAATTGATGATGTAATTAATTTTATAGAAAAAGCTTTTGAAAAAATAGGCTCAGAGAATATAGAGTTCATAAAACCTGATTGTGGTTTTAAAGGGCTTAAGACTGCTTGTGGGTCATCCGAGGAGGCCTATAAAATAGCTTTAGAGAAGTTAAAAGTACTCAAGAAAGTTAAAGATTCTATAAATAAGAAATACGGAGAGTAATCAGCTGGAATGCTCTTCATCATCTTCAGCGAAGGACGCGATCATCATGCTAACTAGTTTTTTCGTATAGTTCCTCATATACTGCACTTATAATTTTCTTTTTATCTTCGGAAATAGAGCTTTCAATTTTCTTTAAATATACTTTGCCCCTTTTCGAGATAACCAGTATCTTTGCGAAAGGACTTATGTAATTTGCTGTAACATATCCATATGCTATGAGCCCCCTATCTAACAGTTTTTTAATAGCATTAAGAGTTTTTGGCCCCATTACATAGGTTCCATTGATATTTATTAGATCTATCTCATTGACAATAGCACCCTTTTCCTTTAATTTAGCTAAAAATTTTTCGAAAGAATTTTCATCAACGCCTTTTTTAAATAGTGAGAGCATGTAAAGAAGGAGTTTCTCTGTTGTACTGAGCTTAGCCATAAAAATCACTCTGGTTTCACTCTTTCATAAATATATTTTTTACGCATAACACTGAAAAGCGTTTATATGGTAATCCCCATAAGTTCTGTGAAAATGAATCGAGGTAACACTAATAAAATCAAGATAGGGACCTCTGGATATAGTTATGAAGACTGGGTAGGAGTTCTTTACGAAAAGCAAGAAAGCAAGCTCAAAAAATATTCGTCCGTTTTTACTCTAGTCGAAATAGACTCCACCTTTTACTCAGAGCCTAAACCCGAAGTAGTAAGATACTGGGTAACAGCAACACCCTTAGGATTCACTTTTACTGCTAAGCTTCCAAGAGAAATAACACATAAACGTAAGTTGGATCCCCGAAGAGGGGCTATAAAAGAATTTACTAGATTTCTTGAATTATTAAAGCCTCTTATTTCGTCAAATAAACTTGGTTGTCTTGTTGCACAGCTTCCGCCATCTTTTACCTACAGTGATGTCGGGTACTTAGAGAGTTTCCTTAAGGAAGTACCTAGAGATATTCGATTGGCCATAGAATTCCGTAACCCGAGTCTTTTAAGAGATGATGTTTATAGGATTTTAGAGCGATACGAGGCCGCATTTGTGATAGTTGATGAACCGCTTTTGCCGCCAGAAATAGTTATAACTACTGATTTTAGTTATATAAGATGGCATGGAAGAGGTAAAGCTCCTTGGTATAACTATCATTATTCAATAGACGAGCTCAAGGAATGGGTACCTAAGGTAATAGATGTTGCTGAGAAAACAGAAATTGTTTACGGACTATTCAACAACCATTTTTACGGTTATGCCGTGCATAATGCTTTACAAATGCTTATGCTCCTAAGAATAGCTAACCAGTATCAGAGGGAGATTTTGAGAAAACTAGACGAGTACTTTCTGAGAAGAGAGACGGGAGTAAGGCCTCCAATTAAAGAAAAGAAACCTGTATTATTGTGCGCACTAAACGTTAAAGAGCTTCTTGAGTATTTAATGGATAAGCAGAGATACCGCAGAATGTTTGATATAAATAAAGCCGATATAAAGATAATAGAATCGTCAAATAAAATGATAAAAGCAAAAGTAAAAGACTATATCATTATCATTGATATAGATAAGAGAACTATTTTGCATGATTGTCCCGACTGGAGCAGAGTTCTAGTAGCTAAGCAATTCTGTAAACATGTAGGTAGAGTTTTTCTGGCACTAAGGCCAGAGTTAGCGAAAAGCATCTTATGTGATATTATAGAGAACAAAGATAATTGGAACTTCAAGCCTCTTACTCAATGTTAGCGTGAAGTTTCTTTAAGTCTTCCTCCTCTTTTCCAAGACGGTGCATAAGCTCTACAATTATTCCGTCAAGTAAAGCCATCACTGTATCTTCAAATAACGTGCCTAATGGTGCTAGGGGTTCATGAATGCCCAATATTTGTCTAGCGAAATAGTCTTTTTCTTTGGCTACTTTAGTTCTTCCAGGAACGAATACCACGTGGTCTGATATCTTCCCTAGAGGAGAATTAGGATATGTTGTAATTGCAATTACCTTTGCTCCAACAGTTTTCGCGGTTTCAGCAGCCGTTACTATAAGCTTAGTTGATCCTGAACCCGAAATAGCTATGACTATGTCTCCTTTACCTATGCTAGGAGTTATAGTTTCGCCTAAAACATATACATTAAACCCTAAGTGCATAAGTCTCATAGCAAATGCTTTTCCAACAAGCCCTGAACGTCCAGCACCTATAACTAGTATTTTCTTTGATTTTTCGTAGGCCTCTGCAAGCATATCTATCATTTTTTCTACCTGTTTATCATCTATAAGGTCTGCTGATTTCAAAATAAAGGCGGCTATTTCTTTCATTGCTGACTTAACATAAGAGTTACTGCTTATCACACAAAATAAACTCATTTTCATTTAAATATTTTCTTTAACTAAAAGTAAAGCTAGGGCTTTGTTTTCATAATACTTCTAAAAAAGTAAGCATTAAATAGAGTACCCGGTATACGTACCAGTGGAGTTGTTCATAGATGGTATTATTTTTGGAATAGCATATGCTCTTCTATGTTTACCTATGTGCGGCGTTCTTCTGTTATCTGTGGTATTTTTATCTGAAGGTACTAAATTGAAAGAGCTAATTCCTAATATTTGTATTTTTATCTTTGGTAAAACAGTCTCTATAGCAGTCACGTACTTAATAGCCCTTGTTTTAGGTAAAACGCTGTTAAGAGGAGAACTGAGCTATGTCTTACGCTGGTGTGCAAGCGCAGCTCTTCTTGTTACCGGAATTCTATTAGTAAAATCTAAGATAAGATTCACTTCGACTAAATGCCTTGCTATAGGAGCTATTTCTTCTATCAGAATATGTCCGGTTCATATAATAATAATTCTTAAAGCTTTTTCACTGCCTCTTAAAAATAGCGCATTATTATTTATAGGGGGTTTTGCTGTCGGAAATAGTGTAATGTTTCTTTCACTAGGTATATTTACTGCTCTTCTAAAAAAGGTGTCTTTAATATACAGCAAAGCCGAGTACCTAAGACGAGTAGGTGCTAGCATAATAGTGATAGAGGCTTTACTTATGGCTATTTACGGAATTTAATCTAATGACTCAAATATATACGCCTTTATATTTAATGTGATAAATATAATATAAATGTGAAAAAGCTTGTAGTGGCGCTGGGAGGAAATGCTCTTCTCAGAAAAGGAGAGAAAGGAACTCTTGAAGAACAATTCACTAATGCTAGAGTTACTGCGAGAGAAATAGTAGATTTAGTTACACGAGGCTATAGGGTCGTGATTACTCATGGTAATGGTCCTCAAGTGGGTAACATATATTTGCAGCAGGAAATAGCTTTCGATAAAGTTCCTCCGATGAGTCTCGATGCCTGCGGAGCTATGAGCCAGGGTCTTATAGGTTTTATTTTAACAATCTCTCTTCTCAATGAGTTAAATAAAAGAGGGCTTACTGAGTACTCAGTAGTAACAGTTCTAACCCACGTTCTTGTGAGCATAGACGACCCGGCTTTTCATGAACCAACCAAGCCCATAGGACCATTTTACACGGAAAAAGAAGCCCTGAGGTTAATAAAGGAGAAAAAATGGAGTATGAAGAAGGATCCAAGAGGTGGTTGGCGAAGAGTTGTTCCGTCTCCAGCGCCTATCAAAATACTTGAAGCACCTATAGTCAATTACTTGGTCGAAAGAGAAAAGACCGTTGTTATCGCCTGTGGAGGTGGTGGAATACCTATAGTGTTTAGAGAAGGTGAGTATAGAGGGGTGGAGGCGGTCATAGATAAGGATCTAACAGCAGCTAAACTAGCTATCGATATTGGAGCAGATATCTTGCTAATACTAACGGATGTAGAAAAAGTTGCATTATACTTTGGCACTCCCAAACAAATATGGCTAGATAAAATGACCGTGGACGAAGCAGAAATGTACATTGAGGAAGGTCACTTTGCTCCAGGAAGTATGTTGCCAAAGGTTCTTGCTGCAGTAAATTTTGTTAAAAATGGCGGAGAAAAAGCAATTATAGCTAAACTAGGAAAAGCTATAGAAGCTCTTGCTGGTAAAACCGGAACTTGTATTTTTAGAGCCTAATCTAAGATAATTTAAATAATTTAAAGCGGCTTTGTGTGAAGCAAAAATAGAATATATTCTAGCGCGCCTGTAAGATATCTTATGTCCACAGTACCTACACTGTATGTTTACAAATGGGTACGGCACACACATAAAATTACCACATGAATTACATTTAATCACAGCATATTTCCTCACATAGACTCAAGTGCTTGAGAAAAGTATAAATCTAACTCCTTGAACGCTATTTTGAGATGATTAAAGAGATCCGCTCTGATCAGTGATGATCTCCGACCTCAATGATCATTTTTTCTCAATGAGGCGAAGCCAGCTTTTAGGAACATATTCACTATGTATTATTTTAGCTATAAGCATGTCTAACCTTTGAGTAATTGTTATTTCATTCTTATTAATTAGTCTTACAAGATTATTAAAGTCAGTAAATAATATATTTTTATTTTCAATATTATTTAAAACTATGTATCTGTAAGTAAATCTGCTGGAATTACGTACTTTGTAATCGATGTATCTGGAAAAAACTATCAAATAAAATCCTGCTCGAGGAGGAAATATTGCGGAATTGACTATGTAAGTAAGGGGAATTTTATCTTCAGAAGGACCCACTAAATCTATACACTCCTCGCAGGCAATAACGTTTTCATTTAATTCAGCTAGTTCAGGCGAGTAGACTTTATTATCTTCTTTAATGAACCCTATCTTTTTCCCTTTAAGTAGTATGCCTCTCACTTTAAGGGGCATCAAATATATTACTGGGTTAGTATAAATGAAAGTTGCTGATGAGTCCTGGCCTTACTGAGGTCAGAATGATGCTTTTGGCTACCAGCTGAAAGCCTATTATTATATAGCCAACTCTATTATTATATTTAACTTATATTAAATTAGGTATAGTAAATTAGATGTAGATATATTGCTTTTAAAAGAGTGTTTGCGCAAAACCCCTTTTTTACTTTTAGGTAAAGCTTATAAAAACTGACGAAGGAGGGTAGTTAGTAAAAATGAACCGTGGGTTAAATATGAGTATTGCCTTAGAGAGAATAGTTATAGACATAGTAAAGGAAATAATCGATCAAAACAAGGGAAACGTCGTTTGTGTGAAAACAAGAGATGTTGCGAAAAAACTAGAAAGAAGAGGAATAAAAGCTTTTAGATCCAAGGCGGTTTACCGCATTATAACTAAGGTTCTAATCGAGGTGTTTCATGCAAAGGCAGTAAAGAGAGGAAGAATATATAAATACTTTATATATAAAAGACCTGTCAAAGAGGTAATATAAGGGCAATACAATGATGAAAGTCATGCCTACGGAGTAATGAAGAATTCTGGGGTAGCTGAGGTCCATGTATTTTTAATTTTTTAATTTATTTTCATATTATATAATCGATACAAAATGCTAATTAGTGTATTTATCACCTATTTTTGTGGGAGATATTATCTTTTTCTAGTAAGTAATAATACTGAAATTCAATTTGCATAAAAATTAAATAGATTTTTGAAAATAGGGGAGTGTATGGAGCATTTAAGGGGAGTTGTCGATGAAATAAAGAGTCTGTACGAAAAGCTTAACAATGCGGTATCTCGGGGTGAAGTTGATAAGGGAATAGAAATAGGATTAGAGCTATTTTCCAAACTAACTGAAATCTCTAGAACGTATGTTCTTCTAAATATTCTTGATGAAAACGTCAGAGAAACTGTAGATGACATTATTAGAGACTATGAGCAAGCTCTTTTTTATTTGAAGGGAGCTAATGATGCTTTAAAGAATTTTTCAAATGGTGAAATAGTAAAAACCAGAAAGGAAATATTGAGAATTCTGATAGCGTATGTCCAGGGAATGATAGGATTTGTTCTAGGAGCTCTGGCCATATTAATGGACAGTGGAAGAGTATTATCTCCCATAGAAAACAGTATGGAAAGACAATCGAGTAAAAAGAGTAATGTCTTATTGCATATAATTTAGCAAAAGCGGGCCCGCCGGGATTCGAACCCGGGACCTACGGCTAGCCCCCTTTAGTTAGGAGGCCGCCGCTCTATCCTGGCTGAGCTACGGGCCCAATCTAAACATTTTATGCGTATTTATAAACTTAGTCTCAAAATAATTATTTACGTAAAAGATTGACAAGATCTTCTTCGTTTAATACCCTTAATACTCTCCAGTAGCTTATTCTCCCTCGAGCTTTTTGTTCTACTAGTCCCTTAGATTTAAGGAAGCGTAGTATTTGATATAAAATAGAGTAAGTTATTCTTGGATTACTCTGGGAGATTTTTTGATAAAGTATTGGGGTAGAGGTTTCTCCTAATTGTTGTAGCGTTTTATATACTTCTTTTGCTCTAGCTATAGTTAATGGAGATCTGCGGCGACCCATGGTTAAACTTAACCATACATAAAAATAAAGCTTTTTAGGGTCTATTTTTTGAGCAAAAACCTCAGATTGGTCTCATAATTAGTAGTTCCTCTCCTTTCTTAACGCATTCCCCTTCCTTTATTTTAATTTTAAGTATAAATCCGTTGATAGGAGAAATAATAGGTATGTATGTCTTCATACTTTCTATAACTGCCAATATCTTTCCTTTAAATACTATATCTTTTTCAGATATGTGTAGCGATAGTACTCTTCCAGTCATGGGAGAGCGTATTACAATATTACTGCGTCTCGAGGCACTTGTCATATTCTTTAAGTATGCAGAATTATTTTCATAATATTTAATATTTTTCACTTCAATAATAATTGTTACTTGTTCATTGTTTATAGTAGTATTTATTACTACTTTTTTCATAATTGTAGTATATAAAGATTTTTTGTTTTTTGCCAATATTCCATACTTTTTATTATATGTACTGTTATTTTCACTTTTGCTTTTTTATGAATTTTATTAATTGATTTAATAGATGTTGTTATTTCAGGTTGGTGGTATGCCATGTTTCTTAGGGATTTTTGTGTAGGGTCTTTTTGTAAGCAACGTTTCTAGACATTTTATTAGAAATGGTCTCGTTGTATGAGGTTCAATTATATCATCTATATATCCCCTTGAAGCAGCTATTAGAGGAGTCGTTATTTTGGTTCTGTATTCTTGTGCAAATTTTGCTATGAGCTCTTGTGGATTTTCTGCTTTCTGCAGTTCTTTCTTATATATTATCTCTACAGCTGCCTCAGGGCCCATAACTGCTATTTCCGCTGTAGGCCATGCCACTACTATGTCTGCTCCTAAGTGCTTACTAGACATCGCTATGTAGGCTCCACCATAGGCTTTTCTAATAATTATTGTTATCTTAGGTACTATAGCTACCGAGTAAGCGTAGATGATTTTAGCTCCATGGCGGATTACTCCTCCATGTTCTTGATCTATTCCGGGTAAGAAACCTGGTGTATCTACAAAGGTTATTATCGGTATATTGAATGCGTCACAGAATAATACGAATCTTGATATTTTATCTGCAGAGTTTATGTCTAAGCACCCAGCATAGAGCATTGGTTGGTTAGCTACTATGCCCACTGTTCTTCCGTTCAGCCTAGCAAATCCTACTATTGCGTTACGGGCGTAATTTCCGTGAATTTCAAAGAAAGAGTCTCTGTCAACAACCCTATTTATGATTTCGTACATGTCGTAGGGTTCCTTGGGATCTGAGGGAACAATATTGTCTAGCTCAGGGTCTTCTCGGTAAGGGTCGTCATCTGTAGGCTCTATAGGCGGATCTTCCATGTTATTAGAAGGTAAATAGCTAAGTAATGTCTTAATCATAGCTATTGCCTCTTCATCATTTTCAGCGAGCAGATGTGCTACGCCGCTGACCGATGTATGGATCTCTGCTCCTCCTAGTTCTTCGAAAGTTACGTCCTCCCCCGTAGCAGCTTTCACTACTCGAGGACCTGTAATGAACATGAAGCTTTTTTTAGTCATTATAATGAAATCAGCTAGAGCAGGGGAATACACGGCGCCTCCAGCGCAGGGCCCCATTATTGCTACTATCTGAGGGATAACCCCCGAGGCTAAAACATTTCTATAGAAAATTTCTCCGTATCCTTTGAGTGAATCTACACCTTCTTGTATTCTGGCGCCGCCAGAGTCGTTTAAACCTATTACTGGGACTCCAAGTTTTAATGCTAGGTCATATAGCTGCGCTATCTTAGCCGCATGCATTTCTCCGACACTTCCCCCTATTACTGTAAAATCTTGCGCATAAACTGCAACTTTTCTACCGTTTATTTCTCCTAAACCTACTACTACACCGTCTCCGGGAATTCTTTTATCAGTCATACCGAATTCTGTGCAGCGTGAAAGAACTAGTGTTGAGAGTTCTACAAAAGAATCTTCGTCAAGTAGTAGGTCGAGGCGTTCACGTGCAGTTAGCTTGCCTTTGGCATGCTGTTTTTCAATAGCCTCAGGGCCTCCTCCTAATTTAGCTTTTTCTTTATACTCCTTTATCAGGGTCCACGGCATTAAAGCACCTAAAATAAAGAAGGAACTACTTATTTTAACTTAGCTTTACACCACCTACATTCTTTTGATGCTATCGGTATTTCCTTGTTACAGTAAACACAGATCTTTAATCCATGGTAAAGATACTCTCTGCTAGTCTTAATAGTAGTCTTAGATAATAAAAGCCATGAGAGAAAAGATCCTGTTGAGAAAAGGATTTTAGGGCTAAATGGCTCGCTTACGTAAAGCGAAGCATAAGTAAACATGATTAGAATTAAGAGAGCTAAAATAACGTCTGGCACTATTCTTACAAAATACTTACTAAAGTCTCTATGAAATCGCTTTGCTCCCTCGTATATTGCATCAAAACCGCTATAACCAGCTATTACATTAGATGTTAGTCCTAAGAAGTAAAGTGGCGAAAGAATAATAGTAAATAAAGCTATAGATCCAGTAAAGCCAATAATTAAGTAGTCTAAGAACTTCGGAGCGATTCTTGCTACACAGCGTTTAATTGACGTCTTTAAGTAGAGTTCTTCTTCTTTAACATACTCCACTATTATGGCCATTAAAATAGATGAAAAAAGTAGTTCTATAAATAATATTATAAACATAAGAATTAATGCATTATATATAGTATCCGTATGTATCCATAAATTATAGCTAATAATATAGTTTATTAATGCTATAAAGGTCACTAGGAGCAGCACTTGCATGCTAATATTTCTTCGATACTCAGTATTTATTTTTTGTGAGAACAAGAGCTGGTAGTACTACGAGAAAAATTTTGTTTAATACTGTTATTTTAAATGGTACGTATTAGTAGGTTGTTAAGCCATGCGGTCTTAGAAAGTAAACTATATGTTATAAAAGTATGCAAAAAATATAGGCGGCATCTATTTAAAGACGGCTTTATACCGAAATGTTTGATGGAGGTCGGAAGGTATAAACGTTTTGAAAGGGTGGGAGCACATAGCCATATTAAAGGCTTAGGGCTAGATGAAAGAGGTAAAGCAAAGCCTGTAGCTGATGGACTAGTAGGACAAATAGCTGCGAGAGAGGCGGCAGGAATAGTAGTTAAGATGATAAAAAGTGGAAAAATGGCAGGAAGAGCGGTTCTCTTAGCAGGTCCTCCTGGAACAGGAAAAACAGCAATAGCTGTAGCTATAGCAAAGGAATTAGGTGAAGATACGCCCTTTGTAGCAATAAGCGGGGCTGAAATTTACTCAAGCGAAATAAAGAAAACTGAAGTGCTAATGCAGGCTATGAGAAAAGCTATAGGAGTCCGTATACATGAATTCAGGAAAATTTACGAAGGACTTGTAACAGATCTTGAAATAAAAACCGATAGGCATCCATATAATCCCTATGCTCAAATTCCTGTAAGTGCCAGAATACGTCTAAAAACAAAGGATGAGGAAAAGACATTCGATGTAGATCAAGATATAACGTACGAGTTACTAAGTAAGGGTGTTAGAGTAGGTGATGTTATATGGATAGATGCTGAGACAGGAAGAGTAACAGTAGTCGGCAGAGGAGAAGGCGGAGCTAAATATGACATATCGGCCCATAGGAAGGTTCCTTTACCCGAAGGGAAAATACTTAAGGAGAAAGAGTTTGTACATACAGTCACTTTACACGATCTAGATGTACTGAATGCGCGCAGAACAAGTATAATCTCTCTAATATTTGGTGGGGCTGAAGAAAAAGAAATACCTCCGGATGTTAGAGCCCAAGTAGATGAACACGTTAAAAAGTTAGTAGATGAAGTAAGAGCCGAAATCTTACCAGGTGTTCTCTTTATAGATGATGTTCATATGTTAGATATAGAAGCGTTCAGCTTCCTGTCTCGCGCTCTTGAAAGCGAACTCGCGCCAATAATAATACTAGCTAGTAACAGAGGATTTACTCGAATACGCGGAACAGACATAGTGGCGCCTCATGGTATTCCGCTAGACTTGCTGGATAGATTACTAATTATTGAAACTAAAGCTTATTCTTCTGAAGAAATAAAAGAAATAATTAAAATAAGAGCCCAGGAAGAAGGAGTAAAATTATCAGATGAAGCTCTTGAATTATTAACAAAAATAGGTGCTGAAAGGAGTCTCAGATATTCTGTTCAGCTACTAACACCAGCCAGTATTGTAGCTAAACAGGAAGGAAGAGATATTGTGGAGAAAGTAGATGTTGAAAAAGTTCAGCAGCTTTTCAGCGATGTAAAAGAATCAGCCAGATACTTAAGAGAATTCGAAGAGAAATTCTTGAAGTAGCTATTTTTTCTGTTTAACTTTTCTTTTTCTTAACAAAATTACTAGAAGTAAGGAAATAGCTGAGAGTTGCCCCCAATCCAAATACATTACTTTTCTGTAGGTATAGAACAATGGATAAAATTTGGCGTTGAATAAAATACCTGTACTTGCTAAAAGAAAGTAATGTGAACATGTAAATAAAAGCGATGAGAATATTAGCATTAAAAAAGTTCGTTCACTTTCTGCCGAATACACCATCGCTGAGAAAAGCCAATATAAAAATGCTAGTGTAGCAAGCCTCCACACAGGATACCAAGAATATCGCTTAAGGTAACCTAAGTAGTAAGGGTATGTCGAGAGATACTGTTCTAATGGAATAGTTTGAGAGAAGATTATTATAATGATAGTCACTGAAAGAGCTATCAGCAAATCATAGTAAATTCTCTTCATGTTATCTCACCATGGAGAATACTATGTTGGCACCTAAAAGTACAAAGAAATAGGCCGAGATAGCTATTTGCATGATTTTTTTCAGCTTTTCTTCTCTGGCAATTTTCTCGATTAATGCTTCAATCATTCTTTCACCATCAAATATTATCACTGGTAGCATATTTAGAGTAGCTACACTAAAGTTTATTACAAATATCCATTCAGCAGACAGTATGAAGCTTTCCGGGAGAGGTCTTAAATAATGTTGGGAGATCTCAATACCTATAAACGCTTTACCTCCTCTACTTCCTAGAACCAACTTTACTGATATTAAAGTATTGTTTCTTAATACTTTGATAATTATCTCTTCACCAGGTTTATACCGAGAAAGTACTTTAGATAAATCTGAAATAGTGTTTATAGTGTAGTTATCTATGCTCAGAATGATATCTCCTGGAAGAAGGTTTTTTTCAGCAGGATACCCCTTAATTGTGTTTACAACTAATACTCCTTTGGGTGACTGATACCACATTGCCGTCAAAAGAAGACCCCATGTAATCACAGCTACTACAAAGTTTGCAAAAGACCCTGCGGAGAGTATTCTCAGTTTTCTTCTTACATTAAGGAGTTTAAGCTTATTTTCATCTAGCTCAACAAAGCCTGCCAATAGGAACAGCAATATGGCGAATCCTGATGAAACGATAGGGATATCTTCGCTTGCAGCAGCTATTCCATGGGCTAGTTCGTGTACAATAAAAGCTATTATAATAGATAAAATCAAGTACGGTATCATATTCCATCCTATGGTTACTCCAGGTATTATTAAAATCATTTCTTGAGCCTTTGCAGGCTTATATATGAATGAATAGAGATTTATATGAAGAAAATATATTATAAATATCATTAATAAGAAACCAATTAATATTGAAATATCAAAAATTATATGCCAGTATTTCATATACTTGCGTCCTATTCTGCATATTATCTCATTAAATTTGGATGTTTTATAGAAAAGACCTAAAGGAAATATTTCAATACCTTTTTCACGCAACTTATCTAAGTGGCGAAGTGATAAAATATAGACAATGAGCCAGAAGCATGCTATTGAAAGTACTGCGGGCAATATGTCGTTGGGAGGGACTAGCACAGTAAGCTATTTCGCTAGTATGCTTAAAAACCTATCTTGAATCAATATCCTCAAGATTCGCGAAAAGCTTATTTATTTCTAAAGGAAGTAGACATGGGCCCGTAGTCTAGGGGTTAGGATGCCGCCCTTACGAGGCGGTGGTCCCGGGTTCGAATCCCGGCGGGCCCACTTTTAACAAAAAGAGATTTATCTAGTTTAGTAACTGCTTATAGTACGGCATAATATGATTTTTAAGACTATGCTATAGTGCCGTTAAAACTAGGAGTCTTTTTACGATAAAGTTTAGAGTATTTTATTATAATTGATATTAAATAGTGTATTTATCTTGTGATTTCTTTGAGTTTAGATTTAATTTTATCTACCATTTCTGAAAGAATATTTATTATTTCTTCATTGTTGTCTTCAAAGAGTATAGCTCCGCATTCAGGACACGAAAAATCTAAGTCATATGCTTCCTCTATAGTAAATCGCCTTAGGCATTGCATACATATGTAAAAACTATTGTTTTGTTCATATTCCATTTTTCTTTCGAGAACCTTTATTACGGCTTTTATTCGTCGTGTAAGAACATTAACTATGTTCTCATCTTTAAGTCTCCAGTAATACGTGTACCAGCCAATATTTTCGTCTCGTTCTCGCCTATATGTAAGAATATCAGCTTCATGTAACTTAATGAGTATCTTTCTGACTTCGCTGGGATTGTCTATTTTTAGTTTAGCCGATATTTCTTCATCAGTAGCTTCGCCTTTATCTATAATTATAGATAGTACTTTTGCTGCTAGTGGTCCGCTTAAGTCGCTTGCATATTCTAGTAGCAGCTTGCGCTTAAGCGGTGTTATGTACGTTTTTCATCACCCCAAACTACTTTTTTACCCCTTTTCTGCGGTATTATCTTTAGTTTTGCTGACTTATATTCTTTCAGCAGACATTTTCCTTCAAAGAACTTGTATAAAAATACAGCTAGTGCTGCTACTTCGCTATGAGGTTGATTTCCTATAGCAACATTATAGTCTGCGATTTTGTAAAACTCAGAAGGTACTTTCTGAGAGCCTACAATCAACAGGATATCTTTATTTTCTTGTTTTATCCTCTCCACAACATCACTGGATTCTATATTTTCACCGTACATAGTCAAATGTACTATAATTCCTCCTTTTTCTTTCCACTCTTTAATTACTTTCCTCCAAGGTATTCCCATTTTTACAAAAAAGTCCCCGCCCCATGTCTCAACAACTTTCTTTATACTTTCTTCCACTTTTTCGTCGATGACGTCGGAGAAAATTATTCCGTCTGCGCCAAATGCTCTAGCAACCAGAGCTACATGTGTACTTATTCTTTTATCTCTTTGAGGCCTATGACCGTACCTTAGTACAATTATTTTCATTATCTTGATTTCTCTTTAGGTTTTTTTATTTCAACAACATCTCCTAATGTTAATTCGTATGTGTGATGAGGGGTTTCGTAAGTATATAATTCTTCTTCAGTTGTTTCCTCTATAATTAAGTTTATTTTAAGTACTCTTTCTAATTTTCTTGCTAGTTCGATAGAAGGTATGAGCTTCCCGTCTTCTATTTTCTTAATCACTGACTCTTTTTCGCCTACCATTTTGGCTAAAACTTCTCTTGTTAAACCAAGCATTTCTCTAGCTTCTTTTATTAATTGAGCGTAATCATCAACTACAGTATACTTTAGTTCTCTGGGAGGGCGGCTAGTATAAGAGAATACTCTTTGCCTTGTTGGAGAAACCTTAGGGGTAGATCTTTTTAATGGTTGTGCATCCTTATATTTGCTAGCGCAAGATTTACAGACTATTACTTTAACGCGGTCTATGGTAAGTGAATACGGAACTCCCTTTATTTCTCTGCCGCAGAGTTCACAGGTTGTTGTCACAGGATAATATGTGTTTTGAGAAGATTTTTACTTTTTGGCTACTTTAAATTTATTAAACCTGCTTAGTTAAGCACTTGAATATGAGAGAACGAGCGACTATTGAAGAATTGATTAAAATTGAAAGAACGATAAATTATCAGTATGGTCATGAGTTGGGAACTAGATTACTGGAAATGAGTAAAGATATTTATTTAGTGAAGTCTGCCACAGGAAGACTACGTTACTTGTATTTTGGTGATGACTTGATAGCAGTTTTTCGGGCAACAGACTTTTCAATACTTTTTACTATTAAAGGAGCATTACTTTTAAAGAGGCTTGTAGAGAAACCTCACTTAAGAGTTATTGTTGATAGTCAAGTATCTAGATTTATTGCGGAAGGAAGGAATGTTTTTGCCAAACATGTAGTAGAGGTTGACTTAGATCTCAGAGCCGGTGATGAAGTAATTGTGGTTAATGAAGAAGATAATTTACTAGCTGTAGGAAAACTTTCTTTAAGTCCTTTTGAAATATTTTCATATAAAAGAGGAATCGCTGTTAAAGTACGTAGAGGTGTTGGAGTAGATAAGATCTCTCAAAATCCTAGGTAAGTTCTCTACTTTAACTCTAATTTGCTTACGAGTATCTCTATCTCTTATGGTAACAGTGTTGTCTTGAAGTGTTTGAGAATCTATTGTTATTGCATAGGGGACTCCTATTTCATCGTATTTAGCATAACGTTTACCTATACTACCTTCCTCGTCATAAACTACTATGAATTTTTCTTTAATAAGCATGTTGTATATGTTTCGCGCAACTTTAGGTAGATTATCTTTTTTGACTAATGGAAGCACGGCTGTATTTATAGGGGCAATATCTTTAGGCAAGGCCAGTATTACCCTGCCCTTTTCTTCTCTATAGGCATATTCTAAAGCAGCATAGAGGAGGCGTTCTGCGCCAAAAGAGGGTTCACTTACATGAGGTATGAACCTTTCATAGTATTTTTTCTCTTGAACTATTTGAATATCTTTTTTATCTATTTTTACGCCATCTATTTCTATGAAACCTTTCTCAATTAAGTCTTTTTCTATTTCGTTAGGGTCTTTCAGTAGCAATTGGTGAACTATACGTGGTGGAATGGATCTATTAATTACATTTATCTTTTTAATCACTATCGGTTCCGGTAACTTTCTATATGCTCTCAGGTCTTCGTTGCTATACTTCATATGTTGCTTTAAATCATAATCTGTTCTATAAGAGTGTCCTGAGACCTCAGTCCATCCCCATCTCTCCAAGTATACTAGCTGATCAAAGGTTTGTACAGAGTAATGAGCTTTTTCGGCAGGACCTTTTTCTATGAAAAGTTGTTTTTCAAAGGGTATTCCTAGAGCCTTCAGAAAGTCTACACTGAGTGCCATGAAGTACGCCAACCATTCATTTGATATGAGCTGTTCTTGAACAGCTCTTTCGACAGTTATAGTTAGGACTCTCTCTTCAAGTGGTTTTTCTTCCTCACTATATGGAACGATTCTTACTTCTTTGCTACTTACTTCTCCTAATAGTGAACAGTGAGGAGTTTTAGGATCGAAGAAGAGTTCTATTTCCATTATTGTGAATTCTCTTAATCTTATTGGACCTTGACGAGGAGATATTTCATTTCGCATTACGCGACCTATTTGAGCTATTCCTAGGGGTAATCTTCTTCCTTTTAATTCGTAAACTCTTTTGAATGTCAAAAACATACCCTGAGCAGCTTCAGGTCTAGCATAACCGATACTGTGACTATAAGGACCTATTGTTGTCTTAAATAGTAAATTAAATTTGCTCACATTTGCGAGTTCTCCTCCGCATTCAGGGCATTTGATGTTATTTTTAATTATTATTTTTGTCAGCTCTTCTTCATTAAGTCCTTCTGCATTAATACCTAATTTCTCTTCTACTAAGTGATCTGCTCTGAATTTTCTCCCACAAACTTTGCATTGAGTTATATAGTCCGTGAAGTGTTCTACGTGTCCGGAGGCGATAAATACTTTTTCCGGAGCTATGATTGGCGTTGTAATTTCAACTATGAATTCTTGGTGAGGGAGTACGAAATATTCTCTCCACTTTCTAATGATATTTTGTAGCAGAAGAGTTCCCAAGGGCCCTAAATCTATAAAGCCTCCTACTCCGCCGTAAATTTCGTAAGATTGCCAAAAGAATCCTCTTCTCTTAGCTAGCTCTACAAGTTTTTCGTATTTATCTGCTTTGGTCATTCTAACCGGGTGATTAAATATCTACAATTTATAAATACTTTTACTTAATCTCTTTTCACAAGTACTATACCGTCTAGTCTAATTGCTGGAGTAATTTATTAACCAAAAATATTTTTCCGGAAAATATTCTCGCTTAAACTTTTTTGACGGATATTTTGGGGATTTTAATCGGAAATCGTTATATTTGGCATTTTAATTGCAGCAGAGATATTTAGTTAAGTATTTTAAGTAAACATACGCACTGGTATTTTGTGAGTGTATTAGACCTATACCTAAAGGAGCCTCAAATAACCTTTTTCGACAAAAGGGGTAAAATAGATTCGTCTAAATATGCCATTATAGGGTGTCCTTTTGACTCAACTGTATCAAGAAGACCTGGAACTAGATTTGCGCCTTTAGCTATAAGACTAGCATCTTATGAAATAGAGTCTTTTAGTTTGAGATCTCTTAAAGACTTTGAAGACTTAGAGTTAGTTGATTTGGGAGACGTTATACCTCTTTATAGCAACGTGGAAAAATACCTAGCTAGAGTTGAAGAAGTCGTAAAGGAGTTAAAGAAACTGAACCCTAGTTTAAAAGTAGCAATTATTGGAGGAGAGCATACAATATCTCTAGCTGGAGTCAAAGCTAGTCAAAATACAGGTGTAATAATTTTTGATGCCCATATGGACTTAAGAGAGGAATACCCTATAGGAGACAAAATAACACATGCTACCGTTACCAGAAAAATAAGCGAGGTAGTCGGTGAGGCAAATATACTCCTACTAGGTGTTAGAGCTTTTTGCAAGGAGGAATATTGTTATGCGAAAAACAACGGAATAAAATTTATTACATCTCTTCAAATAATTAAAGATAAAAATCAAGTATTTAAGATCATTAAAGATTATGTATCTATATATGATGAGATTTATTTATCGGTGGATATCGATGTTCTAGACCCCTCTATTGCCCCTGGAGTAACTACACCTGAGCCAGAAGGAATATCAATTACGGATTTGCTCGATATGATCTATCGAATCGCAGAAATAAATATCAAGCTCAGTGTATTGGACTTAGTTGAGGTATCTCCTCCTTATGATTACTCAGAGGTAACTTCTTCGCTAGCTGCAAAAATATTAATGGAAGCTATGCTGGCATTTAACTAGGACTCTTCTATCGGCTCCAGTGCAGAGGCGGGAGCTTTTATCTTTTTAACTATTGGTGGTCTGATTTTAATTATAATTTTGTAACCGCAATAAGGGCAGTGAACACCAGGCAAAATACTCATTTCTTCTTGATCAAATGTCTTCCCGCATTTCATGCATTTATATTTTTTCCATGCCAGTTCAGACACAGGTGTTATGGCGCAAAGCTATATAAAAAGTTTATTAAAACCATATATAGGCTAAAGAGTAAAGCTTATTACCCGAAAAGTGTAATATGGTAATGGTTCTGGGAAGAAAATGAGCGAGATATGCCCTATATGTGGGTTACCCAAAGACCTCTGCGTGTGTGAAGCGATATCAAAGGAAGAGCAGCAAATAAGGATACGCTTAGAGCGCAGAAAAGGTAGAAGAGAGGTAACTATAATTGAGGGCATTGATGAAAAAGACTTTGATTTATCTTCGCTTGCTGCTCAGCTCAAATCTAGACTCGCATGCGGGGGGACAGCAAAAAAAGGTAGAATAGAACTACAGGGAGATCATAGAGAAAAAGTGAAAAATATATTAGTTGAAATGGGTTTCCCGTTAGAAAATATTATTGTTGAATAAGATTTGCTATTGTTTTTGGATCTCAAAAATTTTTCTAAGTCTTTTCTCACCATTTATTTCTTTAATAATATTTCTTACAGGCTCTGGAACAAGTGTCTCCCAGAGAGGATTACCTTCAGCCATTAGCTTTCTTATAAAAGTTCCTTGAAGTTTTTCTCGACTAAAAAAAGGAATTTCATGTACAGGAATACCTTCCTCTTCAAAAAGTAGTCTGGTCAAAGGGTCATTAGAATATACTCGTGAAAAAGGAGGTGTACAGTATTTCACTATTTTTACCCAAAATGCATGTTTTGAGTCAGTATCAGGTATAGGTACAAGAATACATCTATCGTATAATTTTTCTTTTTTTAGCGTAGACCAAATCATATATATTCTTTCGCCTAATGTAAATGGGTTTTCGGCACTATGGGAGTATTGGCAACTGCCTATACCTATTATTAACTCACTTTCTCTTCCTAATATCCATTTAACTGCCATCAAATGGCCTTTATGAAATGGTTGAAACCTACCTATGTAAAGGGCGCGGGACATAAATCTCTATGTGTGTTTAACTTAAAATAAATTACCTTATGAGCGGAACCACGCTCTATATCAGCACGATCCTAAAGTAACTAAATATAATATAAAAGATTTTTAAAAATAAGAAATATAATGTAATAAATAATATTGAACACCAAAGTGCAGCATCTTTATCTATCTTGCTTAGAAACAAATATAAAATAACTGGATATGATAAAAATAGTAAAGAGTTTTCTGGAATAATATATTTCGAATGAAAAAGAACATAAGGTAATACTGTAATCATTGAGCTT
>Ga0180302_10000335_pt1 | contig 19908 bp, 27 predicted proteins | sample GuaBasSediGuay17_FD_121794 | JGI IMG/M metagenome (GOLD analysis project Ga0180302, IMG submission 121794) | Subseafloor sediment microbial communities from Guaymas Basin, Gulf of California, Mexico - Guay17, Core 4571-4, 12-15 cm | ecosystem: Environmental > Aquatic > Marine > Hydrothermal... | reverse complement strand
TTCCTAATCTATTTGACTTGATAGTAATTATTTAGTTGTTTTTAGAGTTCATTAATGATGATTCACTCACATTTATATTTGTTGAATCGAATTCAATAAAATTAGCAAGAGATAGTTAAATAATTACCCTTATTGTTAACCGTGTGGAATATGAATGTAGAAATAAACTATATAGTACATTCAACAGAAGATCCGAATAAGATCCTTATTTCTCTAAGTAACATGTTAAAAATTAAGATTGATAAGAGAAACATTAAAAGATACGATGTTACCGGTCATTACGGTAATCCCCTCTCATACGTAATTATAAAAATTAAGAATAAACAAGCTGGTCATATATTGAAGAGAGTCCTTAATCTTCTTCCGGAATCTGAGAAATTTAACTTATTGAATAATCTAGAAGAGTATTTTCATAAATCCACCTTCTATTTAAGAGTAAATAAGCAGAATATGTGTTTAGGATATATATCATTATCCGAGGAGGATGCTGTGAGATTTGTATTTAAAGGTGTGAAAAGAGAGTACATAAAGAAGTTACTAGAAGAGGGTGATAAACATGTATTACTGTGATTTATATGTAAATCTTAATAAACAAAATTATCGAGAAATGCTTGATTATCTCGCAGAACAAGGATATCGATGCATAGGATATCCTATTAATGGATTGAAAAAAGAACTTGTTAAGGATATAGAAAAGTATGCAGATAACCTCAATTTACTACTCTTAAAAAGATCGATTCTTAGAAAAAGATTTAGAATTAAAAGTGGGATCCTTTATGCCATTGATATTAATTACATTGAGTTACGTAATTTAAATAAGATACTGAAGATCACGTCAATAATACACATACCAGACGTAGAGACTGTTAATGTAAAGATGTTAAAGCGACTGATTAAAATTAAAAAGTTAATATTTGAGATTAATTATGTTAATCTTCTTACGTCCATTTATAATAGGTATATTAATAGGAAGACGCTACCAGGAGTAATTAATTACTTAAAATTTCTTATCATGGAATCAAGGTTAATGATATCTTCAGGAGCAAGCAGTAAAGAGCAAATATTATCTCCAAAAGAAGCAATTATGTCAATACTTGGACTATTTGATATACATCAATATATGGATAATTTCATAAGGACTATACCGTATAACATAGTGAGTAAATACGTCCAATTAGTTTAATAAAGTGCGATGTAATGATATTAAAGTTAAACCCTTAACTAAATGGCAGATAAATTATTACGTAGGTAATGTCTAGTTTGCGAAAAAGAAAAAGGTATGTGTTTTATAAGATAGAAAATCATAGACTAGCTATCCATGAAGTTAAGGACCGATTAGATGACTTATATAGGTACTTATATGGAGAAGTGGAAAGAGCATCCACATTATTAAAGATGTTTAGGAGAAATAATAATTTAGTCATTTGTGTGGATAAGAATAAATTGTTTAGAGCTCTTTCTTTGATTACGTTATTAAAAATAGGCTTAAATCTTAGAATTAAATATAGGTTTGTTTCGTCAACTTATAAGGAAGGGTTAAGGAAGTTAAGCAATCTAACTAATATGTAGTCAAGTAAATATTACGTATAATGGTGGTGAGGACTTATGGTTGATGACTGGATACATAACTTAGAACGAATTATCGTGAGGCACGAGAAAAATAGAAGAGCTAGAGAATAAAATTTCTAATCTAACAGTTCTTTTAAATGTCTTATTGGATAAAATAAATAGCCTTGAGAGTATAATTAAGGAAAGGTGTAAGTAAATCCTCAGTATCATTAGAGTTTTTACTCAATGAGTTCACCTTATTTTTTCTTAAAAAATAAAATTAGTTACTTAAGTATAACTATATGTGGTTATAAATTGTATGTTTAAATTAAGGTGTTAGAGGTGATAGGAGAGTCATGTTTCCTCCTGCGCAGATGGGATATGATAGGGCAATAACGGTTTTTTCGCCGGATGGACGGCTTTTCCAAGTCGAGTATGCTACCGCTACTGTTAGTAGAGGAACGCTAAGTATAGGTATATTATGCAGTGATGGAGTGCTTTTAGCGGCTGAGGAACGACTGGGGGATTTCCAAGATGAAGACTTCAGTAGAAAGTTATTTGTAGTTGATATGAATATAGGAGCTGCCGTAGCCGGCTATGTACCCGATGGTAGAGTCTTAATCGATTATGCTAGAGAGTTTTGTCAATATCAACGCTTACTGTATGATGAAGCACCTTATGTAGAGGTAGTGGCTAAGAGAATTAGTGATATTAAACAAAGTTATACGCAACATGGAGGAGTGAGACCATTTGGTGTATCTATTATCTTCGGAGGGGTAGATCCTGATGGAAGCCCTCAAATCTTCGTCACAGATCCGAGTGGCAGCTACATAAAATATTATGTAGCAGTTATAGGATCTGGATCGGATAAAGCCAGATCGGTTCTAAAGGAACATTATCGTCGTGATATTTCAATTGAAGATGCTAAATATTTATGCGCATTGGCTATTGTAAGCGCTACGGGTGGGAAGGGAGATTTAAGAATTAGATATCTTGTGGTTCCGAAAAAAACAGTTAGAGCTCAAATTTTACCTTTAGATGCTTCAAGGGAATTTATTAATAAAGCGTTAAGCGAAATTGGTAGTAAGTAAGTTATAGGAGGATTAAATTATGGTCGAATATACAATTGCAAGATATCAGCGCGGTGGTAAGAGGTTTGAAATAATAGTTGACCCTGATAAGGCATTGGACTATAAATTAGGTAAAAAACGAGATTTCGAGGGTATATTGCTATTTGATGAAGTATATGTAGACGTAAAGAAGGGACTAAGGGCCTCTAGAGCAGATATACAATCTGTATTTGGAACTACAGATATTAATATAGTTGCAGAGAAGATTTTGCGTGAAGGGGAGTTATTAATTAAGGCTGAGCAAAGAAGAAGGTTAATTAATGAAAAGAAGAAACAAATCATATCTTATATCTCAAGGTATTGTGTTGATTCAAGAACCGGGGCACCTGTTCCGCCAATTAGAGTCGAGAATATAATTGATGATATTGGTATTAGAATCGATCCATTTAAACCTGCAGAAGAGCAGGTGAAATACGTAATATCAGAGATCTCTAAAGTTTTACCCATAAAGCAGCAGATTACTATTCTTCAGATTAAAGTACCAAGTATGTATATTGGAAAAGTATATGGTTTTATTAAAAACTCAGCTGAAATACTCAGCGAGGAATGGTTAAGTGATGGATCATATTTAGCTAGGGTTTCTATTCCCTCTGGTTTAAAGCAGGAATTCATAGAGAAACTAGGATCATTTACGGCCGGAGCCGCATATGCAGAGGTGATTGAGGAAAAAGTTATTTAGATTATTACTTGATTTCCTACTTTCCCAATTTATTATTTAAATATAGCTTATAATTCTCACCTGACATTGATAGAGTTAAATATTAGCCGTTGCTTATTATTGTGATGATAGTGTAATTAGATAATTAGATAATTGGTGAAAGTACACTATGAGCGAAGAAAAGCATTTTGTATTTCCCGGTGAGTTATTAAGGAAATTTAGTAAATATAAGGTTGGTGATGGTGTAATTAAGTTAGGAAGCTATCCTGTTTCATCTTTATTTGGCATTTTAACAGTTAACAAAAAGACTATTTCGGTAATACCTTATAAGGAAATTTATAGGCCTAAAAAGGGAGATATCGTTATCGGTGTAGTTGTCGGTTATGGTAATAGTGGATGGTTTATTGATATAGGTTCTTACACTAAAGCGTTTTTACATGTATCAGAAGCTATTAAGGGGAAATTTGACTCTAGACTTAATGATTTAAGTGACTACTTAAGAATCGGTGATGTAGTAATTGCTAAAGTTACCGACGTTTCCAGACTTGGATATTTTCAAGTTAGTATTAAGGGAAGAGGATTGGGTAAGATCACTGACGCGTACTTTATAAAGGTTAATCCTGTTAAACTTAGACGAATTATTGGACGTAAGGGGTCAATGATTAACTTAATTAAGGAGTATATAGGTGGAGACATAATACTCGGAAAAAACGGCGTTATCGCATATAGAAATGGATATGAAGCTTATAAAAAACTAAGAAAAATAATTAATATTATTGCTGAAAAGACATTTGCTAGTGGTTTAACATCTTATATAGCTGAAGTATTAAAAGGTGAAAAATAGCATGGTTGAGAAAGTCAATTATATTAGGTACGATGGTAGGAAACCTGATGAAATGAGACCATACCAAATTAAAACTGGGATCTTTAGAAATGCTGATGGATCTGCAGAAATAAAATTAGGTGGAAACTGGATAGTGGTTGCTGTATATGGTCCACGAGAACATTTTCCTAAAGCTCAGTTATCTCAGGATAAAGCTATTTTAAACTGCCGTTATCATATGGCTCCTTATAGCACAAGTGAGAGAAAGTCTCCTAAGCCTTCAAGACGAGAGATTGAGTTGTCAAAGGTTATTAAAAATGCCTTAGAAAGAGCAATCTTGCTAGACCAATTTCCTGAGATGACAATTGATGTTTATATAGAGGTATTGCAAGCTGAGGGTAGTACTAGAGTGGCGAGTATTACTGCTGCTAGTGTAGCACTGGCTGACGCGGGGATACCAATGAGAGATATGGTCGTCGGATGTAGTGTGGGGAAGATTAACGGTCAATTAGTATTAGATGTTGGAGAAGAAGAAGATAAGACGGGTGAGGCAGATCTTCCAATAGCAATTATGCCAAATTTAAAGAAGATTGTATTGCTCCAAATGGATGGAAAATTAACACATAAAGAGTTTAAGGAGGCATTTGAGCTTGCTTTAAAAGGTGCCATGCAACTCCATGAGGCACAAATTAAGGCCTTAATGGAGAGAGTAAAAGAAATGGAGCAATTCGGTGATAGTAGATGATGCGTGGCTTTAAAAGAGGTACCCTAATTGACATCCTTAGGGTAAAAGAAGTCAAGAAATTAATTCATGATAATCGTAGGGTGGGAGACAGAGATTTCCTCGATTTTAGAGATATAACAATTAAAACTAATGTTGTAAAAAAAGCATACGGCTCTGCTTATGTATCAATTGGAGATACCATAGCAATTGCTGGTGTACATTTTGATATAGGAACTCCATTTGCAGATAGCCCAGATAAAGGAATATTAATTTCAGAAGGTGAAGTCTTACCTACAGCATCATTTTATGTAGAACCCGGACCTCCTACCGAAGAAGAAATAGAGTTAAGTAGAATAATAGACCGTGGAATTAGAGGTAGTGGGATGATTGACCTTTCAAAAATGGTAATAGTACCAGGTGAAAAAGTATTAAAAGTGTTTATAGATTTTAATATATTAAACGATGATGGAAATTTAGTAGATGCAGCGAGCCTCGCTGCAGTTGCAGCATTGCTTACATCTAATTACCCAGATCCAGATAAATTACTTAATGTAGAATCAGCAGAGGAATTAAGTACAGTTGATAGGATCCCGTTACCAATAGAAGATATTCCAATCACTATCACAACCGCCGTAATTGACGGTAAATATCTCGTTGATCCTAGTTTACCTGAAGAAGTAGCTGCTGATGCTATATTATCAATAACTCACACTAAAAATGATGAAATATGTGCTATGCAGTTACTAAACGGCGAATTGGATTATAATCAGTTATTTGATATACTTGATATAGCATTAGAAAAAAGTAGAGAGATTAGGAACTATGTGTTATCACACATAAATAAGAGGTGATTTTCTTGCCTAAGAAAATTCCAAGGCTCGATAAACGTTTTAAAGCTAGATACGGCGTTACAGTTAGGAAGCGGTGGAATTTAATAATGCTTCAAAAGATACAAAAATATGAATGCCCAAGTTGTGGACATAAACGTGTAAAATGGTTAGCTGTTGGAATTTGGAAGTGCAGAAAATGTGGCTTCACGTTTGCTGGAGGAGCATATACGCCATTAACAGTAACTAAAACGTTTAAGGTTAGATAGCCTTGCTCTTTATAACCACATCTAGAAGACCATCAATACGAACAAGAACCTTTATAAAAGAATTAGAGAGAGCAATACCGGGATCTAAAAGAATTGTTAGAGGCAAAAAAAGTTTAGATGATCTTAAGGAAATGATGATTCGATATGGGGTATCCAAATTACTTGTAGTTGATACCAAGAAAGGGAATCCCGCGGTATTGAGATTTTATGAGTTATCTTTACCATATCTAAAATTAATATGTAGCTTGTATATACGAGGCATATCTCTTCAAGTGGATGTTAAAAGAAAAATTACAGTATCTGAATTATCAATAGTTAACGAATGTGGTGATGAGCTTTCATCATATCTCCATAACTTATTAACTCAGTTCATTCCTGAGCAGTCATTAGTAATTCATGAGCGGAAGGGAATTAAAGCCTACTTATGTATTGAATGTGAAAATGGGAATTACCGCTTAACATTTAAAAATTTATTTAAAAAGGTAATTTATCCATCAATCAAGATATCAAAGATTGAATTCTTAAAATGAGTAAAGAAAAAGACCGGAGGATTAGCATTGACATAATTATCGAATCTAAAGATCGCTATTTATTAAATAGTATATTTACCGCTATTTTACCGGAATCTAAAGATCCAATGATTAATATAAGACTAAATAATGGGAAAATAGTTATAAATCTACAGACTAATAAGTTTTCCAGAATTCGTGCGTTATATACAAGTATTTTTAGACTATTATTAGTGTTAAATGGATTAATTAGTACCTTAAAGCAGCCTATTAAAAATGAAAGTGATGACTTTTAAGCAAAGTTAATATTAAGATTCATGATATTAATAGTTGAGAGCGTATGTCGCAGAAAATTCCTCCAAAAGTACAACAGTATATTAAACAGCTGGACGATTTACAAAAAAGCTATGCTGCAATTTTAGCGCAGAAACAGTCTTTAGAGGCTCAATTAACAGAGATCAAAAACGCATTAGATGAACTCAATAAAGCTAAAGATGATACAGATATATATAAAATTGCGGGAAGCATTCTATTAAAGGTCGAGAAGAGTAAGGTAGAAAGTGATTTAAAGGAATCTAAAGAATTACTCGAAACAAGGTTGAAAGTTTTAGAGAGTCAAGAAAAGAGATTAGCTGAAGAAATAAGAAAATTAAATGAGGAGATTTCCAAGGCATTAAGAACTGCACAGCCTATCTAAAATACTTTGTAATTAGGAATGAGAATAGGGAATTTACGTAAGGTAATAAAGTTAATTAACGGCTTAAATAGAGATGATAAAGTACTAATTATTACGCATAGGAGGGCTGACGCTGACGCATACGTATCAGCTTATCTATTATCATTGATGTTAAAGAGTAGGGGTATTACATATAAAGTACTCATTCCTCAAGGTATATCTACGAGAATTTTAAATCTCACTAAAATAATTCCGTTTAAGTATGTTACTTCTGAAGAGGAAGTAGAAAGTAATAATCTTTCCATCTTTTTAGACATTGGCGGTCCAGGAACAATTCCCGGATTAGAGCCATTATTATCAAAAGCTAATAAAAGCTTACTATTAGATCATCATTATCATCAAAGAAATTTCTTATCCCTTTTTAATGAAGTCTATGTAAATAATACTGATTATTCCTCGACATGTGAAATAGTATATGATGTTGGAATACGAGTTTCATCGAATTTTAAATCGCTATTAAGTTATAATGATATCTTAGCATTAATATCAGCTATTTTAATTGAAAGTAGATTTCTACAATTAGCTAAAAGTAAAACTTTACTTAGGATATATGAAATAACTAAGAATATTAAATCGGAAAGTATTTTAATGGATGCTTTTTCCATTATACGGCCAAAGATAGATAGGTCAGAGAAAATTGCAATGTTAAAGGGAATGCAAAGGTTAGAAATATATGAAGCTGGAGATTACCTAATTGCGATTTCTCACTTGAGTTCTTACCAGTCATCATTAGCCGCTAAACTATTGGGTCTAGGAGCTGATATTGCTGTAGTATTCGGTATTACCGATAACGAGTGTAAATTAAGTGTCCGTGTATCAGAGGAAATTAAGAGAGAGCTGGGTATCCATGCCGTAAAAACCTTCATTGAAAAAATGAATAAGTACGTGGAGTGTCAGGGTGGTGGACATGAAGGCAGCTCTATGATAACATTTAAGTGTAAAGATAAAGATTTAGAATATGCTAGAAAGTTGATAATATCTGTTTTAAGTGATATTCTGGCCGTTCACCGTTTAAAGTTAGTATCACTATCATAACATAAATTCGCACTTTACCACATTATTAGTAATGTAATTTTAATCTTTGTCTTACTTATCTAAAATTAACGGGGTCGAGTAATGCCTAAAGAAGCCATAGTTATTGAGAATTTAACATTTAAATACTCTGGAGCAAATAATCCCTCCCTCAAAAATATCAACCTAATAATAAGGGAAGGGGAATTTATAGTTGTCGCCGGACCGAGTGGGTCTGGAAAAACTACTTTAGCTAGGTGTATAGTCGGGTTAATTCCACACTTTTATGCTGGAGAATATGATGGCCGTGTAGTGGTATATGGACACGAAGTAACAAAGTCAACAATTAATCAAATAACTAACTTTGTGGGTTACGTATTTCAAAATCCGGAGAACCAACTTTTCATGAGTACAGTTATTAAGGATGTTGCATTCAGGTTGGAATATCAAGGATTATCGAGGGAAGAAATTGTAAATAGAGTTAATAGCATTCTTTCAGAGTTAAAAATTAACCATCTTTTAAATAAGAGGGTAGAGGAACTTTCCGGAGGAGAAAAGCAAAAAGTTGCAATCGCAGGGGTATTAGTATCAAAACCAAAAGTAATAATTTTGGACGAACCCACAGCTTATTTATCTCCTCGATCCGTATTAGACTTATTAGAACTATTAGTTCAATTAAATAGAAGCAGTAATATAACAATAATTCTAATAGAACATAGATTAGATCTAGTTATAAGACCGGCGACGAGACTAATAGTTATTTACGAGGGAGAAATGGTGTTAGACGGCGATCCTCGTACTGAATTATTAAAGCCTTTAGACAAATTATATGGCCTAAATATACCGGCAATTTCAAAATTATGTCGTGAACTAAAAAGTAAAATAGGTCTTAAAATTACTAATCCTATTTCTGATCCAAAAGAGTTAGCTGAAAGTTTATTAGAGGTATTGGTGAAATGATAGAGATTAAGAACTTATGGTTTAGCTATGATACTAATCTAATATTGAAAAATATTAACTTAACAATTCATGAAGGGGAATTTGTAGCCATAATGGGTGATAATGGAGCTGGTAAAACAACATTAATAAAGCATTTTAACGGTTTACTTAAACCTAAAAAGGGAAGAGTGTTGGTAGATGGTTTAGATACTCGACAATATACTGTAGCTAGATTGTCGAAGTTAGTCGGTATAGTTTTTCAGTATCCTGAAAAAATGTTTTTCTGTGAAACTGTAAAGGATGAAATAGAATTTGCATTAAAGAATTTCGGATTCGACCCTGAACTAAGAAGAAAGAAAGTGAAAAATGTTATAACAATGCTTTGGTTAGATGGTTTAGAGAATAGATCACCTTTTACATTAAGTGGTGGTGAGCAGCGGAGATTAGCGTTAGCATGTGTGCTTGCTTGGGATCCTAAATATATTGTACTAGATGAGCCAACCGCCGGACAGGACGGTTTCCAAAGAGAAATACTAACGGACATAATTAGAAATCTTAGGCTTAGAAATAAGACAGTTATAATAGTCACGCACGATGTCGAGTTCGTGGCTGAGCTGAAGCCAAGGGTTATCTTAATGAAAAGTGGGGAAATCATCGCTGACGGAACCGCAGATGAAGTTCTCTCTAATCATATACTTATGGAAAAGGCTGGGCTAATACCTCCAACTATATCAATTCTCAGTAATGAATTAAAGCGGAAAATACATAATTTCCCAAACTTAGTAAACATTTCAGATTTCATGGATAAATTGCATGAATATTTAAAGAGGGGAGGAGGTTTATGCTATTTAAGGAGTTATTAATTTCAGAGAAGAAGTCAGTAATTCATACGCTTGATCCTAGGGTTAAAATTATAGTCTCAATTATCTACATTATTCTCTCTATAATAGTAAACTCTGTACTCTCCCATCTTATCATTATAATTCTCTTCTTGGTTGAATCTGTTTTAGCCAAGTCAGTAAAAGCAATGATGAAATCGCTCACAACAGTGTTCCCCTTTTTTATATTGATTTTCCTTGCTAACTATTTTCTTGGAGGTCTTTCTCTTTCTCTCTCACTAGTATATTCATTAAGGTTGCTTTCACTAGTCGCTATCTTCTCTCTCTTCTTTTTAACTACTACTCCTGATGAAGTTGCCGAAACATTAGACTTTTTTAGAGTTCCTCATACCATTGCGTTATCATTTACATTAGCAATAAGATTTATACCATCGACTGCTCGGCAAATAAGTGAGATTATGGATGCGCAAAAATCGAGAGGATTAGAATTAGAAGGGAGAAACTTTATTCAAAGAATTAGAAACTTATTGCCTATTTTAGTTCCTGTAATCGTATTGTCTATTAAGAAAAGTATAGAGGTAGCAGAAGCACTAGAAGTTAGAGGATTAAACCTTAATGTTAAGAAAACTACATTAACGCCATTAAAAGCACGAAAAGTGGATTACTTATATTTTATAGGTCACTTTCTCCTTCTAATTCTAATACTCTATCTAGACCACTTAAAAATATCCTTATTTACATTTACCATCTTTTAAGATGATTCTCGCAGTATTCTTATTGATCGTTAATTATTCCTACTCAAGATTTATTTTTGAACTATAATCCTAATATCTCTTTTCCTCTGATAAAAAAATTTAATTGAGCATAATATTTATGGTGGGCCCGCCGGGATTTGAACCCGGGACCACCAGCGTTCTGTTCTGCCCAACCCTTAGCCGTATTAGACTCAGGCTGGCATCCTAGCCAAGCTAGACCACGGGCCCTTAAATCCATATTTTGAATATCCTATGTCATTTATTAAAAATTTCACTTTCCAGGGCTGCTATATTGCTTGTAGTGAATTAGCGATGATTTCCGTTATATGCTTGAATTTCTCCAAACTTTTCTTTTTCTTGTACTCTCTTAGAGCTTTAATCAAGTCATTATAACTATAGCCAACTTTTATCATTCCACTTATAATAATCCTACCTACAGGCATTCTCTTAATTATACATTGCGTAATAGACGTTACATTCTTTGTCTTTCTATATAATGAAGCGGTTTCAAAGTCCAGAATAACCGGATTACCATATTTAGTTACTAGTATATGTTTAGAACATCTACTTAACTCACCATGATCTATTCCCTCCTGATCTAATTTATAACATTGTATTAGTAAGTTAATTATCATATTACGGATTATGTTCAAGCGTTTTTTCATTAAGTTTAAAATTAAGAATTTATTGATCGGCAATCCCTTTATATACTCCTCAATTATTAACCAGTCAGTTGAGTAATAAAGTTTAGGACCAATGCCTAATTTGTTTGCTTTCCTTAATATTTCCGCTTCGTTTAACAATGTCTCTCTTTGTGCATCTAATCTTAATACTTTTAACGCTACCTTCCTCCTTTTAAATCTAGCTAATAATACTATGCTATTGTTCCCCTTCCCCAGTACGTTATACCTGCCTATTGAAATAGGACCTACTAAATAAATTTTCCTTACACCTATCTTATATAGGTATTGAAGTCTTTCCTTAGCTACCTCTTGGTTTACTACAGGATATGTAATTATACGTATAAGATCAAGATCTTTTAAATCTCCCTTTAAAATACACCTTATATTTATCGTAGTTATATTATTCAAGATCAACCCAAAACTCTCTCCTGAGCATAAATTGTTTAATCCATGGCCGTATTACCTCATATCTAAAGAGCTCATTATCTGCAAGGATTAATGGTTCACGTATAAGTAATTTTTCAGGTATTGATATTATTTGCAAAGCATTATTAGTAGCGTTAACTATATTAGTAACTTCTATTTTATCAATTACCTTCCATCTACCATCCTCATCAATCCATATAAACTTATCTTTATTTTTAGAGATGAAGTCTTTCTCCGTTTTCATGTAAGTTTTAGGCCCAGCTCTTATATGTACTTTGGGAACCTCTATGTTTGCTGTCGATATTAATATTAAACTCCTATCTTTACAATTCGAGTAGATCTCCCACTTAAGTACATGGAATCCATGTAGCATTAATTGCTTAACTACCTTTTTAGCTATCCTCCTTATTTGTGAATAAATTACGTCTGGAATTTCAGCTTCGTGACTAAATATGATTCCTAATAGATGAGTTCCTTCAGGTAGCTTCATTTCTTTAGCTTTAATAGGGCGCCATAAGTTAAAGTATTCTATATTTGGTTTTTCCATAAAGTGTTTAACTGCCGAAATAAAGATTGCGAATGAGCGTTCAGAGACTGCGGAGGCTACGTTTCTTGATTTGTCTATAGGATCTATGACTATCAGTGGTTGATCAAATAGCCTTAAGACATCCCTATTCCTTAAGTAGTATTTTTCTACATCAATTACAACAGGAGGTTTCCAGTTGAGTACGTCTATGAACAATTTTATTAATGAACCATAATTTAACACTAAGAGCTCACAAAGATATCCCGAAAATCCACTAATATATACTTCAGCTCCATATACCCCTATTCTCCTCATAAATGCCTTTAGTAGAGTCATATCTCTTCTAATGAGTGCATTATTAAATGTCTTAGATCTAATATATTCTAAATGATAAACCGTCCTATCAACAGGACTTATCCATTCTCCTTTATTTACTTCATATGCTGGTACTACACTATATGTAAATCCGTCGATCTCCGTCTCAATATATGGATGATCGGCATATCGCATCCAATAATTTCCTTCTCCAAATATTAAATCGCCTAACTTAACTACCAGCTGTTGAAGTTTATCTTTAGTATATTCCGGCTTTAATAAGATGAATATATCAATATCACCAAACCCCTTAATCATGGTTTTTTTAGCCAGCGAGCCTGCTATTAAGGGTCTACCTTTAACATTAATGTCCTTTATTTTTTGTTCTATCCTACTCACTACATTACGAGCTCTTCTCTCTATCTCCTTATACTCTTCTTCTGTATAGACTAATTTTATTTCAGCTTCAGAGAGTATTCTCTCTATTTCCTCTTTCATGAAAGTAATTCACCTTAATTCATGTACAAATATATCCCTATATACAGCTCCATGTGGATAAAGTATACTTTCTTTTAGCTTTATATCTCCAATTAAAATTTCTTCCCTTATATCAATATTCTTAAGACTTTCATATAATTTTGTGGTAAATCCTAACCTAGACTTAATCCTGGCTATAGTAATATGTGGCTTAAATTCTCTAGTTTCTCTTGGAAATCCAAGTTTTACTAATTCTCTCTCTATAAATCTAAATAACTCGTTTAACTCGTTCGTTTCTATTACGTTAAAGAATAGTACTCGTGGTGCTCTTAAGTTGGGAAACCCACCTAGCCCTCTTATATTAATAGAAAATTTCCTTATATGAATCCGTTTTAATACCTCAACTATATCATCAAGCATATTATCTGGAATTTCGCCCAAAAATTTTATCGTTATATGTAATGTATTTGGGTTTTGGTAGCTGGCTTTAACTCTATGGCTTACTAATAACTCCTTAATTTGATTTGCAACATTAACTAATCTTGGCGTTACCGTATCAACAGCTATAAAACATCGCATTTTCTATCCCTTATAACTCAAAATAGAGTTATAAGTATATTTTTCTCTTTTACTACCATCGTTAAATTAAGTGGGAAGTGAACTTTGTTAGCTAATAAACTTTGAATAAAAAATACAAATGAGTAATATTTTTAGACTTTCGTGAATTTGATGATAAGTCAAAACAAATTGTTATAATACGTTATGATACTTTAGTTATTATTGAATCATTTATGAGAAGTAGGCCTAAGCCATTATTAATATGTATAAGCGGTTTCCCGGGAGCTGGTAAGGGGATATTCAAAAAAGCTGCTGATAGACTAGGGTTAAAAACCATAGTTATGGGTGATTATGTTAGAAGGAAGACTAAGGAAATATACGGTTCCTTATCTCTTAGGAATATTAAGAAAACAATGTTACAGCTAAGGAAAGATTACGGTGAAGATATAATAGCGAGATTTGTAGCCGATGATTTAAACAGGATCACTGAGAACTTTATTATCATCGATGGTGTTAGAAGTATGGCTGAGGTCAACTATTTTAAAAATATCGCTAATGTAGTCTTAATTTGGGTTCATGCTTCACCAGTAACTAGATATAAGCGATTAATCCTTAGAGGAAGGGAGGGAGATGTCAAAAATATTCGAGATCTTATATTAAGGGAGAATGTGGAAAAACGGATAGGTCTTAATGAATTAATAGAAAATGCTGATATTTACTTTATAAATGAAGATATTGATGAAGAATATGCGATTAGCTCCGCATGCACCCTTCTTAAATCAATTATTGAAACATTTAAGTATAGATAAAGTGGTAAAACAATGGTATGTGGAAATAGTATTAAAGAGCGGAAAAAAGATTACTATATTTTAAAGTGGCTTGAAAATGCTGAGATTAAGGCTTATACATATGTTTTCCCATGTGAAGATATTAATAAGGTCATTAAAGCTCTAACTAATGTTGTTCATGGGAAAATATTTTCCGAGAATGTAGATCCACAAGGGAATATCAAAAAATTATATACTATAAGCAGGGGTAAAGAGGCTATCCTAAAAATATTTAATCAATTTAGATCTAGACGTGTACTAGCAGCATTACGGAAGCATTTATTAAAGTATTATAAGGAGGATATGATCTTACTATACCTACATAAGCAGGCAGCATATGTAAATGTATATTCTCTATGTGATGTAGGGGAGTCTCCACTTGGAGAAATTGTAGTAGAAATTAAAGTAGAAAATCCTAAAGATATAATATATTACTTAACTAGATTTTAACTGCCGTTTTGAGGGTGGTATCTCGATTCTCATGAAATCATTAGCTGCAAAAGTCGCTGGAAATATTTTCCTAGCCTCGTTAACTAAGACCTCTACATCTTCATATCTTGCACTAAAATGTGTAATTATAAGAATTTTTACATTAGCTTTCTTAGCTATTATTGCTGCCTCTTCAGCTGTCGAGTGCTTTGTTTCGATACTTCTTTCTTTCTTATCACTTGCAAAGGTCGCTTCGTGGATTAGTACATCCGCATTTTTCGCAAGTCTAATTAATCCCTCAAATGGCCGTGTATCACCAGATATAACCACTTTTCTTCCTAAATACGGTGGCGAAACATATTTTCTATAATCAATAACTTTCCCATTTATTACGATATTCTTTCCAGACTTCAAAGTTTTCCAAAACGTAACTGGAATTTTATCTCTAATTGCTAATTCAGGATTAAATTTACCAGGCCTCGGTTTCTCCTCAATTGATATTGAATAACTATATCTATCATGATTATTTTTTATCGTCCTAACTAAGTAATTTTCAAATTCAAATGTTTTATTATTCCCTAAATACTCGATATTAACTTTAAATGTGGGATTAATTTTCAAGATTTTCATATTGTCCCTAAGGAACTCTTTTATTCCTCGTGGTCCATAGATATAAAGTGGCTCTTTCCTATTCATCATACACATAGTCTGTATCATCGGAATTAAGCCTAAAACGTGATCTCCGTGCATATGTGTGATGAAAATTTTAATATTTTTACGTAATCCTACCCCTGATAACATAGCTTGTCTTTGTGTTCCTTCTCCAACATCGATGAATATATAATCTCCCTGGTATCTAACTACAATGCTAGATACATTTCTATTTTTAGTTGGCACTCCAGACGAAGTACCCAAAAATATTACTTCCATTGACAAATTACCTCTTCACCCAGACCCTAAGTATTCGGGTCAATGACCGATGTACTGGTAATATAAATTTTTTATTTTCATGAAGGTAAATATTTACCTCCTTTTTTAAGATATGTATTTCTCTCTCGAGAAAGTGGGGACTTAAAAATACGATTTTACAATTTCTTTTAAGTATATGCCTCACATTTTTAATAAATTGAGTAAAGATATTACTTACTTCCTTGCCTAATGTACTGCTTATCCTACCGTATGGTGGATCAGTTACTATACAATCTACATTTCTAATTGGTGGATTACATCCGTCACCTAAAATTAGATGAGTAGTCTCCATACGATTTATCCACATAACATTTCCCTTTGCACCATTTATCCATTTCCACTTTATATCAATGCCAATATTCTCAATCTCTAATCTTGATGCTTCTACTAGGATACCTCCTACTCCGCAAAATGGATCTAACAATACCTCCCCCCTCTTAATCCCTGATAAATTTATCATTATTAACGCTAACTTAGGATCCAAACTCGATGGTGAGAAAAATGGTCGTTTACTAGGCTTCCTATCAATAAACTTCCTTCTATATGGTCCAGCTATAATGGAAGCAAGAATTAAGTATTTATCGTGTATGACTAAGATTAGTTTAGCCTCCTTATTAATTGACAAAGTATTTTCACGGTTAGCTAAGTATATATTTATTAACTTCTCCGATCTCTCCTTGTCTCTTCCTCTTAGCAGATTGATTACTCTTAGTTTCTTATCTTTCACATTATCGACAATATCAATGTTTTTAAGCATAGAATTTACGAAATCACGGAAATCTCTTTCAAAGGAAATCTTCCTAGCTATCTTCTTAATAATTAATACTTTAGCTAAATATTTAATTGAAGCGCTTCTATCTGCTATTTCTACCATTCTATCTGGAGGGCAATTCGTAGTTACCAAGTATAATTTGCTTAGGCTCTCAACTATCGGCTCTTTCCACCCATATGTCTTAACTAATGACTTTAACTCTTCAATAGAAATTTCTGGATGATCTAATGACAACCTAACAAGATATTTTTCTAACTCCATAATTATGAGCTACTTTAATACATATGCCAAGTATTCGGTAATATCAATGATAGAGTAATTATTTCTAATCGTATTAGTCCCAAATATTCTTTTAATTCCTGAATTAAATAATTTAATATCAGCAGTATCGACTAATAGTAGGTGTACAGCAGCTAGATATATATCCTCTATTCCTAATGATTTTAATTTTTTAGTTACTTTTATTGCCGTACCTCCTGTCGATACTTCATCATCAATTATTAAGGCTTTTTTGAAATGTTTTTTAATTCCTACGACATCTTTAATAGTTACCTCTCCCGTTATTCTATCCCTACTCTTAATGCAATATGCAAATGGCATATTTAATGAATCGGCTACTTTCTGTACATCCTCTTTTCTCCCTATATCTGGAGCGATAAGAACCGTGTTTTCCGAACCAATTATATTAAGGGCAGATTTAGCTAACTCCAAAATAAGATTTAGGTCGATTATATTCTGCTTAGCATACTCTTTTAACGAGTTATAATTATGAACATTAATTGTAATTAACCTTGTTATCGGCCATATACTTAATATATTAAGTAGAACCTTTAACGAAATCGCCTCTCCTGTTAAAAATCTTTTATCTTGTCTGGAGTACGAGAGGTATGGAATTATTAACGTTATCTCCTTACAACCATAGTCCTGTAAGATGCTTAGTCCGAGAAAAAGCTTAATTAGATTAGCATTTGGATCTGGATAAGTAGGAAAGAATAATATTACTTGTTTGCCTCTAATGTCATCCGGATTTTCTAATCTTAGTAATACTTCATCATTTGGAAAAGTTCTCTCCTTAAATATATAATATGGATATGCGGTTTTTTGACTAAGTTTTCTTAAGTAATCCTCATATCTCTCTAACCCTACGATTATTCTATCCATATTATCACCTCATAATACATATTTAAGGAAATTAAACGTTAACGTGAAATTATTCTCTTCTTAAATACTTTTCGACTTCTATAGCTGCCATTGCTCCCATAGCTGCTGCCGTTATAGCTTGTCTGTATTTTGGGTCAACTACATCTCCAGCTGCAAATATACCGGGTATATTTGTCTTCACAAAATCGCTAACTTTTATATGTCCGCTTTTAGTTAATTCAAGTTGATCCTTAAATAATTGGCTCGCCGGCTCATGACCAATGGCTATAAATACACCGTCACATTCGAATTTAATTTCCTCATTATTTTTTAAATTAAGGAGTATTAACCCCTCCACTCGATTTTTACCTATTATATCCTTAACAATATAACCCATCATAGTCTTAATTTTCGGGTTTTCACGCACTTTTTCTTGGAGATACATCTCTGCTCTAAATTTATTCCTTCTATGGATTATATAAACTTCCTTAGCTAGAGTAGCTAAAAATAAAGCATCTGTCAGAGCCACATTCCCTCCTCCAATCACAGCTACTTTCTTATTTCTAAAAAAATAACCGTCACATACTGCGCAGTATGAAACTCCCCTTCCTATTAATTTCTCCTCTGACGTCAAACCTAGCCTTCTATATTTCGCTCCCGTAGCTATAATTACCGTCTTAGCCTTAATTATAAGGTCGTTGACATAAATTAAATATGGTGTTACCCTAAAGTTCACACTAGTCACATCCCTATACACAAGTTTAGCACCAAATTTCTCAGCCTGCTTTCGCATTCTATCCATCAATTCTGGACCGTGAATTCCATCTGGAAATCCAGGAAAGTTTTCCACTAAGGTAGCTGTCATTAACTGTCCTCCCCAATTATATCCCGCTATAACCAATGTATTTAACCTTGCTCTAGAAGTATATATTGCAGCAGTTAATCCGGCAGGTCCAGAACCTATAATTACAACATCCCATACTTTTTCGGTAATCTCTTTATTCTCATCTATCATGTCCTTTAGTGCGAAAACTACTTCTTTCATTTCCAATACTTAAACAAATTATCTACTCCGTATTAAAGAATATTAGTGCTAATTTTTAGTGGGTTTTTTGAAGCATATTTTTGGGAATGAATGCTTGGATTATATCAATCGGAAATGAATTGTTAATAGGTAAAACTGTGAACACAAATGCAACTTGGTTGGCTAAAAAATTGACTGAGCTAGGTATAAGAGTTGAAAGGATTATTACAGTACCGGATGATATTGCGGTAGTTAGTGAAATATTTAAGGAGGCCATTAACTCCGCTGATGTAATTATATCAACAGGTGGATTAGGGCCGACCTTCGATGATATAACAAATATAGCATTAGCAAAAGCATTAAATAGGGAGTTGGTGATCAACGAGAAGGCTTACCAGGAGATAAAGGATAAATATAGCAAAGCCGGATTACCTTTAACCGAAGAGAGAATAAAGATGAGTAAGATGCCAAGAGGAGCTAAGAGTTTATATAACCCTATTGGTACTGCCCCAGGAATTCTAGTTAAAGAAAAAAATAAAGTTATAGTAGCATTGCCAGGTGTACCTAATGAGATGAAAGCAATTTTTAATAAGCATGTAGAGCCAATAATAAGGAAAGAAGAAAGGCAGGTATTCTTAAGTAAGTCATTAATAGTTACTGGTCTCCCGGAGTCGACATTAGCACCTATAATAAATAAAGTTATGAATAAGACTGAAGGGGTATATATTAAAAGTCATCCTAAGGGAGAGGAGCTGAAAAATCCTATAATTGAGGTACATATAACTGCACTAGGAAAAGAGGATGTTTATAGTGAAATTGAGAAGGCTATAAAGATAATCACGGAAGAAGTTAAGAGCGCCGGTGGTACTGTACATATATGGTAAAATGAAGTAAAAAGATATTAATAATGTGGTATTTTAAGAATTATGGAAGGCGGGGGTTCCCCTAGCGGCCAACTACTTGGGTCGAGACGGGGGCGGACTCAAGATCCCTT
>Ga0180302_10000334_pt1 | contig 19910 bp, 17 predicted proteins | sample GuaBasSediGuay17_FD_121794 | JGI IMG/M metagenome (GOLD analysis project Ga0180302, IMG submission 121794) | Subseafloor sediment microbial communities from Guaymas Basin, Gulf of California, Mexico - Guay17, Core 4571-4, 12-15 cm | ecosystem: Environmental > Aquatic > Marine > Hydrothermal... | reverse complement strand
GGCTCATTACTTCCCAAAGCGATATCACCTCTAAGTCAGGAGTGTGAGAGGAGTCTTCTGAAGACCTCTTCCCTCTTCGAACCCTGATCACTCTGAGCCCAGCCTCCTTGGCGGCGTCGATCCCCTCAGGCCTGGCCGTCACGTAGAATGACTTCTCTAGGTCGGGCGTAGTCTCGGCAAGCGCCGCAGAGATCCTCTCGCGGTCAGTGTCTCCAAACCAGGCCTTCTCGAATAGGTGATGCAATCCGAGCCTTATGATCTTCTCCCACTCCTTGACGGGGTTTCCTGGTGACGAGATCCCCAGCCTGACTCCGCGATCCCTCAGCGCCATGAGAGTCTGGAACACGTTTGGTAGAGGCCTTAGAAATGCCTTCTTCGTGTCGTGGTACGCTATCACTCCAGCGGCCACTATCCTTGGCTCCACCCTGAGTCCGAGAGATGAGAGTGCCTCGTCGAAGTGCTTCGGGTAGTCTTCACCGAACCTCTCAACAGCCTCGTTCACGCTTCTCAACAATGTGTCGAAGTCTACCGGCAGACCAGCCTCAATCATCGCAACGACCGCGTTTTCTCTAGCCAGCCTCTTTAGGAGGGTGGCATCATACAGCACGTCATCAATATCGAAAAACCACCAGATATCACGCCGCTTACTCATACCATATCGCCTCCATCTCGTCGGGGTCCAAGCCCCTGAGCAAGGTAACCTCGAGCACGAGGAGCAGCAGGGTTGGCGCATAGACTAGAGACGCGACTTCTCTGCCCGGCTCAACTCCCAGAGGAAGATCGGGCCCAGAGGGACCGATCTCTATCACCTCTGCTCCATACCTCTCGGCTGCGGGCACGACTTCAGGGCTCCTCTCCGGCTCGAGCACAAGTACCGGAGTGCCCTCAGAGACCATCCTGTGCTTGGTGGCGAGGAACTCTGTGGGCGAAGACACTTCCACCAAGATGCCGGAGAATACAGAGAGCCTAAAGGCGAATTCCATGGCTGCAGCCAGGAGAGGGGGTTCAGCTACGATGAAAGTTGATTTTGCTTTATTGAAGGACTCTGCCACTACGTGGACGTAGTTCTCTGCACGTTGGAGGGCTTCAGATGCCATATCCGGTGCTGATTCTAGCTCCCCCTTGAGCGAAAACGCCCTTGCAGACATACCGATGAGCTTAGACAATTCCGAAACTAGTAAGAGTCCCGCCACAGCCATGGGGGAGAACAGACCCATCCTCCTAGGGCCGGGTGCAAACACCAGAGCAAAATCTGAGATCCTGTGCAGAGAACTCCCTGGAGCGCCGAGAATGGACACAACAGGAGCCCCCTCGCTCCTTCTACGCAGAACGGAGACTGCCTCTAGAATCTCCCTTTCCTCGCCTATTTCGGAGAATGCGACCATTGCAGGATTCTTTGGACGATCAGGAAGCCACGATGGGAACTCTGAAGCCGAGAGGTAGACTGCTTGAGGGCCTCCAGACCTTGGCAGAGCTCTCCTTAAGAGTACCGCGGGATGTAGAGACGGCCCCTCTCCCACGGCGTAGATGAAGCTTCTCCCTGCCAGCGTCTCTGCAGCATACTTAGCAGGAGTTGATAGGATCGTAAACGCTCGCCTCATTAGCTCTGGCTGCTCGATTATCTCCCTCCTAGTCTCCTCGCCCCTCAACGCCTCTCCAGTCGGACACGAGCGGCTCCAAATTAAGTGAGCATAGGGAACAATTGTTAAGGCATTGGAGCCTGGGGTAGCCCTCGGGTGTCTGCGCTGGATCGAGATAGGATCGAGGTCTTCAAGAGGCTAAGCGAGGCCTTCGGGCCATCTGGATTTGAAAGTGAGGTTGCCAGAATAGTCCAAGAGGAGTACGGCCAGAACGCCGACGAGATCCTCTATGACGGCCTAGGTTCGATCATACTCAAGAAGCAGGGGAGAGAGACTGGGCCCAGAGTACTGCTAGCAGGCCACATGGACGAGATCGGATTTATCGTAAAGGGAATTACAGACAAGGGTTATCTGGCGTTTGAAACGCTCGGTGGCTGGGCCACCACGACCTTGCCAGCTCAGAGAGTGATAGTTAGAGCCAAGACCGGTGATCACGTAGGCGTGTTGATCTCCAAACCTCCACATCTTCTGCCTCCTGAGGAGAGAGACAAGCCGCTGAAGATCAAAGACCTCTACATCGACGTGGGGGCTACGAGTAGAGACGAAGTCAAGGAGATGGGGATAAGGATTGGAGACCCCGTGGCACCCTTGGCTGAGTTCGTGGAACTCAGAGGGGGAGAAGTATGGCTGGGCAAGGCTTTCGACGACAGGATCGGCGTGTTCATAGCGATGGAGGTTCTGAAGTCCTTAGAGGGAGATCACTCTAACACTGTGTTCGCGGCGGGAACCGTTCAGGAGGAAGTGGGCCTCAGGGGCGCCGAGACCACTGCAGACGTAGTCAACCCAGATGTTGCAATCGTGTGTGAAGTCGACATAGCCGGAGACGTACCTGGGGTCACGGAGAGAGAGGCTCCCGCTAAGATGGGGAAAGGCGTCTCGATCATAACTTGGGACAAAACCATGATACCAAACCAAGCTCTCAAGGAACTGGTCATCTCGGTGGCCGAGGAGGAGGGCATTCCCTACCAGCTGTCGGCCGTCAGCGGGGGCACTGACGGTCACAGGATCCACTTACACTACAAGGGCGTTCCAACCATCGTGATCTCCGTGCCCACTAGGCACATCCACTCGCACAGCTCGATGCTGATGCCAAAAGATGTGGAGGCAGCCATACGCTTGATAAGCGAAGTAGTAAAGCGACTTGATGCAGAGACCGTCAAGGGACTCACTAGGCCTTGATCCAATTTATTATCAGGATCGAGCATTGAAGCGGGGGCTGCCCCCGCTTGGGTAGAGCAGTCAAGCAGAGGACGGTAAGGGACATCTTGCTCGAGATGAAGGATAGATCTGAGCTTGCCGTCAGTCTGGCTTACGCAGCAGTAATGTATAACGACGAAGAGATAGCTGATGAGGTTCTAGAGCTCGAAAACGAGCTAGACGAACTCAGGTATGAACTATCCGTGAGGGCGATAGTGGCGGGAAGATCCTTTGAGGAAGCCGAGGAATTGGCCGCCATACTCGAGGTCGGCGCCGCTGCAGACGAGATCAGCGACGCAGTTGCAGATCTTGCCAAGATAGTCCTCAAGGGATATCCTCTACACGAGTCAATCTCGGCCGCCTTCATGGAGTCTGAAGAAGTGATAGGCCTTGTCAGGTTGACGCAGGAGGCCCCGCTCATTGGAGTGAAAATCGCTGAGCTGTACGACCCTGAGAAGCTGGCGGGGTGCGATATACTGGCCGTAAAGCGAGATGGGCGCTGGCTATTCGATTACCCAGACGACCTGGTCCTCAAGGAAGGGGACATGCTCTTGCTAGAGGGTACTCGAGAGGGGGTCGAGGCCGTCAGGTCCCTTCTGGGCCTGCCTTCGAAGTTCCGTCCATCAGCTGAGGTAGAGGTCGGAGAAATCTCGAGAGAACTCGCGCACACTCTGCAGCTGCTCAGGGCTCACTCAGAGCTGATGGTCTATCTAGCGTATGCGGCGATGTTAATGAACAGTCAGGCGGTCGCTCTTGAGGTTTCACGGCTGGAGGACGAGATAGACGATCTCCACGAGGGGTTCGAGTTGAAAGTGTTGACTAAGCTCTCAGGTAAGGTAGACCCTCGAGCCGTCATAGGACTGCTGAGAGCCGCCTCAGCAGCTGAGAGGATAGGAGACGCTGCTCACCGCATGGCTAGCGTGGTCGAGAGGGGTGTCCCAGCCCACGAAGTCTTGGCCGTGGTAGTCGAAGAGAGCGAGGAGTCGATAGCGTGGGTACGCGTGAAGGAAGGGTCGCCAGCAGACGGAGTTGAAATTGGAGCGCTGGCGCTTGAGGAGTCCTCAGGCATGGAGATCTTAGCTGTCAGGAGGGGGCTCCGGTGGATATTTGAGCCCAAGGACTCATTTAGAGTGAGGGAAGGAGACATACTAATTTTACTTGGACCTCCGGATGGTTTAGAAACCGCTCTGAGGATCCTGGGGGCCGAAGAGATTGAGTGAAGAGGAGAAGGGTGTTTTGAGGCTCACGGCTCCGCTCTCTTGGCTCGACGGAGTGGACCCCGAGACTGGCGTTATCACGCAACCGGGACACCCTCAGTATGGACAGAGCGTGGCGGGTAAAGTTGTGCGAATGCCGCACTCCGTTGGCTCAACCGTTGGCGCCTACGGTTTATTCAAGCTAGCGAGACACGGAGCTGCTCCAAAGCAGATCATCTTAGAGAGACCAGATAGCGTGACGATTAGCGCAGAACTCGTTGGTATTCCAGTGAAGGTTTTGGGCTCGGCTGAAGCACCGGAGCCCAAGGCCGACGGCGACATCCCAGAGGAGTTCGTCAAGTTCCTTCAGAGAGAAGCCTCGCTGGCTGGGGCAGAGAAATACGTCCGAGTAAAGTCTGTTCACATCTCGGGCGTCTCGTATACCACGATCGGAGACGCTGGGCTGGAGTTCCTAGAGGGGCTTGCTGAGCGCGGGGTTAAGGTCAGAGTCGCCGCTACCACCAACCCTGCGGGCATGGATCTGTCGAGATGGAGGGATATGGGGGTCCCAGAGGATTTCGCAGAGAAGCAGATCAGGGTAGTAAATGCCCTGGTGCGCATGGGCATCCTACCCACGCTGACTTGCACGCCCTACTTTGTGGGCAACCTCCCGGGGCCAGGCGAGCACGTGTGCTGGGGCGAATCCAGCGCTGTGGCGTTTGTCAATAGCGTTCTCGGGGCTAGAACTAACAGAGAGGGTTCTGTAAAAGCCATAGTAGCAGCAGTTGTCGGTCTGACGCCCATATATGGTATGCACTGCGAAGAGAACAGGAGACCGAGTGCCATAGTTGACGTGAATGGAGAACTCAGGGGAACAACCGAATTCTCTCTAGCTGGCTTCTTAATAGGCGAGCTCTATCCGCACGCCGTTCCTCTACTGAGAGGAGTGAAAAATGCGTCTGTTGATGAAATGAAAGCATTTGGAGCTGGGGGGGCGGCCTCAGGAAGCATAGAGCTGTTTCACATTGATGGTATAACACCAGAGCACCACCTAAAGCCGACGGATGATGCTGAGAAGATTTCACTGAGTAAGGAGGATCTCAGGGAGGTCGAAGAGAGACTCAGCACAACGGGATCTCCTCCTGATTTGGTGACGCTTGGCTGCCCGCACCTATCTTTGTCTGAGATCTGGTACATCCACTCGCTAATGAAGGGAAGGAAGGCGTCCGTACCCTTCTGGCTATTCACGTCGAGAACGACCTTGAGTCAGCTGTCGCGCGATGTAGTGAAGGAGTTGGAGTCTGCTGGCGTGAAGCTCTACGCCGACACATGCATGGTAGTAGCCCCCTTGAAGAAAATGGGGTTCAGAGTCGTCGCTACAAACTCAGCAAAGGCTGCCAAATACCTGAGGACGCTAGGAAAGCTTGAAGTGATATTAATGCCGGTAGAAAAGCTAGTAGACATGTTTACGGTGCTGGCGAGTTGAGGAGTCTAGATGAGTAAGTATCTGCAGTCGTTAGCCTTGAGGTCCCTACCTGCCCTGCTGAAGGGCAGAGTGAACGAGATCGCTCCCTCGCTGAGAGAGTACCTAGCATCGAAGGGAGCCGTTCACGGAGATAGAGTTAGCCCTCTCAGGGCAGCCGTGGCCCTCGTAGAGCTTGGAGTTCCTCCGGAGAGAGCGACGTCGCTACTTGACTGGAGGGAGTTTGAAGAGCTCGTCGCCGAGTTCTTAGAATCTGCTGGATACGTTCTGCTTGCTAGGCGACTGAGATTTAGAGAGGAAGGGCGTAGGTGGGAGATCGATCTGCTCGCTCGCCACCCACTCGCTTCGCTGGCGGTCGAATGCAAAAAGTGGAGTGCAAAGCGGGGCCTAGCTAGCAAGCTGAGGGTCGCAGCGCGTGACCACAAGTCCAGAGTCTCGGCCTTAGCTAGAGTCGCGGGCGACCTAGGACTTAACCTGCGGAACACCAGACTAATTCCGGTAATAGTGAGCTGGTACCCAGAGCGCGCCACGATAGTAGGCGGAATCCCTGTAGTACCTATCTACGGGCTAAACAGCTTCCTCGTGAAGCTGGATCCCCTCGACGAGGACTTACTCTCCTTCCAGCTCTGAGACCGGTGGTTCTCTCCCGTAAAACGGCTCTATCTCCTCTTCTCTCCACTCTCGACCCTTGAAATACAGCGCGGACTCCCTGGATAGGAGTATATACGCGGCTAGGATTATGAGAACTCCAGAGATCGGGAGTACTTGAGGTATCAGTTCCCACAGAGGCAGCAAGTACAAAGAGAAGCACGCCAGCGTGATTCCGCCAGATATCCTCCCCCAGGGGGCGCCGGTAAACACGCCGTATGAGGAGACCACGGTGACAAGCGATACTGATAGCAGCAGCGCCGCACCCTTTAGAGAAACTGCAGGAGATCCCGGTATCACATTGTGCGCCAGCAGCTCCAAGCCGAGAGCCAAGTCTACCGCCAGGAAGAGTGCCAAGAGCGCTATCAGCAATAAGGCCGTTCCGGCCAGGGCCACCCCTCTCGGGATGTTAGACATGCATCCACCTCACAGCATTTCCTTGATAGTCTTGCCGAGTTCCGGAACTACGGTGGCTCTAGATCCTAGCCACTCCAGCGTGTCCCCCGCTATCACCACGTCCCCTCCAGCGCCGAGTATCTTGTCAAGAGCCCCCTCAGCTAGCACCGGGTGGACGAAGGCAGAGAATACTCTAGAGGCGCCCATCCGCTTTGCTGCCGCAATTGCAGACGCCATGGTCCCTCCTGTAGAGACTATGTCATCTACCACCACGACATCTCTGCCGGTTAAGTCGAACTCCTTAACGGTCATCTTGATCTCGCCGGTCTCACGATCCCTCTCCTTGATGAAGGAAGTGTAATCCCTGGCGCCGACGTGCTTTGCAAACTCTTCGGCCCAGATTATGGCTTCCTCGTCTGGCCCTATTATCAGAGGGTCTTTTAGATCGAACTTAGATGCCTCTCTAGCCAGAGACGGAATTCCGCTGACGTTTACGCCAAGGATTCTATCGAAGATATCAGAGAAGCTCTTCAGCCTGTGGAGGTGAACTGTTACGCTGACTACGGCATCTGCCCCCATCGCTTCGAGCATCTCTGCAACGTACTTCGAGCTTAGAGGTTCACCGGGCCTAAATATCTCGTCTTGACGCGCATAGGGGAAGTATGGAATTACTGCGATGACTCTATCGGCCTGCATTTCCTTCTTTAGGTTCCTGAGGGTCAGAAGGTACTCTACTAGGTAGTCGTTGGGTCGGCACGACGCAGCCTTCATGCGCATTGCCAGTATCACGGTCTCTCCCTTCAGGCTGATCTGCTCATCCACCATCAGCCTAGGCTGTAGTTCGCCATCTGGAAACGTTCTCCTAGCTATCGGGATGATATCGGCCTTCAGTTCGCTGGCTAGAGATCTCGTGAAGGAGTCGTCTGGTCCGACTACTATCATGGGAAGCCCCAACTGTTTGCGCCGCTCATGATTAATCTTTCTCGATTGTCTGATGCTTGATTCGCGCAAGAGGTGATTCTGTTGTCTGGTAAGTTTCGGAGCGCAGAGAAGCCCGAACTCCCGGGTGGAGTGCAGTATCATGTGGGGCTTGGTCCAAGTGATGTCAGGAGTTACGCGCTTCTACCTGGCGACGTAGAGCGCGTAGAGAAGATAGCTCGAGAGTGGGATGAGTCTAGGTTCGTCGCAAAGCACAGAGAGTACGTGACCTACGTGGGCAAGTACAAAGGAGTGGAGCTCATGGCCACTTCCACCGGGATAGGAGGACCCGCCGCGGCTATAGCAGTAGATGAGCTCGCTAGGTTGGGAGTAGACACTTTCATACGGGTAGGAAGCACGGGAGCTATCCAGCCGGATGTGGAGCTGGGGGACATAGTAATAACCGTCGGAGCGGTCAGGTTGGACGGAGCTAGCTCTCAATACGTTAGGCCCGAGTACCCAGCAGTTGCGCACCCGGAGGTTGTTATGGCGCTCATAGAAGCCGCCGAGACGCTAGGGTACAGGTACCACGTAGGGATAACCGCCTCCACCGACAGCTTCTACACGGGACAGGGTCGAAGGGGGTGTGGGGGCTACTGGCAGAGCTGGATGGAGAACATCGTACCTGATCTCATGGCTGCCCGGGTAGTTAACATTGAGATGGAGGCGGCGACCATCCTAACGCTGGCCTCCCTCTTCGGCAGGAGAGCTGGGGCTGTGTGCGCAGTCTATGCCCAGAGGTTGAGGGATGAGTTTGACGTGGCTGGAGAACTTGAAGCCATAAGAACAGCAAACGAGGCCGTTAGGATACTCGCAGAGTGGGACAGAGTCAAGGAAGAAGAAAGCAAGCCTTACTTCTTCCCTGGCCTTCTGAGGAGGTGAGCTCGTGGAGATTCTAGCGGTTGGGAATGCAAATATCGACATCACACTCTTCGTAGAGTGCGTCCCAGGGCCAGACGAAGACGTAGATGCGACTTCCGCACGTGTGGGCATGGGCGGGAGCGCATCAAACTTTGCCGTAGCCTGTTCGAAGCTGGGGGCCAAGTCTGCCATCTTAGCAGTGATCGGCGACGATCCTCTCGGCCGGTACTACCTAGCGGAGATGGCCAGACGCGGGGTAGACATCAGGTTAGTGAGGGTGAGTCCCGGAAAGACCACAGGGTTTGTGGTGATAATCAACGAGCCAGGAAAGCAGAGGAGGATGCTGAGAAATCGCGGCGCAAACCTCTCCTTGAGTGAAGAACTCCTCGAAGAGGTCAGTTCAGACATCTCAAGCGTGAAGATCTTGCACGCATCTAGCGTGAGAATCGCTATCGCCGAGAAGCTAGCGGAAATTAGGCCGGGGTTTTCTTGGGACCCTGGGGGGAGAGCAATCTCAAAGAGTCGGCACGAGGTCTTGAGCCTGCTTAGCAGCGTAGGCAGAATGTTCCTAAACGAGCTAGAGGCCATGAAGCTCAGCGGAGAAGATGACGTATACAGGGCCTCCAAAGTAGTATCCAGACAGGGGGTTCGTGAGGTGATAGTAAAGAGAGGGTCCAAGGGAGCCTTAGTGTGCCTTGAGGGAGAGGTTTTGGAGTCGCCCGCACTTAAGGTAAGGGCGGTCGACACAACGGGCGCTGGAGACGTCTTTGACGCTGCATACACCGTTGCTAGGCTCCGAGGGATGAGCCCACTTCAGGCCCTCAGGGCAGCAAACGTGGCAGCGGGCTTAGCTGTTACGAAAGTCGGGGCTACAGAAGGAATTCCCTCCTGGAGCGAGTTGTGTGACATTTTAGGGAAGTTCGAGTGACCCTGAGATCTGCCAGCGTCCAGGGTAAACGAGTAAAATGTTTTAGATATATTTGCCGTGAAGTCCACCCTGGGTGCTTAAGTTGCCCAGGTTCGCTGATCGCATGTCCAAGCTCGGTGTAGAGAGCGCGTTCGTTGTTCTAGCCCGCGCTAAAGAACTAGAGAGGCAGGGCAAGAGCATAATCCACTGTGAGATAGGTCAACCTGACTTCGACACGCCTGTTCACATCAAAGAATCGGCCAAGAAGGCGTTGGATGAGGGCTTTACTGGTTATACGCCATCAAACGGGATTTTGGAGCTGAGAAAAGCCATTGCAGAGTTTGTATCAGAAAGCAGGGGAATCGACGTTTCGCCTGATCAGGTGGTCGTCACTGTAGGAGCAAAGCTCGCCATATTCGCCGCACTAATGGCCTTTGTTAATCCTGGTGATGAAGTGATAATTCCAATGCCCGCGTACCCGTCTTACGAGGCCGTCACCGAGTTCGTAGGAGGTATTGTAAAGCCGGTTGTGCTCAGAGAGGAGCGTGAGTTCTCACCCAGCGGTGAGGAAATAGCTAACGCAGTCACCGACAAGACTAAGGTCATAGTGATCAACACGCCTTGCAATCCGACGGGCGGCATTTACCGCAGAGAAGACCTAGAGGCCATCGTTGAGGTTGCCAAGGAGCATGACCTCTGGATAATATCAGACGAGATCTACGAGGACATAATATTCGATGGTAGGAAGCACGAGAGCGTCCTGTCGATTCCGGGAGCTGAGGAGCGCTCTGTAATGATTAGCGGGTTCTCGAAGACCTTCGCCATGACTGGCTGGAGGCTCGGCTACGCAGTAGCACCCAAGGAGGTAGCTGACTACATCACGAAGATCCAGCTCAATACGGTCTCATGTCCCGTATCCTTCGCTCAGAAGGCCGCCATAGATGCAATAAAGGGTCCGTGGGACGAGATCAAGAAGATGGTTAAGGAGTACGAAGAGAGGAGGGATCTCCTGTACAGAGAGATAAACGAGATCCCTGGATTCAGCATGATAAAGCCGGTTGGAACCTTCTACGCATTCCCGAACATCAAGAAGTTCGGCGTAAAGTCCTCAGAGTTTGCTGACATGCTGCTCGAGGAAGCAGGGGTTGCTCTGCTCCCTGGAACAGCATTCGGCGCTCCGGGTGAAGGCTACCTGAGGATCTCATTCGCGACGTCAAAGGAGAACCTGAAGGAGGCCGTGAACAGAATAAAGGCCTTTGTAGAGGAGAAGTTCCCAAACATCTCTTGAACCCTTTCTCCATTCTCTTTTTCTTCCTGCTCCCGATCTTGGTAGAAATGTTACTCTAACACGTTGAGGCTTATGATCTTCGCTGAGAGGTCATCTGTATCGAGTATGGCAACTGTCCTCTTTCCTGAGAGGCATCCACAGGCCTCGCCTGGGTTTAGTACCAGCGTTCCATGGACCTTCCTGACGTCAACTTCGTGCGTGTGACCATACAGCACTAACTCGTACTCCCCGCTCCTCGCGAGCAGCTCTGCTACTTTCTTTGTGAGACTGAGCGAGCCGAACCCATGGAACAGTATGGCCTTCCGATCTCCCAGCCAAGTCTCAGTTGGAGACGTGTAGAAGGTCACGTTATCAGCTTCTAATGCGTCGACCGCCAGCTTAAACTCGGCTTCGTTGTTACCCCGCAGTAGGATGGTCGGTATCCCACTCTGCACTATGGGCTTCAGCGTGAAGGGGGACACGAGGTCTCCGAGGTGAATGACGCGGTCCACTGCCCTAGATGCAAACAGCTGGAGAGCCACCTCAAGGGACTCGACATCATCGTGTGTATCTGAAATAACGCCTAAGATCATTGCACTCTGCCAGCGCGGGTTCAGCTTATAGAACCTCACCTAGCTGAGGACGCGCCTCAGGAAATCCAAGGAGGATGGAGACTTGAAGAGCGGCGGGTTCCAGTCCTCTACAAGCTCTCTTCTCGTGTACAGGACCGGTTCCCCAGTAAGTGGGTTGAATCCTCGGTGTTTTACTCGACGGAAGTACAGCAAGATCCCTAGTCGCTGCCACGCTGGCGTGCTCTCCGGCTCAATCTTAAGGAGTTCTGCTATGAGATGGCGTAACTGATCCTTCTTAAGGCCCTTCAGAAATTCAGCAGCTTCCCTTCTCGTCAGGCCCCTGCTCGTCTCTAGCGCATGAAGAGCGTAAGAGTTTAGATTATTTCTGAGTGCCTCGGCCTGTCGCCACGCAAGGTACAGATGCTCCTCCCCTGGGACTATGAGTACAACTCTCCCATCGAATGTGACCTCTACATCTCTCCCAAAAGCGTGAGAGAGATGTTTGCTCACTCTAGCCGCAACCACAGATGCGGTTAGACTTACTAACTTCTCAACGCGACCTGAGAATGGCAGAGGAGGTTGCAGAATGAAGGATATTTCGTCTGAGAAGCAGTAAGCTAGGTTGGAACCTAGGCCTCCTTCCATGACGCCTCTGGCAGCATAGACGAGAGCCTCTGCCAACCGGCGGTCATACGGACGTGTCAGTTTGAGTTCTTCTGCCAGCTTTCGAAACCTCCAGCCGTCTACTCTCACCACAACAGGGAGATCTGGCGGGACTCTCAGGTCCGACGCTATCTCTCTAGCCTTCCAGTCGATCTCCAACCCACCCACCGCTGGAAGCAGGATCTGCGGGAAGTGAGCGCGCTCACTTCGTCAGGCGAGAGAGGCCCTCGGCTATCTCCATGATCGCGGATTCAACGGGTTTCTTGCTAGTCTCGTAGGCGATTATCCCCCTGGACTCAATTATATCCATGCTCTCTGCGTCCATTTTGCCCGACACTATCACCTCACAGTCCCTTAGAACATCCAGCGCGTCAGAAGGTCCCTTGCCCTTTCGGGTATTAACCCTCAGCTCGATTCGAGTAGGACTCTTCCCCGTGAGGTCATATATTGCAAAATACCGGGCCTCATAAAACGGGCCACTCTTTACTTCAGAGCCGTCATCCGTAGCAATTGCAACTCTTATGGGCAAAACCCAGGACCTCCCTAGCTCCTCTAACTCGCGAGACTAATGGGTAACCAAATAAAATGATGGTCTCAAGGGCTGAGCAGCTCAGAAAGCCTTCTAACTAGCGTAGAGAGCTGGCTGGCTCTAAGGGAGATCTCCACGAATTCCCTGTACCCGAAGAACGCTCCCTCAAGGTCCAACATAGCTAAGGAGGTGTATGACATCAAATCTCGACCTGCCTGCTTAGATCGGAGCGACATAAAGGCGGCGACGTCATCCATGTAGACCGCCCCGGCTACCTCAGACGTTTGTGACGCACTCTCTGCTACCACGTGTCTTATTCTTGGATCATCTACGCGAAGAATGCACAACCTTTGCGACTGAAAGAGTGTGTGTGCTTGGGACTCGAATTCCCTCAGCTGAACCGATCCCTGCTTCGACAGGTCAAGAAGGGTGCGAGATAGAGGAAAGCTCCCGCTCAAAAAGCATTCGATTGACTCGAAACACTCTTCTAAGGCTGCTACGCCAAGCAGCACTCCAGATTCAGGATCCCCGGCAATGGCCTCTAAGATTAGGTTGTACGCTCGTTCAACTAGAGACCGAGCTTGTCTGTCTGAAGTGACCAGGCGCGAACCCTCTGGACACTCAGCACCGGGCTCTAGACATCCAAGAAGCGCAACCCATGATTCCTGGGGCATGTCCGGGCAGAGTGAGCGGGCGACTGCTAGCGAGATTACAGAGGACGGTAGGGGTCCTAGGCCAGATAGCAGCGGATTCAACCGGAGGATTCTGACCGGAAATCGCGGCCTCTCTGGGTCGTAGTGATCTACCACCAGAACCTGCCCCCAGAGCTGCTCTGCAGCCTGGAGCGGGCCTGAGCCAGTGGGGAGAAGGTCTGAGAGTATGAGAACCGAATCCTCTGCGAATGCCTCCTCCACAACAGACAGCAGCTCCTCTGGTAAAGCTGGGCGTATTGAGAGGCCGATCCCCTGCTCAGACAATGCCATCTTAAGCAGCGCGGCAGAAGCTATCGAGTCTGGCCACGGCGCATACACTATGAACGCGCTGTCTACCTCATCCAGCACCTCCGCCACTATTCTCGTCCATCCCTCTAGCGAGTTTATTTCACTCAACCTCGCTCCACCTCGCTCCAGCGATCGCCAGGAGGATTGCAGAAGCCAGCAGAGTTAGAGTCACTGGGATCAGAGGGTCTAACTCTCTCGCTCTCCTGCCTTCCATCTCGGCAAGTGTGGACTCGACCTCCTCAAGCTTCTCTTTGGCCTCCCTCAGGCGACCCTCTTTGATCAGGTCCTCAGCAGACCTGAGAGTCTCCTCTAGCTCTCTTATGCCCTGAGGGGGCGAGGCCCATGGTAAGATCCCCCTCTCCCTTAGGGACCGTACCCTTCGGCGGAGTTCGGTTAGCTTAGTTATGAGTTCCTCCTTAGATAGACCAATTCCCGACGTGACCTGTATCCTCAGAGGATCTCCGGGAATTAGAGTGTTGTTCACAGTGATTAGAGAGGGCACCAGGTATACTCCTGGCTCGGCCTCCACGCTAACCCTGATGTAGATCACACCTGGGGCTTCGAATGTGATGGTGTTGTTAGCACTCAATGTAGCGTTTGTCTCCACCACGGCGAAGCCCGGCGGCATGTAGACTTCGACATGCCCCGGAGGACCGCTGACCTCTAAGGTAAGATTGATAGCCTCGCCGCTGACCGCTGTAATCGGCCCTAGTACGGTGTATAGGTTCGTGAGAAAGCCGACAGATACGTTGACTAGCTCAGCTACTTCTTCTGGCCCCCATGGAGCTACGTACGATATGGCCAACATGAGCCTAGATGTGCCTGGTCTCTCCGCCACGACCGGAAAGCTTAGCGTGACGGTAGTGCCTGGTTTTATGGCGTCCAAAGTCGCTGTGGTAGACCCGAGAGGTTTAAGCGTGTCTGAGGGATCAATCTTCACAGTGACATTAGATGCGGGGATATTTGAGGACAACACGAGCGTTAGGTTGAAGGGAACTAGGGGCAGGGCGCCCGCAGGTACATCTAACCTCCAGCTTAGAGCCCTCTCTGCCGATACGACGGAGAGATGTTCGCCCAGTACTTCAACAACCTCGCTAAAGGCCGGGTCTAGAACGACTGCCTTCGGCGTGAACAGGTGGGCTCCCTCGGGGAGGTCCAGCCTGAAATCAACCAGCCTAACAGATCCAGGCGCCAGCGACTGGTTAGGGAACTCACTCAACTCAGTCCTCACAGAGTCTCTCAGCAGGCTTACCTCTCGGAGGAATACTTCCCTCGGCCCCCTGTTTACTAGCTCGAGTACCAATCTATTTCTCCCATCGACGGCGTACACACTGGTTCCGTTTAGCGATATCAGCTGAATCGAGGGTAAGAATCCAAGCGTGCGCACACTTGAGTAAGCCAAAGTTCCATTGAGCGAGGCCGAGACGGCCAGCCTGCCCGAGAGCCGCGTTGCGGAGTAAGGCGTCATGAACGATATTGAGAGGGCGCCTGGCTGGACGTCAGGGAGACTCACCGTGACCGTAATTGTTGGATCATCGCAGGTCGCCGTAACCAGCAAATCTCCTCGGGAGAATGTGGTGAGTTGGAGGGAGAGGTACCCCCCGCCCATAAGGGGGCTCTCTGGGAGCTTAACGCTGATGTTGTTGCTCGGCAAAACGAGCTTCAGCGTGTACTTAACCTCGTCTATCACTAGCTTGTATTCCTTAACTGTGGCATTAGAGGGAACCGTGAGTAGAACGAGCCAGGAATCCCGAGTTCTCCCTTTTATTAGGCGAATGAAATCCTCTTTGACTAGCTTTAAGGCATAGAGTTCTCGGGCAGGAGTAACCTTTAGCTCCCGGTCCAGAGGTATCGATTTCTCGCTAAAGAAGACGTCAATAGTCGCGGTCGTGGCATTTGCTACGCGAACGAGCACGATCGCTCCTGCGTCTGTTACGTTAGAGAACCATGTGTAGTTGCCCACCTCGTGCACCGGCAAAGCGATATATCGACCCAGAGCCTCTCCGGTCAGACGGAACACGTACAGACCGTCTGGGGATGAAAAAAGCCAAGATTTCGTCTGGTTCTCCCAGATCCCAGGGAGTTCCTCCTCGTACTCCCTCAGTTTTAGCCACATGGTTCCCTCTCTCTCGACTACCGTGAAGTTCTGCTCTCCCCCCAGGAACTTGGCTACTACTGCAGACTCCGCAATTATTTCTGGAGGAATTACCATCACGTCGCCTATTCTCAGTAGGCCCGAGGTCCGGTAGACCTCCCCAATAAAAACTGGACCCGAACCGATGTCTGGCGATACTGCCCATACATCCCCCTCAAGACGGAAAAATGACCATGGAGACGTTATGCTGCCGATCTCAGTCACTTCCATGGACTTTACCTTAAGAACCTCGATCTCACTCCCTTTCAGGTCCGTCTCGACGATGGATGGTTTGTCTTCTAAAACGAGAGAAACCGAGCCTCCTGGGGTCGTTTGTAGCAGCAACCCATTATCTTCAAGTGAGGCTCGCTCTACGGGGAGTAGTAGCTGCGTGATCATCAGCAGTAGCAATAACGCAAGACCTCGCTCACTACCTCCTCTCACAGTCGGCAATGGTACCTATCAGAAATTTAAAGCGGAGACTTTGTAATGTTAGAGTCCATGCTCTCGCTCAAAGTGAGGCGACTCCCCGTGGAGATTGGGGAGCTGAGGGTTGTTCTCAACAAGGAGGACGCTGAGAAAGCAGGGATCGCGCCCCACGATAGGGTCCGAATAATAAGGCGCGACGGGAGCCAAGTAGTTGCGCTGGCGAGCATCTCAGCGTCTCCAGAGGTCGCCCCCCCCGGCGAGATTAGCGTGTTTGCAGACTTAGCAAAGAAGCTGCCCGTGGAGGAGGGTGAGTCCGTCTCCGTTGAAGTGGTGCCGACTCCGCAGTCCGCCGGACTAGTGAGAAAGAAGGTTCTCGAAGGGAAGCTGACGCCCCAGGAGGTCTCTACCCTGATCAAAGATATTTACGACGGCGTTCTCAGCGACGTCGAGCTGGCTGCCTTTGTGACGGCCCTTCAACTACACGGCGCAGACATGGATGAGGTGGAGGCCCTAACTAGAGCGATGGCTGAGGTCGGAACGCTGCTCGATTTTGGAGATGTGCTCACCGTAGACAAGCACAGCGTGGGGGGCGTGCCTGGAAACAGCAAAGACGCCCTGCTCATAGTCCCGATAGTGGCTGCCGCCGGACTCGTGATACCGAAGACCAGCACTAGGGCCATCATGAGTCCTGCTGGCACAGTAGACACAATGGAGGTGCTTGCGCCCGTAGATCTCAAGCCAGAGGAAATCGTCGAGATCTCGAAGAGAGTGGGTGGAGTTATAGCCTGGGCTGCCAGTGCGAATCTCTCGCCTGTCGATGGGATACTCATAGAGAAGGTCGAGTATCCGCTGTCGTTAGACCCAGAGAGTCTCATATACGCGTCGATAATGTCTAAGAAGCTGGCAGCCGGCGTTAAGAGGCTCGTTCTCGACATCCCTGTGGGCCCAGAAGCAAAGGTCGAGTCGCTGAAGGACGCTAGGAGGATGGGGAGGAACTTCGTTGAGCTGGGCGAGAGGCTAAACATAATCACGCAGGTGGCCATATCTTACGGCGGTCAGCCCATCGGCCGATTTGTCGGGCCAGCCTTGGAGGCCAGAGAAGCTCTAGAGATACTCGTGAGTCGAGGTAAGGGGTCTCGGAGCATAATTGAGAAATCGCTCTCTCTGGCAGGCATACTGCTGGAGATGGGCGGCGCGGCCCCCATCGGCTACGGTGAGAAAATGGCGAGAGAGATTCTAGAGAGCGGGAGAGCCTACCAGAAGATGAGGGAGATCATTGAGACCCAGGGCGGGGATCCAAACATAAAGCCTGAGGACATTCCTGTGGGAGAGCACAGGGCCGTATTAACGGCCAAGATGAGCGGATATGTAGTTGCGGTATCAAATCGGGCCATTGTAAGGATAGCGAGGGCTGCAGGCGCTCCGAGAGACAAGGGGGCCGGGGTCAGGATATTTGCGAAGAGGGGGGACAGGGTGGAAGCCGGAGCTCCGGTGATCGAGATATATGCTGAGAGTGAGAGCAAGCTTCAGGCGGCCGTTGAGGTCGCCAAGAGTACAGATCCCGTTAGAGTAGAAGGGATGGTGCTGGAGGTCTTCAGGGACAGAACCATTGGACGGGAAGTAGCGATCTAAAAACGAGGAGACGAGTTTTTACGGGAGAACCCTGTCAGGGTCCCTTGGGAACAGGGCGGCCTCTCTGATGTTCTTTAACCCGAGCATCTGCTTCACTAGACGTTCTATCCCTATCGCAAAGCCTCCGTGTGGAGGAGCGCCGTACTTGAAGAACTTGGTGAACCACTCCATCGATTCTGGGCGCATCCCCTTCTCTATGATCTGAGCGACGAGAACCTCGTATCTGTGTTCTCTCTGTCCCCCAGAGCTGAGTTCCAATCCCTTGTAGAGTAGATCTACGCTTCTAGCCCACGGAGGCTCTGCCTTCATTACGTAGAAGGGCTTTGCCTCGAAGGGAAATCTGTTGACGAAGAAGAAGTCGGAGCCGTACTCTTCCTTCACGTAGCGCCACAGCAACTCCTCTGACTCTGTATCGTAGTCGCTGCCATACGGGATCTCCTTACCAAACTCAGCTAGGATGTCGTAGATCTTGGGGAACCTGAGCTCTGGGAAGGGAGTCTTAGGGACCTCTAGATCGACATTCAGTAGCTCCAGCTCCTTGAACCTCTCCTCGAGGACTCTCTTTATTCCGGAGACGACGACCTGCTCTTCTACCCGCATGACATCGGTCTCGTCGGATATGAATGCCATCTCAACCGCCAAAGATCTAAACTCCGTTATGTGCCTGGTCGTGTGGCTCGGTTCTGCTCTCCAATTGGTTCCCAGGTCGTAGATTTTCTCAAAGCCCCCTATTATTGTGAGCTGCCTATGTAGCTGGGGATCCTGACGCAAGAAGGCCTCTCTTCCAAAGTAGTTGACCCTGAATACCTCCGCCCCGCTCTCACTTGCCCCACCAATTATACATGGAGTGAAGACCCTGAGAAACCCGTTCTCATCGAGCCAGTCGGTCATCCCCCTGATCAGGGAGGCTGTTATCTTGAATATAGCCTGCATTTCTGGTCTCCTGAGATCTAGAGGTCTATTATCAAGCCTTGTTGGTAGAAGGGCCGGTACCTTCCAATTCGGATCAAGTGGGAGCTTGAGGTCCGCTTTGCTATGTACCACGATCCTCTCGGGGATTATCTCTATATCAACAGCCTTAGCCAGCTTCTGCTCCACAGGCTCCCCGTAGGCTTCAATAACGCTCTCTTGAGATAGATCCTCGGTTATTGTGAACAGTTCGTCCGGGACAACCCCCCTCTTGAGCGTTAACTGAACCTTCTTATCCCAAGACCTGAGCACGATGAACCTCAGGTGTTTTCCTATGTTCCTGACCTCACTGACCCAACCCCCGACCCTCAACCTTCACCACCCATATGCCGACCTTCATGCCCTCTATGTCCCAGAGCTTGCCGTGAGCCTCGGCCGGCGCTTCGTCGGGACTCGATATGAACTTCAACGCGACAGTCCCGCTCTCCTCTGCTATGTCTTCCTCGTAGCTAGACACTGCATTCCTTACCTCATCTTCTTCTGTCCAAAGGTAGACCTCCACTAACTCGCGGCCGACCGTGAGACCCATCTCCTTCCTAGTCTGTTGAATTCTCCTCAAGATCTCCCTCGCTATCCACTCGAGCCTCTCTTCAGGCCCGAGTTCAGTTGGCATAAAGACCGATCCTACAGAGATGTCAGTCCTAGACCATTCGCCCTCTGGCGGAGCGTCGGATAGCACGACCTCGCGCACGTTGAGTTCTGTCTTTATCACGTCCTCAAATATTGTCGCAGCCTTCCTGAAGCTGCTATCCTCGGTAACGATCACGACAGATCTCAGAGGCGCTCTCCTCTTGACCCCCGCCGATGCCCTGGCCTGAAGCCCAGCCTTGATGACTTCTCTCACGTAGTTCATGCCCGACTCTAACTCAAGAGATATCCACTCTGGCTTCGGCGGGGGCAACGGCAGCATGTGAACGCTCTCTGGGTCTCCTTGCTGCCGGAGAGACGCTTGATATATCTCTTCAGCAATGAATGGCGTAAATATGCCGAGCAGCGGCAGGGCATACTTTAGCGCTGTGAGTAAGACCGCGCCCTTGAGCTTCTTTTCCTTCCCCTCTCTTCTCAGGACCTTCCTCACAGCGTGTATGTAGAGGTGGCTCAGGTCCTCCACGTAGAATTCGAGCAGTGCGGACAGCGCCTCGTGGGGCGAGTTTTCGGACATTGCTTCAACGAACTTCTCTCGGGTAGATGCCGCCCTAGAGAGAATCCACCGATCCTCTGGAGGGAGTCTATCGAACTCCCTGTCGACGAGGGACTCTTCTATGTCCACGCCAGCGAGGTACGTAGACGCGAAGGAGTAGATGTTCCATATCACGTTCAGCGTCTTAACCGCGTTCCTCAGATCTTTCCAGACGAATCTTATGTCGCTCCAAGGCGTCCGTGTCATTACGAATAGTCGGAAGGCGTC
>Ga0180302_10000333_pt1 | contig 19911 bp, 17 predicted proteins | sample GuaBasSediGuay17_FD_121794 | JGI IMG/M metagenome (GOLD analysis project Ga0180302, IMG submission 121794) | Subseafloor sediment microbial communities from Guaymas Basin, Gulf of California, Mexico - Guay17, Core 4571-4, 12-15 cm | ecosystem: Environmental > Aquatic > Marine > Hydrothermal... | reverse complement strand
GGTTTATGTAGGTTAGACGTTTAGATGTTAAAGAGAGTAACCAATAGCAAAAACGATGTCGTAGTTCCTGAGGTACTTGAAGAAGATGTCTATAACATATCCCTCATCAGCCCAGATAAAGAAGACAACAAATCCTACTGAGAAATCAGAGACATCGACAGTGATACCAATAGATGAGAGTAACCAGGAAGGAATATTTGGATCAATATCATATAGATCTGCTATTAAAGCAGGAGATAAAGCTATATTTAACAATCGCTTGTTATCAATATCGATACCTGCAAAGGAAGTATAATAGGCTAGGTCTCCCGAACTAGTCCCTTGGCCAGCAAAAATACCAATCCTTTCCTCGTAATAATCGCCAAGATAATAGTCAGCATCAGCATCATCTAGGGAATTAAAATCGACATCTTGGTGCCAAACCCTATACTCGTAATACTCGGCAATAGTGCCACACTGAGGGTTCCAAATTCTGTGATAGATCTTCTCGTAGTGGAAGGTTAGTTCGATTGATAATACTGCCAGACCATTATAGCTTACACCATCAGAGCCTTCTATTTTTCTTGTCGGGGCGCCAGACCACTTGGCTCCAGATGCAAGTTGAGTAGTTTGAGAGGTTGAATATCCAAACCACATCTTAGAGCGCCAAACTTGGCCTTGGAGAATAGTAAAACCTATTTGTGCAGTTGAGTGCGAGTCTGTCTCAAACCTGGCTATAGAAAATCTTCCATGGAAATTATGGGAATCGGCAACTTCTTGCTCATGACGCCACCTAAAACAAAAATCATTAAGCTTAAATTTCTCACCTGCTAATGACTTCGACTTGCTAATACCAATAGGAGATTTGCCAATTCTTAAGGTGTAGCTCTTGCTAAACCTAGGAGGATTATGGACAGGTATCTCAATAATGCCAGTCCATGCGAAGTCTTCTAAGGGGTTAACAATGTGGTATACGAGACCAACACTGTTAAGTCTGAGTGCATGTGAAGAACTAATAGCCTTTTCATGGTCAAGCCAAGGCTTAACAAGAGAATTAATATTTATCCTGAACCTGTACACGCCAGAACCGTCTGTTTTCCCATGTGCAACAATTTTGGTACTACCATCTGGGAAATCTGCGTAGATAGTAACATCGGCGCCAGAGACGGCCTTCTCCTCGTCATCAATAAATTTGAGTCTAAATTCGGGATTATCAAAGGAATACAAGGCAAAGAGACTAATAGAAAGGCTTGAAACTAGGGCGATAGCCAAGACAATGTAAAGTCTCCGCCCCCTCAAAAAGAAAGACACCTTGAAGAATTTTATAAAATCATCATTATAAGAAAATAAAAAATATGAAAATGTTAAAAAAATCCTAAAATATAAAATATTAAAAATATATATCATAGTGAGAATTCAGCACTAGGTTTTGTCTGTTGTATTAACTTGTGATTTTAATCAGTATTAGGACGGATTTTGAACTTTTTTGATCTTCAAGGTTATTGCTGGACAGTTGTTTTTGGCTGGGTGAAATGTTGCTAAGGCCTATCAACATGCATAACAGACTGTCAGATATCATTCATCTTCCCATTATTTTAAGGGAGATTTAGATTGATATTAATCCTCGTCTTATGCATTCTTTTTCTGTGCAGTAGTGAATGGCGTATGATAGGTATGTTAGATCTCTCCATTCGAATTCGCATCTTTTTATGAAGTATACTAGGTATGGCATTGACATCATATATGCTACTTTTACTTGTTCTAGTAATTTGTAAATGTATTTGTTTGCTTCTACCTTTGCTATTAGTTCTTCTCTGCGGAGGATGTTTTCTGCGATTGTTTCATAGGGTTTGAATGTTTCTAAGATCTCTCTTGCGGTTTTTAGGTATACAACTCGTTTAAATGAATCTAAGGATATTTTTTCTGTGTATGGTATTAGTAAATATTCGACTAGTTCTGGGGCATAGTTGTAGAGAAATGATGAAACTGCTATGAACATGTTTTCTATATCAGCCTCTATTCTCAGTATCATCTCAATCTGTTTTCTATCTTTTCTTGAAAGATTTTTTAATGTGTCAAATATCCTCCGATAATAATTCTTCATTAGGGCAGCTTCTATTGGAAGCAAACTATCATATTTCTTATATAACTCAATTGCAGCATCGCTTATCATATAGCCGTAATTTTTTAGAAGTTCTATTGCTTTATCAACTGATCTAGACTGTGTCATTTCATCAAAATTTACTTTAGCGAATTTAAAGTTAATAATCTTGCCTAGGATTTCCTCTGGTAACTCACCTGCCTTAAGGTGCCTAAGTGCTTTTACAATATCTTCTACCTCATATCTCCTTAGGTAAGTCACGACGAAATCCCTTATGTTTTTCTTCTCTGGAACAGATGCTAAAAAATTGATCCTGTCCCTGAAAACCTCAGTAATAGCTCTATACAAAGTGTAAGGTTTTACTTCCTCTCCTTTTTCTAATTTAGCACCATAGTCTGTTGGGCTTAAAAGGGAGACCATATCGTTTAGTGTTTGAGCGTTTGAGAGCGCCTCTATAACCTCTCTAGGTAAGAGCCTTGTAGATAAGCCGTGACTCCTCGCCACTATATATATGGACATTTATGAACGCCCCCTACCTAAGATTTTTTCTCTCACGATCTTTAATCTGATGAACTCTTCTAATTCATCTTCGTCTAACATATCTTCAATAAGTTTAATTGTACTCTTCATACTTGGTAAAACTATTTTCTCTAAAGCATTAACAATCCTATTTGTTCTCTCCAAATCATATGAAATGATTTCTATTTTCATCTCAAGCTCAGTAATTTTAATCAAATCATCTAACATTTCATAAATAATTTCTGCAACGGATCTAACAATGGGGGGATACTTGTTCTTGATGTCTGGTAAATTCTCTAACTTAACCTCTGGAACATGAATACCCATTATGCTAATAGGTAAAATTCTTATTCTCAATTTTTCAATAGATGCAGATAATGCATCAAGTGCATCGGGGCCCGTTAAAGCGTAAACTTCTTTGAATTTATCCATCACTTTTGCAGCGTTTTCAATAAAGGCTTTTTTTGCGGCTCTTAGTTGTTCCAAATACTCTCTCAATCTATTTGAAAGCTCATCTCTCTTCATCTCCAATAATTTATATCCCTCTTCAATAGACTTGACTCTCCTCTTAAAATTTAAGAGAAAACCCCTGGTTGGCATAATTCTGGTACCAGCTATGGACATAATAGACACCGAATCACAAACTAACAAAATACAAACAAAAACAATGTATAAAAATTGTTTTACTATCTTCACTAAATTCAAAACAGGGAAGAATAAAGTTAAGAAAACCAAAAGGTTGCAATAAAATTATCGGCCTGGAAATTTGAAAACATTATCTTTATATACCACGAAAACAAATTCACATATAAAACGGTCAGTAGTACATTTAAGGTGAATATTGTTGGAGGAAAAATTTGGGTTAACGTATAAAACTGCGAGAGAAATACGTGGACCATTAATTGTTGTAGAGGGAATTAAAGAAGCCGCTTATAATGAATTAGTTGAGATAGAGTTCCCAGATGGAACAACAGTGCTAGGAAACGTTTTAGATGTTTATGTTGATAAAGCAATAATACAAGTGTATGGTGACACAACAGGTTTAGATATAAACGTTGGAGTTCGGTTTAAAGGAGAAACGGTGAAAATACCACTATCAGATGATCTCATAGGTAGGGTATTCAGCGGCAGCTTTAAACCATTAGACGGGTTACCTGAAATAATGGGAGAAGAAGAAAGGGAAGTCTTTTTCTCAGTAATTAATCCTGCTGCGAGGAATCCACCACAAGAGTTCATACAAACTGGAATATCTGTAATAGATGGTATGAACTCGCTAGTTAGGGGGCAGAAATTACCATTCTTCTCAGAAGCAGGTTTGCCGCATAATATAATTGCTGCCCAGGTAGCAAGACAAGCGACGATTCCTGGAAAAGAAGAAGATTTTGCAATTGTATTCGCGGCTATGGGGATAAAACATGAGGAGTATCAATACTTTAGGGAGGAATTCGAGAAAACGGGAGCGTTAAGTAGATCTGTTATGATACTAAATCTTGCAGATGATCCAATTATAGAGAGAATTATAACACCAAGAATAGCTCTAACAATAGCAGAATACTTAGCGTTTACACACAATATGCATATCCTAGTAATACTAACAGACATGACAAACTATGCAGAAGCACTAAGATCAATAAGCGTAGCAAGAGAAGAAATCCCAGCAAGGAAAGGATACCCAGGATACCTCTACACAGACCTTGCAACAATATACGAAAGAGCAGGCATAATAAAAGGGCAAAAAGGAAGCGTAACCCTAATGCCAATACTCACAATGCCCGGCGGCGACCTAACACACCCAATTCCAGACTTATCAGGTTACATTACTGAGGGACAATTAATTCTCGACAGGGAACTAGATGCAAAAGGTGTATATCCACCAATCAATCCATTGCCTTCGCTCTCGCGTCTTATGAAAGATGGTATTGGGAAAGGAAAGACTAGAGAGGACCATAAAGGTGTTTCTGATCAGTTGTACGCTGCTTACGCTGCCGGCGTCAGAGCTCGCGGTCTTGCCCGTATAGTTGGAGAGATCGGTCTATCAGAGAGAGAAAGACGCTATCTCCGCTTCGCTGATGAATTCGAGAAGAGATTCATTAACCAAGGTGTTTACGAGAATAGACCGCTTGAACAAACTCTTGAGATTGCTTGGGACCTCCTTGCTATGCTTCCTGAGGAAGAATTAACGAGAATCGATGAAGAAATCATCAAGAAGTATCATCCAAAATATAGGAAGGGAATACCCGCTCAATAATTCTAAAAATATTCTACCCAATTTTTATATCAAGAAACTAAAGAGGATTCTATTTGCACAAAAATTAAAGTTTTTTCTACGTTTCTTTACTATAAAGGGCTCTATAGTTATGTCTTAAGCTTTTTAGAATTCATTACTGGGTGATGGTTTTTGAGGTTACTAGTTATTTCTGATACACATGTGCATGCTATTGATGAAAATGCTAGAAATTTTGTTGATATTGTTTCTAATCACGAGTTTGATAAAGTTATACATTGTGGTGATTGGGTCTCAGAAGATTTTTTCAATTTTTTATCAAATAAATTTGATGTGATTGGTGTTTATGGTAATATGGATGAATTTTCTTTACAAATGAAACTTCCAGCACTTTTCATCGGGGAAATCGGGGGTTATAGGATTGGTATTTTTCATGGCAGAGGTAGTCCAAGTGAGACATATGATATGGTTTTCGATATAGCATCTAGGGAGAGAGTAAATTTTATGTTTTTTGGTCATACGCATGAGATGTTTTTTAAGAAGATAAATGATATTCTATTCTTTAACCCGGGATCCTCAAGATATCCATATGGCTCCTACCTAATCATTGATACTGAAAAAGATGAAGCATACTTTTATAATTTGAGCAGAGAATTAATAAAAAAATTAAAATACTAACTAACTATAACCTTTGGGTATGATGAAGAGGTGATCCACGGAAAATAGATGTCGATTAATTTTTTACTGACCCACATTTTTTAGAGGTGACAACCATGACAAGGGATAATAAACTGTTGAAATATTTTCCAAAACCGAGGAGTTATTTTTACGACGTTGAATGTCCTAAGTGCGGCAATAGGCAGATAATTTTTAGTCATGTTGCAACTGTTGTAAAATGTTTCTCCTGCGGTGAAATCCTCGCTAGACCTAGAGGAGGAAAAGCAGAAATCTTGGCTAACATTAAGAATAAGTATTACGAATAAAGTGAGCGTTGATTGACAATGAGGAGACTTGTTGCTTGTTTAATTTTATTTATGTTTTCAACTCTATCAATAGCTTCTATAGGCGTCAATGTAGTAGGTTATGAGTTACCTGAAAATAAGAAGTTCATCATCTTGATTGACGAGGGGCACAATCAAATTTTTTCAGCTAAGGATTTCTTAGAAGGTTTCTATCTAGTTAATGAAACCCTCCCAATAGAGGTTTATGAGTTGCACGAACCTATAGATAGTAAAGTACTTTCTGGAGTGGACCTACTCATAATACCCCCAAAGAGTAGCGGATCCACATATAAAACTGATGAAGTTGAAGCCATTTCAAAGTTTATTGAGAGAGGCGGTTCACTCCTCGTTTTAGGAACAACAAATACATCAGCTGATATGGGTCTCCTAAATCTCTTATTAGAACAGATTGAAATAAATGACGAGCCCATTGGTGACTATATCCAATTCTTGCTTGTCAAAGGTTCACCAATAAAGTTGTACGATGATTTAAGTAATCCGTCAAAAATCGAGTCACTGTTGAGTATAAATGTTAGTATGTGGTCAGGCGAAGCATCAAATGTATTTAGCGAAGTTAATGGCACTATCCTCATTGAAAGTGCTGCGTTGAATGTTCTTGAGTATAATGATTTCATCATCCTAAATGCAAGTGAAACATCATATGGATTGGACCAAGATGGTGAGTTGTACTTTGCAAATAGTACACCAGCGATAGGTGCATTAAAAACTTATGGGGAATTTTCACGAGTGGCTGTATTAGGCTTTACAGAACCCCTAACAAATAGAACATCCCCGCTTGGAGATAAATGGATCAACTTAGGAGCTAATAAAGAGTTCTTTAAATCCTTAATTACTTGGTTACTGAGACCTCAAGCATTCAAGGTAGAGAATATACAGAGACCTACTGAGCTCTATTTATACCTAATTGCTTTAGCGATAATACTCCTCCCAATAGCCTATGTAGTGAATTTATACGAGAGGAAGATAGAGAAGAAGAAAGAGAAGAAGAAAGAAGAAATAAGAGTATCGGAGATTCTCGCGAAGATAAGGGAAGAGGGAAAAAAGAAAAATAAAAAATAAATTTTTTTTAAGAGCTTAATTTTATTTTCTTTTCCTCTTTCTGGATTTTTGTAATGCAACATAGATTGTAGCAAATGCGGCTACTCCTATTAATATGCCAACTCCTAAAGACATTAAATCTAGTATTCCCCTCTTTTCTCTCTGTGAGACATATATTTCTCCTAATTGTGAAACACTCCAATTATCATCCGCATCCTTAGCATAAATCTTAATTGTGTATAATGTTGAACCATTTACATTGACTATTTTTCCACGATAAATATTACCGCTAATGTGCGACATGGACACATTATGCCATGAGGAACCATAGCTATAACTTAGTATAACTAAGTCAACTCCAACCAAATCGCTTACTGAAATGTCGATGGTGATATTTTCTCCCTCTATAGGGTTAACTGGTGATATATTAACCAATTCTATCATTGGCCCATAAATGTCCTTAACGTAAATTGAGAGAGTTTCTGTTTTGTTCCAATTTCCAGACTTATCAGCAGCGAAAATTATTATAGTAATATTCTCAGCAATTGGTAGATTTGTCAGAACAGCTGTATAGTGTGTACTATTTATCCTCGCCATTGTTACGTTGATAGAAATTTCACCAACAGTATACTCTAATAAAACAACATCTATTGGAGCTGGATCGATAACCTTCGCATAAATTATTAACTCTTCATCCCCCCTAATACTCGTTGGAACATCGCTAACTATGTATATGTTTGGTGGTGAAATATCGGGATCTAATGGGTCAGTGCCGTAGACAACTTCTTCGTAATCCGACAAATTATCCCCATCCGTATCTACGTTCGTTGGATCCGTTCCAACAACAAAAACCTCTTCACCATCTAAAAGTCCATCTCCATCAGTATCATTAAGATCTGGACTAGTTCTATAAATTAACTCTTCTATGTTCATTAAATTGTCATAATCGGGATCATTATATGCGTCATAATTTCTTGGATCAGTTAATTGATATAGTGCCTCCCACGCATCAGGCATTCCGTCATTATCCGTGTCTGGTGAAGTTATCAATGTGCCATATGTGTAAATCTCATCATAATCTGACAAAGTGTCATTATCATAATCAAACATCTTTCCATCTGGCAAACCATCATTATCCTCGTCAGGATCAAGAGGATCCGTAGATGTAATGTATATTTCTAACCCATCGATTAAGCCGTCATAATCTGTGTCGAAATATGTAGCATTTGTCCCATATACAAATATTTCATCATGATCCAGCAACTCATCACCATCGCTATCAGCGCTAAATGGATTTGTGTGATAAAAAAGAACCTCATCGCCATCTAACAAACCGTCATCATCAGTATCATTATCAAGAGGATCAGTTGTAATGTTTGTGTAAACAAATTTTCCTGCACTTCTATTATAGACCCATGCGAGTACACCGTGAACCTCTTCTCCATCTAATAGATTATCATTATCTGTATCATTTTTTGTGGCATTTGTTAACCAGAATCTAACCTCTTCAAAGTCTGTTAAACCATCATCATCACTATCGTTATCAAGAGGTAATGTGTTGTAATAATTTACCTCATCTCCATCCAATAGTCCATCTCTATCACAATCACTAATTCTAGGATCTGTACCGTATAATTTGATCTCTTCTCCATCTAATAAACCGTCATAATCTGTGTCGTTATTTAGGGGATTCGTTGCATATTGTTTTTCTTCACCATCTAACAAACCGTCATCATCAGTATCATTATCAAGAGGATCTGTGTAATACATTCCTCTAAATGGAGTTATCCTATACTTAAATCTAGCAACAGAATAAGTGAAGTAACTAAAAGGCATCTGCTTTTTCTCTTCCGGCGGCAATTCTTCAGGAATCTTTGTTTCATTTCTGTACATTGGAGGCCCTTGAGCTAATTCCTCTTCAGATTTTCGGAGAGTATCCCAATTCCACTGGAAAATTTCCTCATAATCTGTTAAACCATCATTATCGGTGTCTGGATCTAGGGGATTCGTGAAGTAATTGTTAACCTCAGCGTAATCTGTTAAACCATCACCATCAGTATCAGGAGATATTGGGCTAGTGTAGAGAATATTAGCCTCAAGACCGTCAGACAAGCCGTCGTGATCTGTGTCGTTGTCTAGGGGATCTGTGTAAAAGGGACCTATCTCTAACCCGTTTGGATATGTTATATTAAATCCATTGACCTCGAACCCATCAGATATGTTGTCGCTGTCGGTATCCATTTTATTAGGTAGTGTGCCTAATTGATACTCATGCCCATCTAATAAGCCGTCGAAATCCGTGTCTGGGTTCAACGGATCAGTGATTTTTACGAAATAAGGCGGCGTGCTTGAAAGCTCAACCTCCCAGCTGTCCAATAAACCGTCACCATCTGTATCGTTAATTAATGGATTTGTTCCAACGTTTCCCTCTCCAAGTTCTCCCACCGACCAAGGATTATTAATAAATCCATCTAGTAAGCCGTCACCGTCTGTATCGGGGTTTAATGGATCCGTTTTTTTAGTGAAGAGCTCAGTGTAATCATCAGCTCCATCATTGTCAGTATCCTTTACAAGCGGGTTAGTGAAATAAGTGAAAACCTCTTCGCCGTCAGATAACCCATCATTATCCGCATCACTGTCCAAGATATCCTTTACACCATCATTATCTGAATCAGTTGTATTCGGGTCAACACCATAGGTATCGTTAAGCATATCAAACTCATCACCATCACTAATACCATCGTCATCGGAATCCGGATCTGTAGCATTTGTTTTAATAGATTTTTCAAAGCCATCACTCAAATGATCATCATCCGTGTCATTATCTGCGGGATTCGTGCTATGCTCTCGTTCATACCCATCCGATAAACCATCACCATCGGTGTCCCAATTAGCGGGATCCGTTTTTACAAAGTTTACACCATCGTAATAAAATCCATTTAATTCTGTCTTATCAGATATCCCGTCGCTATCAGTATCATTATTTCTCGGATTTGACCCATTCACATACTCTAACCCATCAATCACACCATCATCATCAGTATCCTTATCGGTTGGATCCGATGTTACATGTATCTGCTTTCTTCTTCCCGACGAGTCATTAATAACGAAAATGTTCCAACCATAAATCTCTAAGTAATCTGAAAGATTATCACCATCAGAATCATCATTTAAGGGCGATGTTGCAAACCCTATCTCATCACCATCACTTATTCCATCACCATCAGTGTCATTACACAGGGGGTCAGTATTGTATAGAAAGAGCTCGTCATAGTCGCTTAGCTTGTCACCGTCAGTATCGATTTCAAAGGGGTTTGTATTATAGATGTAGACCTCATCACCATCTCTCAACTTATCCCCATCTGTATCCTCAATTTTTGGATCCAATCCCATTAGAATCTCTTCAAGATCCGGCAAACCATCATCATCAGTATCGCTTAAAGCGGGATTTGTTCCATTTCTTTGCTCTAAGCCATCTATTAATCCGTCCCCATCACTATCTCTAATTACTGGATTTGATCCCAAAATATATTCTTCTCCATCTGATAAGTAATCATTATCGGAATCCTCGTCAAGGATATTACTTATACCATCTCCATCAACATCGCTTCTAGGATCATATCCAAGTGATTCAAACCAGTTTCTCTCGAAACCATCCAATAAGCCATCACCATCAGTATCATTATTAAGCGGATCTGTGCAATATTCGTTAATCTCTATTCCATCAGGTATCCCATCTCCATCACTATCAGGATTATTTGGATCAGTTCCAATTGTACTCTCATAATCATTAGGTAATCCGTCCCCATCGTCATCTAAATTCATCTGAGTCCCAGCCCTCTCATCTGGCCCCGCTGACCATTTTATCTCGAAGCTTCCCTCGAAATGCAATGTAGCAAGGTATAGATCTACACTTGCTTTTGCAAATGCTGTAAAGGTTACAGTGAAGGTATTTCCATAGGGTGAAAATGTTACATCAAATTGAAGCTTAACGCCCGCCTCAAATTCCACAATCGCTATTTTCACGATAAGACTTGAACCCACCCATATAGAGATAGTTAGCTCAGTTACATCAGTCTCAAAGTCATAAGATATTCCTATCTTACCACCAAAATAAATATCTGCAGAAATCTCTAAATTGAAATATTCCCTAACGTCATCGATCACCTCACCTAGCGAACCCGGTGCAACACTTTTCAAGATTTCTTGCAAATCAAGACTCTTAGTGATCTGGAAAGAAATTTCAAAATTCACCTTTTTAATAGAAACTCTATTCACTGGATCATTCACTATTAATCCTTCAATACCGAAGGCTCCCTGACCCTCTATTTTGGTCCCAATCACATTTGTTAACTTTCCAATATTACCCTTTTGCTCCTTAGAAACCGATACACTGGCCGATGCTTCGAAATCACCTGTGTTATGAATAATGAAATCAAGCTCTAACGTGACATTTAATGGGAATGAACCCCCTCCAAAATTCAAAGATTGAGTAAAATTAACCTCTAAGCTTGTATCTGTTCCAAAATTTATCGTCCCATCATCATTTAACCGCCCCATCTCTCTCAATACTTCTTTAGAAATGCTCAAAATGAGGTCTAGAAGATAACCTATCGGACCTGAAAAACTTGACTTTTCTGGAAATACAAACGATAAGGGCTCTTGGGGAATCAAAAATCTAACGAATAAATCTGCAAAATTTTTAACAAAAATGTTTACAGCCCTCTCCCTAATATGCTCAATAAGTCTCTCATACCTTACTGGATCTATTTCTTCTAAAACTTTCTTAAAGTTGTATAAAGCGTCTAAAAAAGCAACCTTGACATCGATAACATCAACATCAGGCGTGTAAACTTTTTTACCATTCATATCAAACATTTTAAGATTTCTCGAGTAACAAGACTCAAATATAAAATATTGCCCCCTAGAACCCCTAATTAATTTTGCTAAACCTGACCAAGATACTCGAAGATCCACATATCCAAACTCGCTACCATGCATAAAGAAGATAAAAACAGTAAAATCGAGCATCAGAACTTGCTTTAAATCGCCATAATCATTAACAACCTCCACCCTAGCAATGTCATAAAACTCGTTAAGTATATCAGTTAAATTACCAGCCATTTGTACCATCCGAATATCATCATCAACTAAAACTATAGCTTTCAAAGGCCTCGGAGATGCTGCAAAGACAATTGAAAAAGAAGACCCAACAAATAGAAGGAAAAACAAAAAACATGAAATTAATCTACGCAAATTAGATCAACCCTAGATAAAAGGATTGACTATACCCCTTTCCCCAAGAAGGAGAAGGAATATAGTCAACCTATAATCATTATTATAGAATTTATTAGTATATATAGCTTTAGCTGACTTTGTATCAAACCAGATATATAAATACCAAATACTATTTATCGTTAAAGACATAAAAAGAATAATTATCACCTATACCACATCACTTTAAAAAATTAGGAAACATAGGAGGAATCTAAATGATTAAAAAATTTTTATTTAGCAGCCTAGGAATAATTTCAATTTCTGTACTGCTAACCATAATAGTTTTTATCGAATCACTAGCATTCGTCCCCTGGGCCCCATATTTCCTAATATATGCCATTCTCGCCATCGCCATACCAATCTATTTGAAAACCTACCGCTTTCACTCATTCAAAGAAGTTATCTCAAAACACGCAAAAATCATCATCATACTCTTAATCATCGCAATAGCTTACGAAGTAATAATGGACATAATCCACTCAACACTCCTAGCGCTATATAACGCAAAAGGAGACCCATACTACGACTTCTACGCAGCCCTAGAACTCTTAGCACAAAAAGCAGGAGAAAAATTCAACATCTCAGCAGACACAGCCATAGCAATCTATGGAATATATGTAATAATTTGGGCCCCAATAGGCGAAGAATTATTCTACAGAGGATACGTCTACGGAGAACTAAGAGAAAAGTACGGAGAAATAACAGCACTACTAATATCAAGCTTCTTCTTCGGAATAAGACACTTCACACACTTCTTCTTCATAACACCAACACCAGTAATACCAGCCGCTTGGTGGGCAATACACGCATTCTTCTTCGGCTTCATAATGGTTTACAGCTACAAAAAAACAGACTCCCTATACCCACCAATGCTAATACACCTCATAACCAACCTAATCTCAACCGCAATATAAAACTCTTAAACCCCTCTCCATATTTTTGCACTTCCTTAGAACCATTTTTTATCATCCCTCTCTTTTTAAACAAAAATTTTATTTAATCAATTACAACAAATATTCATACCAACACTATATCTTATGCGAGTCTAGTAGCGGAAATATTGAAGACTTCTTTATTAATCCTAACACCTTAGATTGCTTCACAAAAAGAAAACTTAGAGACCCCTGTTTACCACATAGTCTAAAAAAATATCATTATTAAACACAAATAAGTCCAACACAACACAATAATCACACCCAAAACATGAACAAAAAAATTAGTCATAGAAAAACAACTAAAAGACGAAAAAATTTTAAAACACAAACCAAAATATAATCATAGAAAAAACAAAACCCAAAAAACGAAAAACAAACAAGAAAAAACCTAACCAATCCGCAGGCCGGGGTAGCTCAGCGGTTAGAGCGCCGGACTCATATTCAGAAAGCCTCTAGAGAATTAGGCCAGACTTGAGGAGAAATCCGGAGGTCGCCGGTTCGAATCCGGCCCCCGGCACTACTTCAAGCTTTCTTCTCTACTTATGCCTCACCTCCTAGTTCATAATTTACAATAACGAAAAGTTAGAGAATGCAAAAATATTCTAGCCAAGACAACTTGGCAGGTCATATATGGGGATGTTGGTAGAGTAATTAATCAAACAGTATAGTGAAAATAAAGAACTAATAAGTCATCTTGCTTTTTAAGCGCACGCATAATGTATTAGAGAATAATCTAAGTTATAAATTATTCTAACACACCAGCCTAAAGGGCAAACTCTACTAGTTGTATATTCAAATTTTTTTATTTTATTTAGGGATTAGTGATGCTTGGTGGGGTACTATTAATAAAAAGCCTCAAACCGGTCTTTGATCTCGAAGGACTCTTCTATAGCTCAAATAAATATGTTGCCAAAAGGATAATAAGTGCAGCGTTTAATAACGCAGGAAAAAAAGGCTATGAAATATTACGGGAAGGAGTATTTCACAAAAATGAATATGTAAGAGAGTACTCACTACTAGGCATAGGTTTTGCACTCAAGAAAACTGGTGAGGAGGGACCTCTAGAGGAGATACAAAAGTATCTTCAAAGAACCAAAGAAAATGAAGACGAGGATTGGTACCCAGCAGCAAAAGCGATGGGTATGATACTACAAGGACGTGAAGATGCAATAGAGTACTTCAAACCATACTTAACGACTAAAGATGAAATAAAAAGATATAATTTAATCATAGGGTTATCTATCGCATATGAAAAAACTCAAAACAACGAAATACTAGAAATCTTAAAAATGCAAATAAAAAACGCAAGAAAAGAAACATCCTTCCCCGATCCAATAATAGCAGGATCGCTCCTAGGCGTAGGACTAATATACAGAGGAGCCGAAAACTATGCACTTCTGAGAATAATAAAACCGTACCTTAAAAATAGATTCGAAGATATAAGGTTAGCAGCAGCATACGCGGCAACACTAATATTCGAGGGAACAGGAAACGAATATATATTCAGCTTGCTAAAACCATTATTCTGGGACGTTACAAAAGTAAAAACTGGAATAGCAATAGCAACATCAATACTATTCAAGAACATTGGGGAGGAAGCTCTAGGAATACTAACACCGTTAAAAAAATACAAAACATGGGGAGCCCACGTAGCTGTAGCGCTTGGTTTAGGATCAGCGCTCAAAGGGACGAGAAACATAGAGGCAACGCAACTAATTAAAAAATTCTTAAAAAGCACAATCGACGAAACTAGAATGATCTCAGGGGTAGCATTAGCCGATATATACCATGGCCTAAGAGACGAAGCATTTAACGACTTGCAGCAGATGATCGAAAAGGGTAAATCTGATGAAAGAGGCGCCGCAATATTCGCTCTAGGACACGCCTATGAAAAAACAAAGAATAAAGAGATTTTAGAGTACCTAAAAGAGATTGAAAGAAATTCGCCCAACGCTAGAAAAAATTCACGACCAAGAAAAATCAGCTATACCTATGAAGATGCCTTAAAAGAAGAAGGATATGTGAGCCCATGGAGAAAAGAAAAAAACTCTATCACATTAGCTATTGGAAAGATATTTAAAGAAAGTAAGGATAAACGTTTCCTAGAAATATGGAAGAACCAAATAATAGCATCAGATAAAGAGATTCTTGACGCGGTTATATTAGCAATGGGGGACGTCTACGCAGAAAAAATGCCAGATGACTACTGGCGTTCAATAATGTGCCTATCAAATCTATTCAAAGAAAGCTTCTGGGACTTCTATGAAAAAATATGCACAACATAAAGGTGAAAATCCTTCTGTTAAAAAATTAATTAGTTTAAAAGTTGTTTTTGGATCGTAGCGTGTTTTGTGGGTGGTCTATATGTTGGGTAGGGTGTTGCAATTGATTGCTGAGCTGGAGAGGGATTTGGTTCATAGGGTTCCTTCTGTTCCGAGGGAGACTGCTGAGGTTTTGAGGTTAATTGCATTTTTGGTTGCTTCCACTAGGGATGAGGTAAAGATTTTGGAGATTGGAACTGGTTATGGTTATTCTACTCTTTGGTTTTTGAGGGGTGTTTTAGAGGCTGGTGGTTCTTGTGTGATTTATACTATTGAGATTCGTGAGGATAGGGGTGGGACTTTTGATGGATTGGTTAGGGAGCGGGGATTGGGTGAGTATGTTAGGGTTTTTATTGGTAACGCTTTGGATGTTATTCCCAGCTTAGATGATGTTTTTGATCTAGTTTTTATTGATGCTAGGAAGGTTGAGTATGGTGACTATTTGAGGTTGGTTTATCCGAAGTTGAGGAAGGGTGGTATTGTTTTAGCTCATAATGTTATTGGGTTTAGGGATAGTATGATTGATTTTTTGAATGAAATAAATAATGAGGAACGGTGGAGAACTATCGTCTATGCTATTGATCCCCAGGGACTAAGTGTTTCTGTAAAGAAGTGATTTTTTTTGTGAGATATTTTTTACAGAAGAATTCTCCACAATTCTAGGGGAGATGTCAATCTGGTGTAATAAGCTTAATACCTATTTCTTCTAATATTTCTTGTTTTGAGATTATGTTCTTGTCAAAGGTTAGGAATTTGTTTATGTTGTAAATTTTGCATATTGATATGTGGAGTAGGTCTAATGTTCTTAGTTTGATTTTGCTTGATAATTTAAATGCTTCTAGGAAAACTTGATCGAAGTCCGCTTTGATTAATTCGGCGCCTATCTTTTTTATGGAATATATAGCAAAGGCTTGCGGATCATTTATACCGCCTCTGGCGTAGACTGAGGAAAGTTCTACTTTTGTGAGTTGACTGATAACTTTCTTTTCTTTAATTTTTTTCATGACAAATTCTTTTGCAATTGTGTAATTTGGATCTCTCTCATCCATGACGGATATGATTACATTAGTATCTAGATAAATCATTCTTTTCTATCCTCCTCTAAGATCTTATTTAATTTGCCATGTCTTAACCTAACATTTTTCTCCTCGAGCTCTTCAGCTTTTTTATATATGCTATCCCAGAACTCTATTTCTTCTCTAACTTTTTTGATGCCTTTTTCTATCATTATATTAAACGCATTCGATCTACTCTTTGCTAACCCATATTTCACCATTTTATCTGCTAATTCTAACAGTTCTTTCTTAACCTTAATTGAAACTGTTACAGACATGTTGATACACCAGGTACACCTATATTACCCATTAATATCATCTATACACAAACTACTTAAAATTTAACTAACGCATTTATTGGTTGTATGAGTGTGTGAAGAGTTATTGTCTGCTTTACCTATCTCAAGAACGAATTTTCTGTTAAAAAGCGATTTTTATGAGATAATTCTTGGGTGATCGGAGTTGATTGCTTTATTGCTTGGTTATGTGTTAGCGTTTTTTTCTGCATTAATGTTTTCTGCTGCTTCTATCTTTTATAGATATGTTTTATATGATAAGGATCCGTTACTGGTTACCGCTGTGAGGACAATTCCCGCGCTCTTGTCCATAACTACTGTAGTTTATCTCGTTGGTGAATCATCCTACCTACTTCATGTCAACTCTCGTATAATCTTGTTAGGAGTTTTGGCTGGGAGTATTGGAATGATTCTTGGTTCCTACTTCTATCTAAATTCTTTGAAAAGTGTTGGAGTATCCATTGGCTACCCAATATCATTTAGCTACCCTATATATGTTGCAATTATTGCGAATTTTTTCCTAAATGAAAGAATTTCTATTTGGTCAATAGTAGCATTAGCGCTGACTATTAGTGGGATAGCTGTAATCTCTAGGGAGAATGAAAAAAATTTACATAGCAATAGTTTGAAAAAAGGGGTAGCTTGCGCAGTCTCTGCGTCGCTTCTTTGGGCATTATCCATAATAGTTGTTAAAATTGCACTTTTTGATTACGCGCCTTTACCTTTTGCTGTGATAAGGCTTTTAACAGCTACGGCATTAGCCATACCCTTTATTTTCGTAGAAAGAAGAGAATTGAGGACCTATACTTGGAGAGATCTCCTATTTATCTCTCTTGGTGGGGTCTCTGGAATAGGTTTCGGTGTCGCCGCTTCCCATGTTGCGATAGATATCATAGGTGCTTCGACAACTGCGATAATCTCAGCTTCGTCTCCAGCATTATCAATACTATTAGCCACTTTGATATTACATGAGAGGATGAATAAAAGAACGGCAATTGGTGTGATGATGGTGATATTTGGAACTCTTCTCACGCTTCTCTAATAGGCTTAACAGGGAGATACTATTTTTATTAACGAAAATATGTTTACTGTTTAGTGCCTTTTTCAGTTGATGTCTCTTGGACGGTTTTGAGATTAGAGATGTTGATGTTCAAAATATTGATGATTTGATAAATCTCTGTGTGCCACCTGATAAAAGGATGGATCCTCTTTTCATCAAGGGGGTTGAGGAGAAAAAGCGTTGGGCTTTGGTCATGCTTAAGAAGTTTGGGAGCTTCGCTAAGATAGCTTATATGGAAAATAAACCGGTTGGAATGATCCAATTCGTCCCAAAAATAGATGAAAAAGTTGTTGAAATAACTTGCATTTTTGTCCCAGATAAAAATTATCAAAGGAGAGGTGTCGGTAAGAAATTGTTAAAGGAACTTATTGATGAGATGAGAGAGCCCAAAGAGTGGTTTAAAAATGAACCACCATTAGCTCTAGTGACGCATGCATTCGCTGTTCCTGGTTTTTATCCACAACATGAATTTTTTACAAGAATGGGTTTTAAAAGGGTTAGAGAGGATAATCCATTTCTGCTTTATTATCCGATACGTGAAAACTATGTCTACAAACCTAGGGAAGATTACATACCTCAGAGGGAGGATGTTGGAAAAGTTCTAATCTTTTATGATGCATCATGCCCCTTTTGCATTTACTTTAACGAAAAGATAAAAAATTTAATAAGGGAAGTTGATCCAGATATCCCCATAAGAATAGTAAACATGCTCATCGAAGAGGAAGAGGTTAAGAAGAGAGGAAAAGTCCCCTTCTGCATAGTTAACACTCATCCAATAAAAACATCTTTCTTCGAGAAAGAAAAATTCCAAAAAGAAGTAAAGGAAGCAATTAAAAAACCACCACTACAAACGTGAAAAAAATAAATGTTTTAATGTTTCTCTCTTATAGCTACTATATTTATTGGGTCTGTTGCCTCTGCCGGTTCAAGCGTTGCTATACTTTTGTATGTTTCCTTTATCACCCAACCAGCTTTTTTGAGTAAACTGTAGAGTTCATGGACACTATACAGTCTTAGATTCATCTCCGTTTCATCAATATATTTTAAATTCTTCCCCTCCTTAGCATAGAATTTCCAAACGCTTTTCAATCTCGATCTAAACGCGTCAAATTTGTTTTCAGAAATAACAACCAAGTCCCCAAACTCCTCAAACGTCCTCGGTGAAAACCTTTTCAGTATAAAATCTCTCGAAGCCGTAGAAGCTATAACTAATACCGCACCCTCCCTAGAAAGCATAGCTGCTTTTCTAAAGATCCCCTCATCAGTCTCCTCATCAAAATAACCTATCGCAGTCCAAACATTCACCACACCATCAAACGGCGCCTCGTCTTTCAACAACTTATCTAATTCCCTAACATCACCACAAACGAACCTCGTCCTCCCTCCAACCCCATGCTCAACAGCCCTCTTCTTCGCATCCTCTATATAAACTTGAGAAAAATCAACACCAACCACATCATAACCCATCTTCGCCAAATTTATCGCAATCCTACCATTACCACACATCAAATCCAAAATCCTCCCTTTTTCGACACCGTGCTTAGATAATAGCTTAGCGATACCCTCAGCCTCCTTTTGAGCAACCTCCCAACGAAAATTCATAATCCTCAAAAAAAGACGCCCCTTCTCAATAAAGAAACCCCGCGTCCAATCCCCACACACAAACATCACACCCCAACAAACCAGAAAAACGCGGTCAACCCACAAGCCGCAATAGAATAACTCGTATAACCCTCAAGCCCCAACAAACATATAAAAGAGGCAAAATCCGCAAGAAGAGAGAAAAACACCCTAGGCAAAACATTCAACAGGTACGATTTCCATCACCAAAAAGCAATTTGTTAAAAAATAAAAGAAAAATTCATATAAAAATATGCAGAAGTATTTTTAGATCTCACTGGAAGCTATATCCTAAAGCTTTCAGCACTCTCATAACAATATTCATTATTTTTAACATGACAATTATTTATAACTTACTTTTTTATTTATGAGACAAAGAACTAGCCAACTGAAATTATAAAGGTCGTTTTTATGCGTTTAGATTTATTAACCGCCGCTATGTTATATTCCAGAGTGCCAGGGGT
>Ga0180302_10000332_pt1 | contig 19918 bp, 23 predicted proteins | sample GuaBasSediGuay17_FD_121794 | JGI IMG/M metagenome (GOLD analysis project Ga0180302, IMG submission 121794) | Subseafloor sediment microbial communities from Guaymas Basin, Gulf of California, Mexico - Guay17, Core 4571-4, 12-15 cm | ecosystem: Environmental > Aquatic > Marine > Hydrothermal... | reverse complement strand
TAAGTATGTCTCCAAACAAGTCCTTAAGAATTAGAAGTTTCTCATTAAAAGAGCAATTCTTAAATCTTATAACGAAGAGATCTCCTTCATTTTCCAATAACCAAGATTTAAAAAATCTATCTTCGCTTAACGCAACAGCTAATCTTAATGCTAAACCTCCTACAACCTCTACGAAGTTATCTTCCGTATATTGCAAAAAGTTGTCTTCCGAAGATCGTCTTGAGATCTCTAGTAGTAAGTCGATTTTCCTTTTACCCAACTCGATTAATTCTTCAACAGTAATTCTTCCTTTAATCTTTTGAAGTGGATACCACTTGGGCAACTTAAAAGTATTTAGACTCATTTTTCTCCACCCTTTGCTAGGTCGGCCAGAGCATCTATAATTATTCTATCTATTAATTCAGGAGGAGGCATCAAGGCATAGCCTAAATCAGTGAGGTTTATTAAACCTCTCTCAGTATCGATTTTTATTATCTTATTGGCTTCTAATTTGGACAATGCGGTTTGTAGGAATTTCTCTGCTCTTTCTTTGTCCATTAATATTGATATTAAATCATTGAGCAAGGATGAAAGAGAGACTTCACCCATAGTACTTATCTTTATATAGATTAAAGCTAATACTGCAAGCGTCACATTATCGAAGGGTTTAAGTTCTTCTAATTTCAATTGAGGATCAACGATGGCTACGAATTTTTCCATTTTTTTGGTACCAGCAGTAAATGTGATGCGCTTTAATTTAATACCAACAGCATTTAGCCTTTCTTCTAACTCATCTAGTGCTTGATTAATAGGCATTCCGGATTGCTTTAAAATGTTTAAGACGCGTGAAACGGGAGCTCCTCTAGCTTTATAGCGACTAGCAAGAATCAAAGCAGCGGCTTTTCGTAGCGCGGTCTCTCTCTTACTATTCTCCGACGCCAAAATTATTTACCTCTCCGTATAATTGCGGTTTTTTCTCTAAAAATAATATTAATTTCGTTTTCCTTTATTAATTGTATTAAGGCTAGTATTCTCGGCGTAATAGAGGTAATGGGTATAGGTCTTGACCATGGAGATATAAGATAATCTAGGGGGCATTCATTGCCAGCTTCTTGCAGTTCCTTTAGAAGTAGATCTTTGTAGTAATCAATTATTCTCCTTTTTTCGTAAATATAGTTGACATAAGGAGGTATTTTAATGCGCCTTTTTTTCCGCTTTATCGGCAGCACAAGTGTGTGTTTTTTAAGTTCTAAGAGTGACTTTATTAAAGCTTGATAGCTGATGCCAAGTACTTCCGCATGCGCACCAATGGGAAATTTCCCCTGTAGAGCGGTTTCGAAGATTATCTTATGGCTAAACAAAGGTTTTTTGCCCATCAAGAGCTCGTATCTGATTATTTCTCGTAAGTAATTGTATCTTGCTTTCACGTATAACTGTAAATTGTAAAAAAGAGATTGACCGAGATCTTTGAATACTAATAGTGATTCCCTATAAAGAGCATCATCGATGAATTTTTTTATCTTATTTCTGATTTTGGGGGGAATCGAATCTGCGCGTGTTCTCACGTACTCCTTAAGCAATTCGACTAATTCTTTTATCTCCTGCTTTATCTGGTTATGTAAATGAGAAGTATTCTTCGCCATGCAGACCCCCTCTTGAGTTGTTATACATACTTCCGAGGATTTCATCCTTATTGATCTGTAAAATTTGTGTTTGTCCCGCTTTTTCATTGTACTCCATGTAGAAAATTCTGTCGGCTTCGCTAATTATCTCTTCTCTATGAGTGGTAATTATAATCCCCTGGAAGTCTTTTAAAGCTGTTTTTATAAGTCTCATAACCTCAATCAAGCTCTGATCATCCAAATATACATCGAATTCATCAAACATAAATATTGGAGTAGGGGATGAGAGCATCATCGCTATGATTAATGCCATTATAGCTGTTGATTTTTCGCCAGAACTAAATCCTCCCTTATCAATCTCCACAGGTTTCTCTCTGTGCAAGTCTATTGTTATGCGGAGCTCTAGCTCGTCGATTGATTTTCCATAAATTTTTACTTCACCATGCGCTCCGAGATGGTTTAATACGAAATTGTAATAATGATTAATTTCTTCGATTTTTTCGTGAAGTTTTGTCATGATTTCCTTTAGTTCCTTTTCATAAAATCTTCTTATCTCACTGATTTCTTCGTCAAGATTCCGGAGTTTTTCCTTATACTCATGTATTTTCTCTAATGCTTCCTTTATTTCAGACAGCTTGCTTTCCATTTTTAATACATTTTCTTTTAGGCTTTCAATTCGTTTTTCTAAATAAGCGAATTCTTCTCTTAGCTCATCGAAGTTGATGGTCTCAATAAGATTTTCGGCGGGTATAATTATTTCTTTTTCTATTATTTCATCGAGTTTTGCCTCCCTGGGGTATTCTCCAACGCGTTTCAAAATTTCGAATAGTACATATAATTCTTTCTTTGTTCTCGTTATCTCATCATCAATCATTTGAGCTTCTCTCTCTAAGGCCTTAAGTCTTGCTGGTATCTCCTCTTTCTCTCTTTCCAACAACTTTAGAGTCGCAAGTAAGTCGCTATACTCCTCCATAATTTTCTCCCTCTCAATAGATAACTCCTCTATTTTATGGTCGATTAATGCGGTTTCGGATTCTATTTGACTTAGCTTATCAGTTAACTCATCAATTCTTTTTTGCAGGAGTTCTATAGTATGTAGAATTTTTCTTCTATCTTCTGGAATTGTCTCCAATCGTTTTCTTATGGCATTAACTCGTCCAATGATACTTAGTAAATTATTTATCTCCTCCTCTAATCGACGTCTTTCGGCATCAAGTGCTCTAATACGATCGGGCAAATGCCTTTTAATATTATCTATTTCCCTTCTCAACCTTCGTATTTCCTCGTCTATTAAGGCGATTCTAGATAGAATTTCTTCCTCATACTCTCTGATTTTTTCCAAATCAAAATTATATAAAATTGAAAAAATATTGGAATCGGGTTCTCTAATCCAAGTAGGTTTTGTAACGTAGATTATATTTTTTGTTAAAGGATCCACTCTCTTTTCAATGATTTCGCCATCTAAAGTTACTGCTTTCTTCAAATTAAGTTTATCTAAAACAATGGACGCTGCAGGAATATCGATAACTATTGGGACATCCCAGTTTCTGGATTCTATGATGGCTTTTACTGGAATGGGAGCATCAATTATATCGCATAGCCAGAAAGCAATTAGACCATGCATTCCCCCCAAAACTCTCTCGGCTTTTTCTTTTAATTTTCTCCTGCGATCTAATGCCTCTGATACTATAGTCCGACAGATCTCAAGAGTATCGGGACTTATGATTCTCTCCTCACCAGGTCTACTAAAGGTAATAATATCAATATTTCCGTAGTTCTTCGCTTCTCTTAATAATTTTAGTAATTTCTGATAGCCATTGCGGTTTAAAGCGATAAAAGATGCCAATAATTTATGTCCTAATGCTCTTTCTATAACTTTGCCGTATTCCAATATTTTATCTGATGGGAGTCTTATTTTCAATGCTAAGATTATGGGGCCAATGACCTCATCGTCTGAAAGGCCGCTTCGAGATCTAATTTTATGATAAATGCTTTCTAGCACCCCCTTTGGATCTAGTATATTCAAGACTTTTTTAATAGATTCTCTTGCGTTTTCTAATTCTCTCATTAATGCATTTTTCTCTACCATTAACTGGTCTATTTCATTTTCGAGTTGTTTGATCCTAAGGAAACTGGCATCTGAACTCATTTCGTTTTCAATGACGGCTATTCTAGCTCTTTTATCTTCTATTAATTGCTTTAACTCATCAATGTCAGCTGATCCCCATACGCGCCTTATTTCCTCTAATTCTAATAATTCTTTCTCGTATTTTTCTCTTATCTCGGCTAATTTAGCTTGATAATTTGATATTTTCTTTTCAGCTTCCTTTAATTCATACTCATAACTTACTCTTTCTTTAACTAAAAGTTCCTCGCGTTTTATTCGAAGTTCTTCGATTTCTTTATCTATTTGATCACGCTTTTCTTCGAGTAGTTTAATTTGATTATGAATTCTCGTGAATTCATTATCAATCTTATCAAATTTTTCCTTAAGCTCGTTTTTCTCTTTTTCAATGTTTATTTTCCGAGTAATTAGGTACGCTATTCGGAGTATATAATATCTAACGATCTTATCACGGGCTTCTTTAGGCGGAACTAACTCTTTTTCTTTTTGTCTCAATATATCTTCATACTCTTTCAGCAATTTTTCATAATATTCTCTATCTCGCTTTCTTTTATTAATCTCTTCCCTTACTAAATCAAGCTTTTCTTTCAATTCTTTCAATCCGAGAGCGCTCATAATTAGATTAACACGCTCAGCAGGTGTAATGGAGAACCACTCGTTAATCCTTTCTTGCGGCAAGAAAAATAATATATTACGGGGGCTTATGTTAACTTTGGAAAACATTTTTATGATGTGATGCTTAGGAACCTGTTTACCATTTAACTTAAATATCGATCTTCCATCGGAATATATGATTCTCTCTAAAACTATGTCCGCTGTATCCGGCAATTCTTCAATGAGTCGGATTTTTACCCTTCCTTTAAGGCGAACACTATTTGATATTTTAGCTCTTATAATTGCTTTATTTTCTCCATACCGTATAAAGGCGCCTAATCTACTTAATCTTTCACGACCTAAACCACCAAAAAGTAATCTAATGGCTTCTAATACGGCTGTTTTTCCACTTCCTTTTCGACCGATTAGGACATTTAAACCCTTATGGAATAAAAGCTTGGAATATTTGTGGGACATAAAGTTGATTAATTCTAGTTCCTTTAACACTCTCGTCCATCTCCACGAGATAATCTAATTAAACTACCAATTATTTTTTGGATAAAACTCCACTGTTTAGTAATGGTTATTTACTTTATTTCAATAGAATTAATTGGCGTCTATTTAATATTTTCTCTATAAAAATAATAAAGAAGAAGTTATGTAGAAATTTAGTAGCGACGGGAATAAAGCACTTATGAGATTTGTCTAGTACTGTCTTTACTCAAGTTAATTCAAAAGGAAGTCCCAGGAATAAGATAAAAGTTATAAATAGTCTTAATGACTTGAATATGAATAGTGAAATTTCAAAAGACGTAAAACCAACCAAGCCGGGGTGGCATAGCCTGGCTAGTGCGCCCGGCTCATAATCGCTTGCTGAAGAGGAGGCCAGACTATTCGATGAGAAACCGGGAGGTCGCGGGTTCGAATCCCGCCCCCGGCACCAATCCTTATTCTAAGATGTCTTATATAGTTGAACCTACATGAGAAAAGCGCGTCTAATCATTCGATGTAATCTTCCTTAGATGTCTCTTTTAGTTTTTTCTCTAATTCTTCTTGTAAATGTCTTCTCTTAAGCTCTTCTCTGATTGCCGTTATTATGATGAAGTACACGAAAATTCCAACTAGTAATATTGCTGTAATGCCGATAGTGGCCAGCAATATGAGTTGCGCCAAGGAGGGATAAATTCTTCTAATTATGAGGAATGTGCTACTTAGAATGATCAATACTAATAATATTTTCATGAGCATTTTTCCTGAGACTACGACAAGCTCTGTGTCATCAGAGTTTACCATAGTTGCACCCCACTATTCACCTGAGGAGAACTGAGAGGGCTCGTCTTAATATTTCTTCAGCTTGATTTACGGGAAGTTGATATGGGATTCTGAAACCCCCTACATTTGATCTACCTCCAGCATCCCAGTCAGCTTTGATGAGCTCAGAGAAAACCCTATAAAGATTATACTTCTTCCTAGTTGCTATCATACCCCGAAGTGCGTATACCCCCTCATACGCCAGAGCTACACCAATATTTGCGACTTTTTGAATTTCCATCAATGCCAGCCTAGCTGCTCCTGCCTCGATAGGATCATTGGCTTTATATTTTATTAGAAGCACTCTGTCGATCAGTGTCTCTGCGCTTTTTGCTTTTAATTTTCCTATTTTTTTAATAAGTTCTGCTTCCTTAGATTGAGACCTTTTTTTGATCCAAGTTATAATTTTATTCCACTCTTTATTCTTAACATACTGAGCAATTGTGCGATATGGAAAACCATCTAGTGAAGCGACATATGCTATAAACATGTCCTTAGCTAGATCAAAATCTTCAATTTCTCCTCGTTCGATGCATTCGAGGGCATCTAATAACTCATTAGGCGCCTCTAAATCAAAGAGATCCGCAATTAATGACGCTACACTATCATAATTTTCATCACATATTATCATGTTTCCTAGCCCTATTTCACGAAGAAGGCTTTTTTTACAATCATGATGATCAATAATTAGGTTTTCTTCGAGTATTGCATCAAAGGAAATAGGGACTTCAATAATTATCGATTTTCGTGCTTGATTTAATCGATGAGAAAAAATTATCGGTATATTAAAGAGTCTTAGAATTAGACCCCCACCGAATACGCCGTCCCAATCCTTATGGGCAATTATTTTCTCATAGTCAATTTTCTCAAGAATAAAATGTTCCAAGAAAAAGCACCTAAATTACCTAATGAAGTGAATGTGTTCTTTTGGTTTTCTTCCTTTAGCCACTTTTATACCCATTTCCTGTAGGAAAAGAATGGTATCCTCCTTTGTTAGCATATGTTTTCTGGGAATTCTTGTTTGCCTTAATCTTCTTCTCTTAACTCTGTATCCTGCTCTTTCCATTGTTACGCAAATGTCAAACCCTATAGTCCCTAATTCGGGATCATATCTCACGCCAGGAATTTTTATATGCTCATCGATTCCAAATGAAAAGTTACCGTATTCATCTATAGATGCTTCCCATACAGTATATTCGTAGACAGCTAAAACACGCTTGAGAAATTCGAATGCTTCTTCTCCGCGCAATGTGACCTTCCATCCAATAGGTTGCTTCTTATGAATCCCAAATGGTTTTATTGTTTTCTTAGCACGTAATAATAATGGTTTTCTCTCCGTTAGACTTTCAAGGATCTTCTTTGCTTTCTCCAGCGGTTCACCGGATTGACCAACAGAGCAATTTATTACAACAGAATGAATTCTAGGTACAAGCATGGGATTATGGTATTTGTCCGGATATTTTTTCAGCAATCTTTGTATGACTTCCTGCATCGAGCTAGCTAGCTTTATCTCTTCCTTCTTTTGAGCGGCTCTAGCGGACATATCACATCACCTTACTCAGGCATAGGCCACGATCTTCGCATTATCTCCTCTATTTCTTCCTCTGATGGAAGAGTTATTTCAGGTCGCTCTTCGCCAATGATTAATATGTATTCTAAAGCCGTTAAAACTTCTTCCCCCATAGGAGTCTCTATTAATACGGTGCTAGCTCTTGGACCGAACATTTTCTTTATTTCCTTTAAAATGCCATGAACCCCCATATGTCTTCCGGCAGTTATTATACCGTACATTTTTTTCTGAAGTCTAAGATGCTTTAGGATTTTCTGATCTGGTAAAGATATCTTGAGACTATCTCCAACGAAATAAGTATCTAATATCTTTCTCCTTTCTTCTTCGCTATTAACTTTGAATAGTATATTTCTTCCGTCCTCCAAGTTTAATTGGATATGCCCATTCGTAACATAGCGTTTTCCTATAATTCTTACGATTTTATATTTCGCTTCCTCAGGGGATATTCTATGAAGGACAAGTCTTCTCTTAAACGGAACTATTCTATAATATTCCTCGGTTCGGGTTAATTCTAATACGTCCATCATTCCTACTGGAAAGCGATAATCAGTGATTATTCTTCCATCCACCTTTATTACTCTCTGATTAAGTATCTTCTTTACTTCTCTTAGTGTTCTAGCGTAACCTAAAATGTTGCGGAGAATAATACCAAGCGGAATACATCTATCTGCGGGATGAGGGCCGGGGGAAGGTTTAATAACGTATTTTCCTCCTTTCTTTCTAGGTACCGGATATAATCTAGGAGTTGCAATTCTCTTTAGTTGTTTTCTTTGACCGTGTTTTGTCATTCTTCTTCACCTTCCTCTTCTCTAGTTTCTTTTTCCTCCTCCAGTTCTTCCTTCATTAATTCCTCCTCACCTTCCTCCTCTTCAGATATCTCCTCAAATTCTTCTTCCTCCTCCTCACCAATAATTTCCTCTATAGCTACCTCCTTGATCTTAGACTTTCTTTCATATGCTTTTTTTCTTTTAGGATCTGATAGATCTAATTCTAGTATAGCTACATTCCATGGACGTAAGGGAATATACACAGTAGAACCATCAGATCGTTTTCTTGTAACATTTTCAACATAAATGCGAAGTCTCTTTAAGTCTACTTCGACTATCTTACCAATCGTTCCTTTAAAGCTTCCTTTCCTTACAATGACTTTGTCTCCAACTCGCACTGGGAATCTTCTTATACCGTATTTCTCGCGGGCTTCTGGGGCTAATGGGGCTACCATCATTTTTTGCCTTAAGTGTAATGGTGCATCGTATATGAATCTTTTCCTCATTTTTCTTGGTTGCTTAGAAAGCCTAGATTTTATTTTCATTAAACTTTACCTCCTTTTTTCATACGATTATTTTTGCAATCTTCCCCACATTAGGCCATCTCCTGGCAGCTTCTCTTGCTACTGGTCCATGAACTTCGCTTCCTAGGGGCTCTCCTTCGGGGTTTATTAAAACAGCAGCATTATCCTCAAATTGAATCCATGTTCCGTCCTTTCTCCTGTATGGCATTCTTTGTCGAACAATAACTGCGCGGACGATTTTTTTGCGCATTTTCGGTGTTCCCTCTTTAACAACACAGACAACTACATCTCCTAATGAAGCGAATGGTATTCTTCTTTTGACACCTTTATATCCTATTACGGCAATTACTTGTAAGATACGAGCTCCCGAGTTATCCGCGCAAATGAGTTTTGTTGTTACATTAATCCCGGGAGTCCCTTTTATCTTAGGATACGTAGCAGCTTTTCTCTTTGGCATGATAACAACGCCTCCCTTATATTACTAGTCGGCTTTTTATTGTTGGATCATAATAAAAATTGTATGTTTTACTCACCCGCTTTTTTTACTATCTGAACAACTACGAACTTAACAGTTTTCGCGAGAGGTCTTGTCTCCATTATTTTTACTATATCGCCTTCCTGAGCATCTAAACATGGCGGGTTATGAGCCTTTATCTTCGAAGATCTTTTTTCGTATCTTTTATACTTTTTATCATGCCATATATAATCTATTCTGACAACGACTGTTCTCTGCATTCTTGCGGATACTACGACGCCCTCTAGTATTCTACCATGTACTCTTATTTTGCCATGGAACGGACATTTTGGATCATTGCATCTTTTTTCTGGTTCTGGGAATAGTTTAGACATTCCATCTCACCGTTTAACCAATTTCTTTAACTTTCTAAATCGATTGACTAAAATTTTTCCATCTATTATTATTTTAGTCTTTTCATCAAAAATTATCTCAAAGACGCATATATGTTTGGGAACGAGGATTCTTCGACCGTCATTATTCAATGTGATCTCTAACATTTTCTTTGTTTCGCGTGTGATAACCCCTAATTTGCCCATTAAGGTGGGATCTCTTGATTTTATTATTCTTATTTTCTTCCCAAGGATATTACCTAAGAGTCTCTTTGGTATTCGCACTAGATTTCCCCGTATTCTCTCATTATTGTTAGTATCCTAGCAATATCCCGTTTAATATGTTTAACTTTACCTACCTCTTTGAGAGCTCCTCTTTCTTTTCGAGTTACCATACGCATTAAAGCGCTCCGTAATTTCATAAGCTCTTTCCTTCTTTCCTCGGGAGACATTTTTCTTATATCATCTGGTTTAAGCGGCACTTTCTTCACTCTCCTTAACTTCTTCAGCTAATTCTACGGACTCGATAATTCTCTTCGCTTCTTCTTCAGCTTCGCGCTTGAATTTCTCTATATCTCCGCCGATTTCCTCGAATCCCTTAACTTCTATTTTATCTGGGAGCTCAGCTATGGGCTTTACAATAGTAACTCTAACACCTATTACGCCTGTCTTTACTAGAATGCTTGCTTTACCTACATCTACGAATTTATCAGCCGGTTCTCCAGAATAAATTAAAGTACCCATAGCAAATCGGTATCTTCTAGATCTCCTCTTTTGCAGTTTTCCTCCTATTCTTATTTCCACACCCAGCGCTCCATGACTCATTACTCGATGCATAAAACTGTATGCAACTCGTCGAATGGGCATGCCTCTACCAATGGCTCTTGCGATTTCTTTGGCAATTAGCTGAGCGTTTAATTCTGGATTCTTTATAGCTTTTACTTCGATCTTGGGATTTTGAACATTGAGTTCCGTTTTCAATCGCTCAGCTAATTCTCTAGATCTACGACCACCACGGCCGACAATAATTCCCGGATTTTTGGCGTATATTATTATCTGATGCCCAAGAGATGTTGGTATGAGATCCACACTTACATATCCCGCAATAGGCGGGAGCTCGCGTTTAAAGAATTCATGTATCTTCCATTTGAGTAGCATTTGTTTTAATATTCTTTTATGAATAGATCCCGTTGGCACACTCATTCTTCTTCACCCTCCTCTTCTTCTACGGTTTCTTCTTCAACTTCCTCCTCAAGCTTCTCTTCAACTTCTTCCTCTTCACCAATAGCTTCTTCTTCCGCAACTTCCTCTTTTTCCTCGGCAGTTATTTCCTCAGCCTCTTCCTTCATCAATTCTTCTTCGACTTCCTCTTCTTCTTCTCTTTCGATCTCCTCTGGGATCTCCATGACCACGACTTCGAGATTTGTTCCTCTCTTCACCTTCCATCCTCTTAATAGCCCTGGTCCTCTTCTATCCGGTCTTCTCCTTAATATTCTACTCTTATGAGCAGCGATTAAGATGATCTTAAGCCTTTTTTCATCTAATCCTTTATCGCGTGCATTGTTTAAGGCATTCTCTAAAACTCTTAATATATATTTTGCGGCCTTATAGGGGTATCTTCCAGGAGCCCACTTCCAATCATGGAGTTCGCGTCTGTGCCCAACATTGCCTTTAAATCTCTTAAAGGGGACTGCTGCTTTTTTCTCCATTACCGCTTTTAGATACTCAATTGCTTCGTGAAGAAACATTCCTCTTTCCATTATCGCATTGCATATTTCTCTTGCATGTTTCCATTTTATTGGTAACTCATAGCCTCTTGCTAAGGCTATTCTGGTCTCATCTGTAAGTTCGTATAGAGGAAATGAATATCCAGAGCGTCCTTTTCCCATTTGTTTGTCACCAATTTATTCATGAACATTACTTATGAGATTCGTTGTTGATTATATTATTAAAATTTCGCTATTTTCGATGAAAGCATCGGGATGAGTAAGGAAATGAGAGCGTAGAGCTGAAAGTCGAAATCTGACCTAATATTAGAAATTAAAGGTTTAGGAATAAATCTTAAGAGAACATCCATTCCTCTGTGTGTGAGTGTATTATACGTCTTTCTTAATAGAAGCATAGCATTAATATTACTCCTCATAAAGGTGTTCCAGATTTTCTCATAGGCATCCAGGGAGATCGTATTATCTAAAAAACCCGTTACTACGCGGGAAGCAATTATAGCACCTAGGCCTCCAAAAACTACTCCTCCTCCAGTAGTAGGTTTTGTTTGACCAGCTGAATCCCCAACCGCAATAATTCGATTCCAGTGGAAACGTTTTATTGGTCCTCCACTAACAACAAGGCCGCCGAAAGATTTTTCAATGGAGAAGTTTCCGAAACGCCTTTTGGCAATGTTTATCACAATTTTTCTGAGTTTCTTAGCATTTTTTCTTGAGGCGGCTCCAACACGCCACGCCCTACCAATGGGATCCAGCGGAATTATCCATGCAAAAAAATCGGGTACTATGAAAAATACTTCAACAGAATCGTGAGGAAAATCTCTGGGGAGTGTGAAGGATCTTATATCCACTTGGAAAGCTGGTAAGATACCTCTCATATGTACTCCTGGAAAACCTCTCAATAACCTCCTAGTAGCTCCTTCAGCGTCGATAATAACGTTTGCACGTACCGTTTCTTTATGACTATTTCTTCCTCGAATTTTGGCTTCTCCATTTGGGGATATAGATAAGACTCTCGTTAGCAATTTGATTTCAGCTCCGAAATCTAATGCTCTTCCCGCAATATATTTGTCCATGGTAACTCTATCTAGAACTACAGCAATGGGTTTTCTAGCATCAATTTTAAAGGACCTACCACTAGGAGTATAAAATCGTGCAGAGGAAATATAGTTTAGTATCAGGCCTTCTTTTTTCAATTCATCAAATAAATTAATTCTCTTTAATCCAGATATACCAACAAGACCTGCACAGTGGGGGGGCTCGCCTACCTTTTTATGTTCCTCGAAAAGGAGGACATCAATGCCTCTTTTTGCGAGTTCAAGTGCGGTAAGACTACCCACAAACCCTGCTCCAACTATTACGGCCTCAAACATTCAAAACACTCACTGTTGTATACTTGAATTTTGAGAGTTTTGTTCCCTATGGATTATGATATATCATTATTAAGGATTATTGACATTAATTACTGATTAAAAGTAATAGTAAGAGTGGAGGTTGTGCCAGCTAGGAATGAAGAATCGTGGTGCAAGAAGAATCCCTTAAATATCCTGCTATACTTATGCAAAGCTGATTTTAGAGAACTCTTAGGCGATACTAGAAAAGCTTTGGAATTTACTGAAAGTTTCAATAAATTTTTAGCTAATACGAAAATTAACCTTGGAGATATAAACATCAATTTACTGGCTTTAAAGGAATGCCTTAGAAGTATTTCGGATCTTCCTAAAGAAGGATATCTTGTCATGTTTGTAGATTATCAACGAAAAAAATGCTTAGATTTAAAGAATATCCCGACGCGCGAAGATATAAGATTATTATATGCTTCAAAGAAACTCAATAGTGAGGTATCCTCGATAGATCAAGCATTAAAACTCATAGATGAGAAGAGAAGATCACTTTGGGACGCAATGGATCAAATAGAGTCCAATATTGCCATACTGGAAGAGCGATTAACTGAAAAAATAGAATTACGGGATGCGCTATTAGGAATAATAGAAGATTTAAGCATAGATCTTGCAATGATAGAAGAGGAACTCAATGATCTGGAGGCGTTAAACCGCATGCTTAAAGTCAATATACCATCAATAGATGGTCTCTTTGAAAGGAGATCGTTGGAAGAGATTGAATATCTAATAATAAGGGATAAAGATCTAATTATTATAACACCGGCTAAGAAATTCGCTGAGATCATTATCAAAACCATTAATTTTGAAGAATTATATAATTTGATGGATATAATTACAACGACAGAAAGGGGAAGTTAAGCTATTCTAAGGTAGTACATAGATATGCTAACTTATCACTGCTAACAAAGAATACATCTAAGTTAAACTTGTTTTGGATGCTCTTCACAATTTTATCAATATCATTAAGAATAAGGAAGAGATGAGACTCACATTTACAATCCGTAGCTCCAAACTTTTTTATCGCTAATAGAGAAAAGTTCTCAAAAATAAATCTAGCTAGCATGCATTCTAGTTTCTCATGAGTTTTGATAATAATGACTCCTAATATTTCTATCGATGGATTAGATGTGAGATAATCGATGTGCCATTTTAATTTTTTTATTCTCCTGATGTGTCTGCAAACGCGTTTAAGTACTCCTCCAGGACCTAGCGCAGATCCTACATAGGCGTATAAACCTTGCGGTAGATCTATATAACCCAACTTTCCAACACGAATTCGAATTTCTTTTCTATTCCTCATCAGTAAGATATAAGCTCCTTTCTCCACCCGCATTTGTATCCCTAGAACGGGAGTTAGGAACATAACTTCATGAAATACCTTATTATCAAAATCATCAAATGAATATAATATAATGAGATTACACCGCAAACATATAGTGAAGGAAAATGCGCATAAAAATCTTGGGAGCAGAAAGTATGGGCGTTAGAAGCATGGCTACATACATAGAGACCAAAGATTGTAAAATCTTCATTGATCCAGGAGTTAATCTCGCTGAGAAACGATACGGTCTACCTCCGCATCCATTAGAAATTAGCGAGAAAGAAAGGGTATGGAAAGAGATAGTTAGATATGCTGAAAAAGCAGAGATCATTATAATTACCCATTATCACTATGATCACTATAATCCCTTTCAAGACCTTTTTATATTTGAGAACAAATATGTATTTCTAAAACATCCCACGCGAAAAATTAATCAAAGTCAAATGAATAGGGCTAGACAATTTTTAGAGAAAATAAAAAAGATTTCGGCTGAGATATACTATGCTGATAACAGAGAATTCTTCATAGAAGAAACGCGAATATTATTTTCACCGCCTGTGCCGCATGGAAAGTCTTCCAATTTAGGCTACGTACTAGAAGTATTAATCGAAGAGGAAGCCGAGAAATTTCTATTCACCAGTGATGTCCAAGGGCCAATTTTAAACGAACATCTTCATTTTATAATAAGAAATAAACCGAGTCTTATTTTTCTGGATGGGCCTGTTACATATTTATTAGGCCAGACTTTTTCGCATGACGACTTAGATAAAAGTATAGAGAATATTAAGAGAATTTTAAATGAAACTCCGGTACGGAAAGTAATAATCGATCATCACCTATTAAGAGATATAAGATGGAGACAATTAATACTAAAAGATATATCACATGAAGAAAAGGAGTACATCCTTACAGCAGCTGATTTTTCTGGAAAACCAATAAAACTACTTGAAGCTAATAGAAGAAGGTTATGGGAAGAGTATCCGGAATAACAAAATATAAATTCTGACAGATTCTCTAAAATGCTAGGCTATATCGCAAAATGTATTTTTAATTAATTAAATACGCTTTATACAAAGAATTTTTAATACTCTATTATGTTAACTTATGCTGATCATAATTCTTTGCCAAATTTATATAAAATATTAACTGGTGAAATTATGCCGAAACACATTTGGGTAGATGCAACCAGATGTTCTGGATGTAAAATATGCGAGCAAATATGTGCTAAAACACATTATAATGCTCAAAACCCATCAAAAGCTGCGCTTAAAATTCATACAGTATTCACAGAAGAAAAAATTTGGCACACACATTCTGTCTGTCAGCAATGTGGTCCAAATGCGCCATGTATTAAAGCTTGCCCAACGGGGGCCCTCTATTGGGAAACAAATGGCAAAATGGCTCACTTAGCTATAAATTTAGACAAATGCGAAGGACACTTCTTATGCGTTTCTGCATGCCCATTTAATGCAATATATCGTCACCCTACAATAGGGAACCCAATTTTCTGCGATCTGTGCGGAGGAGAACCCCAGTGTATGAGATGGTGTCCTATGGGTGCTATAAGATTGGTGGAGTAGGAGGTGAGTGAGATGGGTGAGTTAAAAGGTGGATGGGTAGGAAAGATTCTCCGAGTTGATTTGTCTAAAGGCAATATAAAAGAGCAAGAAGTAAGTAAAGAATTGGCCTATGAATGGATAGGAGGAAGGGGATGGGGCGTTAAAATACTATGGGACGAGTTAGAGGCGGGAACAGAACCTCTGTCGCCTGATAATAAAATAGTGATTGCAACGGGGCCTCTTACTGGAACAATAGTCCCTAGTAGTGGTAAGGTGGTAGTAGCTGCAAAATCGCCGTTAACAGGAGGTTACGGTGATGGGAATATAGGAACGCATCTAGGCCATATGTTAAAGATGAGCGGTTATGACGCTATTATAATAGAAGGGGCTTCGAAGAAGCCAGTATATCTGTGGATTACGCCAAATGGTGTGGAGATAAAGGATGCATCCCATTTGTGGGGGAAGAATACAATAGAAACGGAGATTATATTAAGAAGGGATCATGGAAATGATATAGGTGCCATTGTAATAGGTCCAGGAGCCGAAAATTTAGTTAAGTTCTCAGTCGTTATTTCTGAGTATGGAAGGGCTGGAGGAAGACCTGGCATAGGGACGGTGATGGGTCATAAGAAACTAAAGGCAGTAGTGGCTCAAGGATGGAATGATATCCCAATGGTTGATATTGATGCCGCATATGAGCTTGCATATGAAGCTAGGAGATATCTAATGAGTAACCCGGGATATAGAAAATGGATTGAGCAAGGAACGATGATGACCGTCGAATGGAGCCAGGAAGCGGGAGTGCTTCCAACTCACAACTTTACAGATGGAGAGTTTGAGGAATATATGAGTATTGGCGGAGAAACAATGGCTAAAACATATAAGATGCTCAGAAAGGGATGTTTCTCCTGTCCAATGCCGTGTGGTAATTTATCCATAGCTAGGTTCGGAAAGTTTGAGAGGACATGGGCTGAACTTGATTATGAAAATGTCGGTATGCTTGGGTCAAATATAGGCATAGGATCGATGGACGCTGTAATTAAGCTAAATAGATTGGCTGATGAATGGGGTGTTGATACGATTTCTCTTGGAAGTGTCATTGCGTTTGCAATAGAGTTATATCAGAGAGGAATAATTTCTAAGAAGCAAACTGGTGGATTAGAACTAAAGTGGAGTGATCCAGATACAGCAATACAATTAGCAGAAATGATAATTAAAGGCGAAGCAATAGGAAAATTATTAGCAGAAGGTGTTAAAAAAGCAGCTGAGAAAATAGGAGGAGAGGCTCCAAAGTATGCAATACATGTTAAGGGACTTGAAGTTTCAGCATATGATTGTCATGCAGCTCCTGCCATGGCGTTATCTTATGGCACATCACCCATAGGTGCGCATCATAAGGATGCATGGGTTATTTCGTGGGAAATGAAATACGGAAGGGAGAAGGTAGATAAAGCAAAAGTAGATAAAGTTATAGAGTTCCAAAGGATTAGAGGAGGATTATTTGAAATACTAACAGTATGCAGATTGCCATGGATTGAATTGGCACTCGATTTAGAATATTATCCCAAGCTATTTAAGGCTATAACTGGATTAGATTATGCTCTAGACAGATTTTACTTCATTGCTGATAAGATCTATAACCTAATGAGAGCTTTCTGGATCCGCGAGTTTGGCCATTGGAAGCGCGAATATGATTATCCACCTAGAAAATGGTTCGAAGTGCCCATATCCAAAGGAATGCTCGCGGGAAGAAAACTAAGCAAGGAGGATTATGATCGATTGCTAGACATGTATTATGAAGCACGTGGATGGGATAAAAACGGTGTACCAAGGAAGAGTACACTTGAGAAATTCGGACTAACTGACGTCATTGCAGTGCTTGAAAAAGCCGGAATAAAACTCTCTGAATAGTCTTTTCTTTAATTATTTTTTGGTTGAGTTTAGAATCATCCAAAATTGGGATATATGATAGTTTCTTTCCTTCTTAGATTATCAATATTTGTCTTCTTATTAATCAATAAGTAGAACTTTATGAAAATATTTCATTGTTCAAATTTTTTACTTTTATATACAAATAAGAAATATATAATAATCGCCATTATTGTGATAGTTAGCTGTGCAAATTAAAATTTTTACAAACCAAAAATTGAAAAAATTCTGAAAATATTCATACTATTACTATCATATGCACCACCTATCCATTATTAAATAGGTGTGTACTTATGGAATTAACAGGAAAACAGCCAATTATCCTAAGAAGAATAGCGGGATTATTAATCCTGAGAATTCTCTGGGAGCAAAGAATGCATGGGTATGACATATGGAAACGATTAGAGCAAATGTTGGGCTTAAAGATTCCCCATCCCATAGTTTATAGAATCCTTAAAGAATTTGAAGACTATGGATTAGTTAAATCAGACTGGGAGCATACCAATGCAGGGCCTGCAAGAAAAGTTTATTCAATTACGCAGGACGGTATAAGTCTTTTGCGTGAAAATTTAGAGTATTTAAGAAGGCTTAGAGACATATTATCAGAAATTATAGAATTCGCTGAGCGAAGAGGGTAAAAGTTTCATTTTTAATTTATTTTCGGGTCAAGTGATTTTTGATCCTCATCTTTTAGAAGGTTTTAGCCATGCCATCTTTCTATCCAGATATCCACGAAGAATTGCGGCCTTTTTTCAATCCAAGATCCATAGCTGTAATCGGGGCTTCCCGACATCCGAGTTCGCCGGGATATATAATTTTCCAAAATTTGATTGAAAATGCGAAGAGGGGGATTCTAAAAGCAAAAGTTTACGGAGTAAATATAAAGGGCGGTGAGATTCTGGGTCATAGACTATTCAAATCAATAAAGGATGTTCCCAGTAGCGTTGAACATGTTGTTATAGCTATTCCAGCGAAGTTTGTTCCAAGTGTTATGGAAGAATGTGGTGAAGTAAGAGTAAAGGTTGCTACGATTATAAGTGGAGGTTTCTCAGAGATAGGCAATGTTGAATTAGAGAAAGAAGTTCTACGAATTGCTAAGAAATATAGAATAAGAATCATTGGTCCTAACGGATTAGGAATCTATGATGCATATTCTGGTGTTGATACGATCTTTATACCGACATATAAAGATACTGATGAAGGACGAAAATTGAACATGCCAAGACCAAAACCAGGATATATTACATTTTTATCTCAAAGCGGTGCGCTTGGAGATGCTGTTCTAGATTACATGTGGGGAGAAGATATTGGCATAAGTAAATTTGTTAGTTGGGGGAATAAAATAGATGTAGATGAGAGTGATCTTCTATTATATCTTATGGACGATGAAACTACAAGAGTTGTAATTCTGTATATTGAAGCGTTGAAAGATAATGGCCGTAAATTAATAGAAATTGGTACAGAGTTTTCGAGGAAAAAACCAATAGTGATTTTAAAGGGAGGCATAACTGAAGCTGGTGCTAGAGCGACATATTCGCATACAGCATCGCTTGCAGGAAATATAAAAATCTACGAAACAGCTTTTAAAGCAATGGGCGCTACGTTGGCATCAAATATAATAGAAGTAGTGGATATGGCTAAAGCACTAGCTTATCAACCTCCCGCGCAAGGTAGAAATATAGGAATCGTCACTAACGGTGGAGGACCAGGAATAGTTGTAGCAGATTTGGCGGAGAGGGTAGGCCTGAGGGTACCAGAATTATCTAAAGAGACGCTACAACTTCTTAAGGAGCATGTTAAAAACGGATTAATTCCCTCTATAGCTACATTCTCTAATCCCATTGATATTACTGGTACTGGTACCGATGAATCCTATACTGCAGCCACCGAAGCTGTATTAGAGGACTCTAGAATAGATCTTGTCATCGTGTTAGCATTTCATCATCCCCCAACAATATCAAAAGATATGCCAGTTAAACTAATTAAAGTAATAAGAGATTATAAGAAGCCAGTTCTAATAATGGATATGGGAAGCACGGATATGTCTGCATGGGTTAGGAAGAAATTTGAGGACGCAGGAATCCCCGCATATTCGCTACCTTATAGAGTAGTAGCGGGAGCTAGAGCTCTAGTTGAGTATGGAGAATGGTTAAGGAAGAAGGGGATTTTAGCTAAATATATTGAAAATTGGCATCCCGTTATATTAAATTAAGGATTTTTATTTTGGGAAAATGATTATTCTGATCTTAATATTCTTTTCTAGTGCGAATTTATTGTATTCTTCTCCTATGAAGCTAATCAAAAATTTTATTCCCGTTTTTCCAGGCTTCAAAGTAGTTATATTTAATGGCCCCTCAATAGAGTCTCCACGATTCATCCATCGCTTGTACATATTTAATTCAATATCTATCTTCTCATCAAGCGGAATACAACTCAATTGTACGTGGGAAACAGGTTTACCTATATTCTGGAGGATAATCTTAAATGACTGTTTTTCAGAAGTGTACATGATCTCCGACTTCATATCTACTTTTATTAAGAATTGATATCCGTTTTTTCTCAACCTCAATAACATTAATGGCACCGGTTATGTAAAGTGCTTTTGGTTTGTAATGATGAAAAAATTTAATTAAAAATCATTCAG
>Ga0180302_10000331_pt1 | contig 19955 bp, 19 predicted proteins | sample GuaBasSediGuay17_FD_121794 | JGI IMG/M metagenome (GOLD analysis project Ga0180302, IMG submission 121794) | Subseafloor sediment microbial communities from Guaymas Basin, Gulf of California, Mexico - Guay17, Core 4571-4, 12-15 cm | ecosystem: Environmental > Aquatic > Marine > Hydrothermal... | reverse complement strand
TTTATAATGACGATTACTACGCTTTTAAATTTAATTTCTTTTCTCTTTTTGTCTACTCGGGGGTGCAATAAATTTGCTAATAGCCGCTATGGATACGTCATACGATCATCATGAAAGAATGCTTTATATTTCCTTAATTTTAATGCACGAAAGAGGTATTGCGGATAACATTCTTACGAATCTACTTCGTAAACTCCGAAGAAGTTCCCTGCACTTTAGGGAATTATCCTCTAAGCAAAAAGAAGAAGTTTTGATGGAAATAGATAGAATAATTGAAAGCTACAAGGGAAGCTTATCAATCATTATAATAAAAGTTAATGTGAAAAAAGGCTTAAGCATAAGGAAAAGAATTTCGCTTGAAAACTTTATCTACGTAATTTTAAGAGGCGGGCGTGTGAAACGCTTCTATTGTCCATCAGATCTAGATACGAAGCATTACGTATTAGCAGAACGACTCAAATATAAACTTGAGGAAACAGAGATCCATAACACGGATGATGACATAACAATACAGTTAGCAGATATACTTGTTAATTGGTATAGAAAAAGGAGAAAAAGGATAGAAAACATGATCTACATAAAGATGCATCATTGTTAAAAAAACAATATTTAATATTCTCACTTAAAAACCAATAAGAGTTTTATAACTGAGAATTAATAGTAATAAAGAGAGAAAATTAAAAGCCAAAAATGTTTTTCCTCACTTTTAAGCACGTTTCCACATCATTAGTTATCACGCCGTCGACACCTACCTCAAACATTTTCTTTATATCACTTTCACCATCAACAGTCCATACAAGAACACCAACATTCTGTTTATGAGATTGTTCTACAAACGATTTATCTACTAATTCGTAATATGGATGGAGAAAATCTGCATTAACCTCCTTAGCGAACTTTGCTGGATCTATTGGTCTGTGCACAAAGAGCAGCCCTATCTTGATTTCTGGATTTAGTTTCTTAATCTCTGCTAGTACTGGATGAATAAACGAAGAAATAACCACTTTTTCTTTAGCATTATATCTTTCTACGATATCTACTACTTCTCTAGCCATATCAGGTTCTTTGATTTCTATATTAATCAGCATTTTATCTCTTACTAACTCTAAAACTTCCTCTAAAGTAGGTATTCTTTCCCCATCTCCGAAGTCAAATCTTTTAAGCTCTTCCAAAGTATAACTTCTGACTAGCCCTGTACCATCGCTAGTTCTATCTAGCTCCGCATCGTGAATCACAACAACTCTTCTATTTTTTGATAATCGAACGTCTAATTCTATCATATCTGCCCCAAGCTGCATCGCTAAAGCAAAGCTCTTTAAAGTGTTTTCAGGAGCTTTAGTAACTGCTCCTCTATGTGCAACACACCAAGGTCTTCTTGTCCATAGATCTCTACTCATGTACTTCACCACTTTTTACAAAAAACATACATGCAAGAGCTACTATAAGGTAAATGACTGATAACCAAAACATTATAGTAAAGCCAACTAAATCAAATATACTACCTGCAATAAGGGGCCCAAATATTGCGGCTATTGATGAAAAGAAGTAGTACAATCCAGTATAAGCTCCTAGTTTCTCTTTGCCACCTATTTCCCACACTATTACGATACTATTGATATTTATCATTGCCCAGAATACTCCAGCAATAGTTAAAAGCAAAGCAATTATCCACAAGTTTCTGATAGGTGCTGCTAGAATTAGCATTATGATAATTCCTATAAGTCCAAAAATAATGGTCCTTCTTCTCCCTATTTTCGTGGCTATAAATCCAGCAGGTATAGCGAATAAAATGAACATTAATGCGAAACCTGTGAGAGCTCTAGAGGCTTGAGCCTCAGATACGCCTAATATAAGAACACCATATGTTGTAAACCATGTCTCTATTATATTGTAAGCGAAAAACCAAAACATTATGGCTAGAAGCATAAATAGTGCACTCTTATCATCATCTATCAGCACTTCTTTAAATGCTTCTATTATACCTACACGTTCCTCGACCTCAAATGGTTGCTCAGGTTCCTTAACATACAGGAAGAGAACTATCAGAGCAACTATCATTATTATTGATGTTACTAAAAACGCTATAAATGCCCCATAGATTTCATATAAATAGGATCCAATTAGAAATGCATAGACTGCTCCTATCCCACCCATGAAGTTTATTACCCCATTAGCCTTACTTCTGAATTTTGAGGGAATAAGATCGGGCATTAAAGCGACAACGGGGGCTCTATATAGAGCCATAGCTATGTTAAAGATCATTATTATTAGAATTAGGAGGGCTAAATTCTTGATTACAGGAATGAATGAGAAAAAGAATGCAGCGATGGGAATCCCCACTAAGATGTAAGGCATTCTTCTTCCGAACCTAGTCCATGTATTATCCGATTTTGCACCAATCCAAGGCTGTAATGTAATCGCTGCAATGTTATCTAATATCATTACAATGCCAATAAATGTATTAATCCAAGCTCCGAGAATCGCGTACCAAAAGGCATCGCCTTCAATTATGTTTCTGAGGAATATAGGTACATAAGAATTATACAAAGCCCATGTGATACCAGTAGTAAAGAATCCCAACCCTATTATAAAGGTCAGGCCCCAATCTAGCTTATCCATTTCAGTAATATTTTGCTGCATACACAACACCGCAGTTTATTTGTGAATGAAGGATTTTAAAGAAAACATCTATACGTTACAAAATTTACGGAGAAGGAGCAAAGAAACTATTTTTATTGAAAAATACAAAGAAATTAAAGAAAGAATTAAGGAGTGATTGCCTGTAGATAGTTAATCACTGGAGTTGGGTAGATGCCCAAAATTATGATTAGCAAAGTCGATACAATCACTGGAATGAGATACATCAAAGATCCTCGCACTGTAATTTCAGCTCCCTTACCGATGTCAAAGTACATTAACTTAATTATTCTTGCATAATAATATAACGATATAGCACTATTGATAGCTCCAGCTAATGCTAACCATACATATCCCGTTTCTACAGCTCCTAAAAACAAGAAGTACTTGCTCCAGAAGCCAGCCAAAGGCGGAATTCCGGCCATTGCCAGCAAGTCTATTGTTAATAGAAGTGATATTAATTTTTGTGAGCGTCCAAGACCGGCATAGTCTTTCAATAAGTCACTTCCAATTAAGCCAGTAATGTACGCTGCTGCAATGAATGCAAGTATTTTCATAATAGCGTGCATAAAAATATGAAAGAGACCCCCTACCATTAATTTCGATGAAAGTCCATATGCTCCAAGTAATAAGATGATGTATCCAGCATGCGCTATGCTGCTCCAAGCGAGTAGTCTTTTCATTTTCTCTTGAACCAGAGCAGCTAAATTAGCGAAAGTCATTGTAATTAATGCAAGAATAGCAAATATCGGGGTCCAAATACCACTCACTGGATAAAGTCCATGATAAAATATTCTCAAGCCTACAGCAAATGCCATGGACTTTGATGCTGCTGCTAAGAAGGCGGTGATAGAGTTAGGAGCCCCTTCGTAGGTATCCGGAATCCACACATGGAAGGGTACTATCGCCATCTTAAAACCAAGTCCAGAGATAAGTAGAGCGATTCCTGTGTATAATAAGTTTATATTGTAATCTCCTACAAGCAATTTATTGGCCATTTCTGGTAAATAGAATGTTCCTAAAGCTCCAAATAAGAAGGATATTCCGAAAAGCGAAAGTCCGAAGCCTATGGCTCCTATAATGAAGAATTTCATAGCAGCTTCGATGGCCATGGGATCCATTCTTCTAGTAGCTATCACAGCATATGTTGAGATACCTGCTAACTCCCAGCCTACAACGATATAAATGATGTTAAGTGAAGAAGCGGCGATAATCATTCCGACATTAGCTGTCAATATCAATGCCACAGCAAGGCCGTATCTTGGAATATCGTCTAATTCTCTATGAAGGGCAATAATTATTAGCATCGATGAAAACATAAAGACGAATGAGATGAATCTAGAAAACTCATCGAATATAGTGCTACTGCTTGTTGATACTGGTAAGCTAATTAAGTAAAAGAGATCAACAATCAGTATTATTTCTGCAAGCAATGATATTACTCCACGATATTTTCTATGGTCAATAATAACTGATATTAGGGAACCTATGATCAACCATGCTATGATAGTTTGTATACTTCCTAAATATGGAAGCGTTGGCAACAACACTATCTAGCACCTCCTAAAAAATTATGAAGAAAAGTAGCCCGCTATTAGTGCAGAAGGTGAAGCAATGAAATTCACTAATATCGGAGGATACACACCAAGCAATACTATCAATATGGTAAAGAACGTAAATGTGACAATTTCAGGAACACAAAGATCTTTGATTTCCTCGTCAGAAGTTTTCTGAGGACCAAAGATTACTCTCTGTACAGCCCATAATATATAAGCAGCACTTAATACCGCTCCAAACACGACAACTGCGATCATAAGACCCCATGTATAAAATGCACCAAGAATAGTTAAGAATTCGGCAACGAATGCTGCTAAACCAGGTAAACCTAGTCCTGCAAATCCTCCTATTACAAGGAATGCGGATGTTAATGGCATCTTATGCGTCAAACCCGCGATCTCGGGAATCATTCTGGAGTGAACATGGTGCTTATACACACCTGCTAACAAGAATAATAGCCCATTGATCAAGCCATGAGCGAACATCATATAGATTGCTCCTACAACTCCTAAGACGTTACCAGTTACTGAGCCGAGAACCACTATTCCCATGTGAGAGATACTCGAATAGGCGATAAGTCGCTTTATATCTAACTGCCACATAGCGACGAATCCTGCGTAAAAGATGTTTATAACGCCAATTATTGCAATATACCAAGAGAGATAGGTGGCTGCTTGTGGGAGAAGAGGAATGGCAATTCTTAGTATACCGTAGCCCCCCATTTTAAGTAGTACACCGGCTAAGATGACAGAGATAGGAGAGGGAGCTTCTACGTGGGCATCTGGCAACCATGTATGGAATGGTACTATCGGCACTTTAATACCGAATCCAATGAATAAGGCGATGAATAGTATTATCTGTGAAGAGAGTTTAAGGAAACTAGCAACGTTATAATAATGGCCATTAACGGGAATTCTGCCTACGAGCTGCATTAAGTTAAATGTGTACACACCAGTGTTGGCACCGAATATCCAATATGAATAGAAGAATGAGATCAGCATGATGACGCTTCCAACGTGTGTGTAAATGAAGAATTTTATTGCAGCGTATTTTCTCTTTGGTCCGCCCCATACTGCAATTAAGAAATACATTGGGACTAGTACTAGCTCCCAGAATACATAGAAGAGGAATAAATCAAATGAAACGAAGACGCCTATTAAGGATGTTTCAAGTATGAGGAATAATGCATAATAGACGTGCTCGCTATCGTGAATATGGTTACTAGCAATTACAGCACCCAAAGAGAGAATAGTCGATAGTAGTACCATAATCATGCTGAATCCATCAACGCCTATGAAATATGATATCCCCACTGTAGGAACCCAAGTATAATACTCTACGAACTGCAGTTCTGCTGCTCTTGTTAAATCAAATATTAAAGCTAGGTGTAAAGCAAGTATGAAGTCTACTAAGCTTATTATTATTGCAAACCATCTTGATGCTACTCGGCTTTTGATCCCTACAATATAGGCTATTGGTGATGCAAGTATAGGTAGCCATAAAACAATGGATAATTCGTATGGTAATGCCTGCAGCTTCCTCACCTAACTAAATGGGATTTTTAAAATAGGATATCCTAATAACCACAAACCATAAATAAACACAAATAATGTTCCAAGGGCGATAAGTAAAGCATAAATCTGAATAATACCAATCTCAATTCTCCTTAATCTGCCACCAAGCCACTTTAAAGCATTACCAATACCATTAACTAAGCCGTCGATACCTAATCTATCAAAGATATCGGATATTTTAGCTGCCAATAGGCCAAGATATCCAATACCATTAACGATACCATCAATAATCGTTCTATCGAACCAATCCATAGCTCTTGAAATTCCTTTCCAAGCCAATTTTTCAGAGAGGAATAAGTATAGATCATCAAGCCAATATCGTTTGCTTAAAATCTTGTCAAGTATTTTGCCAATGCCTCCTCCAATAAGTAGTTCTGGGCGAATCTTATGTTCCACGTACGTAATGTATGCGAGACCTATACCAGCTAAAGCAAAGACTGTAGAAATCGCCCAAACGGGAAGCTCTATAAGATACCCAGTCATTAGAGGAACATACTCAACGTGAATAATACCCTCATGGGAAAATTCAATACCATATTCATGAATATAGGATCCGAGGAATTCTATGATCGAATGCTCATATAAGGGATAGACTATGAAACCTAAGATAACTGTAATCGAGGCTAGGACGATTAATGGTATGGTCATTACTGGAGGAGATTCGTACAAGTGATGTTCGTGTTTGCTTTCATGATGCTCTGATGCTTTCTTCAAGGCTCTGAAATCACCCCAGAAGGCCAAGAATATTAGTCTCATGATATAAAATGCAGTAAGAAACGCGGTTATTGTTAGGAACCAGTAAACGATGGGATCTCCGACTTCCTTAGCTGCCTCTATCACTAGATCTTTACTCCAGAATCCGGATAATGGGAATATTCCGGCAAGTGCTAGTCCACCAATTAGCATTGTCCACATCGTTATAGGCATATATTGCTTCAGACCACCCATATTTCTTAAATCTCGAGATAACCAAGGATCTGGAATTACTTCCTTAACTAGATGAATTATGCTTCCAGCAGCTAAGAAGAGAAGCGCCTTAAAGAATGCATGTGACATTAAGTGTAAGAGTCCAGGCCCATATCCTCCAACTCCAAGAGCACTCATCATGTAGCCTATCTGCGAGATTGTTGAGTATGCTAATATTCTCTTTATATCACATTCTACTAAAGCCATCGTTGCTGCAATAAAAGCTGTAAATGATCCTACTAAAGCAATTACTTGCATTGTTACGGGAGATGAAACCATAATTGGATACATCCTTGCTACCAGATATACTCCTGCCTTTACCATCGTGCTGGAGTGGAGAATAGCTGAAACTGTTGTTGGACCTTCCATAGCATCCCAAAGCCATGCCATCAATGGAAATTGGGCTGATTTTCCGACGGCTCCTATAAAGAGGAAGACGCCTACTAACGTTAAAGCCTGTATTCCGAGAGCAATTGGGGCTATCTCATTAAGTACCTTTATTTCTAGAGTGTGGAACTGGCTATAAAGGTAGGCTATGCCAGCTAGCATGAAAATATCGCCCATTCTGGTTGTTAGGAACGCTTTTTTGGCAGCACTGGCGGCGGGAGGACGTGTATACCAGAATCCGATGAGGAGATATGAGCATATACCTACAAGCTCCCATCCTATAAAGAGGAGTAAGAGGTCTCCAGCTAATACTATAGTGAGCATGCTCCCTGTGAATAGTAGCATTTCGGCGAAGTATCTGGCTAATCCCTCTTCCCCATGCATGTATCCTAATGAGTATATCATAATTAGGGTTGCTATAATTCCAACTATTAGGCTCATAAACACTGACAATGGATCTACTAATATGATAAACTCAAATGAAAAATCACCAAGATGGATCCATGTAAATTTTAAATCTACAGGAGATAAAATGGAAAGATATTCGAATGCTACCAATATTCCTAAGATGAGAGCAAATCCAGCACCAGCGATGCCCAATTCTGCACCTTCCTTTGGCAATTTTCTACCAACAAACAATGTTATCGGTACTAAAACTATCGGAACGAGAGGAATTAGCCAAGCATATTCAATAAACATTTCACTCACCTGGCTCCCTTAATTTCCTCACAATATGGATATCGGGAGTTCCGTAAATTCTATACAAAGCGAGGAAAATCGATAATCCAATGGCGGCTTCTGCTGCTGCTAAAACAATTATGAATAAAACAAAAAGCTGAGCTTCAATAACTGTTGGGTAGAAGTAATGGAAGAATGTAATAATATTCAGTGCAGCGGCATTTATCAGTAACTCGGTTGAAATGAGCATCTTCATGGCGTTTCTACGCGTGGATAATCCGTAAATCCCGAGAACAAAAAGGATGACTGATGTGATTATTAATAAATAAGATTCGCCGAGCATTTTACTCCCTCCTAACACTTGAAATATATGCAGAAGCAATCATAACTATGAAAACAACTAATCCTATCAACGCAACAAGCAAGAGATATCCATTAATTACTGATTGAGCAAGATCAATCACACTGATAACTGGTCCTACTGTAACTTCAGTGACATAGCCTATACTCATGAGAATTATAGACATCAGTAATAGTATAGTAACTAAGCCAGGCCATCGGAGGAACGGTTTTTCAAGTCTTTCACGAGTTTTAGGTATGAATAATAGTGTAAATAACATTAATACTGTAACTCCACCTGCGTATACTAGAATTTGGACAACGCCAATAAACTCTGCTCCAAGTAATATGTATATTTCTCCAATAGTAACTAATAAAACTCCAAGGAAAAATACTGCATGCATCAATTCTCCTGATTCTATACATAAAATCCCAGATATAATAAGTAAAATAACGAGTCCGCCTAACACTATTAAATTAAAATCTATTTTCCTCACCTCTCAAGGTAAACTTGCCTGGAGTAAAATCTTGAATACCAATTCTTCTATTTCACGAGCTTTTTTATTCCACTCTTTCTCGGAAATTTCACCATCAAACTTTTTGTAGTAGAGTTTCTCCCACTTCTTACTTAATTTATTAATTATCTCCTCCCACTCTCCCCCAGCAGCCATTGCAATTAAATTAGTCTGCATTAGTCTCCTTACTTTATCTAGTGGATTATAGAATGATCTTCTTTTATCTTCTTCAAGTGATATTTCCTCGGGGGTTACAATCATATCAAGCCGACTATCAGAAAATGCCGTGATTTTATACTTGTTTGTAAATACAAGTGCATTTGTGGGACATGCTTCTACACATAAACCGCAGAAAGCACAATGACCCCAATCGATAGCAGGTCTTCTTAAAGTTCTTTTCTTTTTATCACGAGGATCAACGCCATCTGGGTAAATATAATCAATACAGTCATTGGGACAAGCCAATTCACACATTCCGCAGCCAACACATTTATTGTAGTATAAGCCGTGCAGTCCACGCCACTTATCTTTTACTACAGCTGGCTCTCTTGGATACATCACAGTAAAAGGTCTTGAAACCATGTATTTACCGGTGATCTTCAGAGGTGCAATATATTTTTTCAGTTTCCCTACAATTCCCATGAAATCACCTCTTCTTTCTCATGATTATAGGTATGGGGAAATGTATGGAGTTATCAAAACAACGAATAGCAAATTCAAGATTGCCAAAGGAATCAACTTAGTGTAAGCGATTCTAACTAATTGATCAGGTCTTGGTCGGAAGAAAGTTACTCGAACCCATATCATTAACACGATGACTAAATGCATCTTTAACAAGAAGTATATTGCTGATGGTATGAAGGGGCCATACCAACCACCCAAGTAAAGAGCAGTAAATGCGGCAGCGGAAACAAATAATTTAAAGTATTCTGTGCCGTAGAATAAACCAAACTTTATTCCACTAAATTCGGTTCTCCACCCAGCTATGATCTCGCCCTCAGCCTCAGGTATGTCAAATGGGGATCTTTCTAACTCCATTATGGAAACAATAAAGAAGACTAGAGCACCTAACGGCTGAAGAGCTACGAACCAGAAGTTTCTCTGCATTTCTACTATAGAAACGAAATCTAATGAATTAGCCATTAAGATTATTCCTAGAAGGCTAAGGCTCAGAGGTAATTCATAACTAATGAGTTGCAATCCTGCTCTAAATGCCCCAATTGTTGGGAATTTACTATTGGAGGCCCATCCTGCTAGAACTACTAATCCAGGAACTAATGTTGTTATTGCAAAGAATAAAACTACGCTTGTACTTAACCTAGCAAACCAAATACCTGGTCCGAACGGAATTACTACGATAGGTATCAAGGCCACAGCTGCTAAGAGAGGTGGAATTAAGTTGTGCATAAATTTATCAGCTTTTGCCGGGTAAACGTCTTCTTTAATCAGTAATTTTACAACATCTGCCACGTTTTGGAGAAATCCGACAGGACCTGTCTCGGTTACTGAACGTCTGTGGTGTATTCTGCCTATCAGTTTTCTTTCTAACCAAATTATGAATAATAGGTCTAATGCGAATGCGAGCATAAATAGTATAATCATCACTAAAACAAATGCTGGGTAAAGAAGCCATGATGGGATCATTAATTTTTCAAATAATTGGTTTAATAAGTTCTGGACTAATTCTATGGATGAATTAATAATTTGTAAAACGGGATCGGTCGCCATATTCCTCACCTACCTATCAACTTCAGCCATACAAGGATCTAAACTTCCTACAATAGCGGCAATATCAGCCAACTTAGCTTTTCTTAAGATAAAATGCAATAGACTTAGATTAATGTAAGTTGGAGATCTAATATGAATACGGTATGGCTTATTTGTTCCATTTCCTACGATGTATATTACTGCTTCACCACGTGGATCCTCTGTTCTTCCAAAGCCTTCTCCAGTACCTCTTAATTTCGCGGGAGGAATCTTAGTTCGAAGTGGTCCCTGCTTTGGCATTTCATCTATCACTTGTTCTATTATGTGTGTACTTTGAATAATTTCATTAATTCTGACCCACCATCTATCGTATACATCACCGTTTTTACCTACAGGTATCTCGAAACCTATTTGATCATAAACTAAATACGGTGCCACTTTTCTTACGTCATATTTTATTCCAGCTGCTCTCAGCACGGGCCCGGTTGCTCCTGCTTCTATTGCTGCTCTTCCTTTAAGAATACCAATTCCCTTAGTTCTTATGTGGAATGTTTCGTTTGATGCGGTCATATCTAAATATTCCCGTATTTTGCCTCTAAAGTCTCTTAGCACATCCTTCAATTCATTAAACCAGGTTTCTGGAACATCCTCTGCGTGCTTAAATATACCAACACCACCTATCTTTATGTAACTATAAGTGAGTCTAGCTCCGGATGCTTTCTCTAATAGATCAAGGAATTTCTCTCTTTCTCGTAGAGGGTAAAGGAACATAGAATGGAAAGTACCAAGGTCTCCTGATAAGGCTGCTAACCAGAGAAGATGAGAAATTATTCTCTGTATTTCTACAAGAATTACTCTAAACCATTGTGCTCTTTCTGGAACTTCGACATTCAGCAAGTCTTCAACTGCTAATACATAAGTTAAGTTCCAAGTTAACGAACTTGCATAACAAAGTCTATCTGTATAAATAAGTATTTGCTCATAAGTCTTATTTTCAGCTAACTTCTCTATTCCTCTATGAATCCAACCAAAATCTGGCCATGCCTCCAAAATAGTATCTCCACGTAACTTTAATATAACTCGGAAGCTTCCGTGAACTGCTGGGTGCTGTGGACCAATGCTAACATAGTATATGTCGTCAACTTCTTCTTCAGGGATAGCGAAAGCATCATAGTAATTTGAAACTTGTTCCCACCAAGGATATTTCTTGGCTAAGTTGGGATCCCAATCTTTCCTGAGTGGGAATCCTAGATCCCAATCCCATGGGAGAAAAACATGTCGTAGATCAGGAATTCCATCAAAAATTACACCCATTAGATCATAAACCTCAAGTTCGTGTGGGAATGCAGCTTTCCATAAAGGTGTAATAGAGGGTAATCTAGGATTATCTCTTGGAACAGAAGTATAGATCCAAGCCATTACTGGAGAATCTATTCTATTAAACTTATATACCAGTTCTATGGCATTCTCTTCTGGTTTATCAACTCCGGTTATTAAGACTGGTTGAGCATAACCTAACTTCTTAAGAATTTTAATAACGTCTGTAATTTTATTAGGATTAATTAAACGGAAGCCAACGTGATTAGGCCATTTTAATTCTTTCTTTTCTACATCTGCTCCTAAGTTTGATGTAATCTCCTGGTTTGTTTCTTCTATTATTTTCTCAACACTCATTTCTACCACCTATTCTGTTAGAACTTTCTTAAGGACACTGATCACTTCATTTCTAGCTTCCACAATTCTCTTTCTTCTTTCTTCAATTTCAACGGGCATTCTCTTTCTATACTCCATTACCAAATCTAAGAACATCTCAGGTCTCGGTGGGCATCCCGGTAAGTAGAAGTCAACAGGTATGACTTTATTTATACCTTCGAGCACAGAATAGCTTCCTTTAAAAGGCCCCCCGATAATAGCACATTCTCCTAATGCTACCACGAATTTGGGTTCCGCCATCTGATCATACAATGCTTTTAATCTTGGCGCCCACTTCAGGGTTACAGGACCATTAACAATCATTACATCGGCTTGTCTTGGGCTTGCAGGGGGAATTATACCCCAGCGTTCCATATCGAATCTAGAGACACCTACAGCCATTGGAATTTCTAAGGCACAACATTTAATGCCAAGATGTGGTATCCAAGGAGATTTAGCTAAGCCCCATCTGAAAAGCCAGCCAAGTAGTTTTTTAAGAATTCCTCTTATCCATCTAATTATGATGTTCGTCTCGGTTGCGTAGTCTATCGGCTTTATTCTTTCTAGTACATCGGGTACTTTATCTACTTTTGCTGGTTCTTTTTTGATAATTGTTAATGGTTCAATTCTCAAGAATTCTTCAAGTGCTTCCTCATCTCCCTCTGCTGAGCGTTCAATTAATTCTAAGAACGCTTTCTTTTGATAATCTGGTATAACGAGTTTTTTGCCGTCTTTAATAATAGCAATCATCATTCCGATGAAGAGGAATATTAGTAATCCGACGAAGAATAGATTCAATATCTGCTCGTATGGTGAATATATGACCGCCCAAAGAAGCAAGAATGGTGTGAATGTGTCAAAGACTATGAAGATTAAAGGAAAAACATAGTATTCTATATCAAAGGAGAATCTTGTCTTTCCTATAGGGACTTCTCCGCACTCATAACTCGCACGCTTATACGGTTCTGGGGTTATAGATCTCTTACTGAAAATTTCGAATGGTCCACCGCTAGCAATTAGTTTCCATAAAATTATAGCAGCAATCATTGCTCCGATCATAAATAAGACAAAGATTCCAAGAATAACGTAGTCACTAGTTAGTATCATTCAAATTTCCCCGCGATTAATTAGCACAAGTATATCTTCTACGCACAAAAAGTATATAGAGTATATTCGGTTTTCTTTAGAAAAAACAAGCATCAATGACTTAAAATCTTAGGTATATTCCTAGAAAGATTTTCAGCATTGAAACGCTAATGAGTTTTACTATGAATTTCCGACGAACACCTAGACTTCTTCCTTGTATAGTTTCTGAGCTAGTCATATGCATATATATACCTGTATATGGAAACAAAAATGCTGGAAAGTATAAATTTTTCCTAGAGCTGTGAGCTTTTAAATATAGGAGTGTATCATTAAGTGCACTTTTAATAAACCAAAAACTTTAAAATATCAATTAAGTCAACCATCATATAAGTATTCATTAAGATAAAAAGTCTAATATGCATGGCGAAGCTTCTTGGTAACACCGTCGAAACTTTCCAGAACTTTCCGTCTTTGATTAAGACCCGCGTGAATCATTTTGCAATATGAATTAATAGAACTTGTTAAAAACCTAACAGATATAATCTACAAGGAGTTGCCTCCGACCGTTAATGGATCAAAAAGGCTAGCAATAGCTCAACGCGTAGCATTGGAGCTTGCAAATAAAATATGTAAGGAATCTGCAGACCTAACAAAACGACCCAACCTGCTTGAATACTCCTTATGGTTAGAGTACGATATACTAATATCAAATGAGTCAAGAAGGAGATTATTTAGCTTAGTGAAAGCTAATAGTATTCACTAATTTCATACTATTTTTTATTTTATTTCCCTGCAGTTTAAAGGACATAGATGCGTTCTCACCACTACATCTGGCCCGGATTCGAATTACCCGCACCAAACAAAGTCGCTAATTCTTAAAAATAGCGAAAAAACCACATGTCAATTTTTCTGTACCTTAAGGAGATATCATGGTTCAGATTATGTGCTCAGTAAAGTTAAGTTATAGAGAAATTGACAAGTAGAAAAAAGTGAAAAAGTAAATAAGGTAAGAATAAAGTATCCACACTTTTACTGTGATTACCTTGGCATCGAAAAGAGAGACTAAACCTCTAATTATCGCTATTTATGGGCATAAAAATTCAGGCAAGACACGCTTGATTGAATATCTAACTAGAAATCTAGTAGAGAAAGGATATAAAATAGCTACGATAAAGCATATTCACCACGATGATTTTGAGATTGATATTCAAGGAAAAGATACTTGGAGACATAGAAAGGCGGGGGCTACTACAGTAATAGGGATTTCTAGAAAAAAAGTTGTAATATTTGAAGAGACGCCTATGAAAGATTTGAAACAAAATCTATACCGAGCATTAACTTACATAACAAAGAACACAAATCCAGATATTATTTTCTTAGAAGGATTCCATAATGTGACAAGAGAGGATGAAAACATACAAAAAATTATTCTGATTAAAGACTTAAGTGATTTAGAATCGCTAATGATTACACAGATTAGGAATATCATAGGGTTATTTCCACAGGAAAATATCAATATATCTCAGCAAAATATTAGGACTTTTAAAAATAAGGAAGAAATTCTAAATGAAATTCTTTGTATGCTAAAATAAAAAGAAAGAAAAAATGTTTAAAATCTGATCTCTATTGCTCTTGATAGTACTCTTTCTCCTCTGTAGTCTGGTAGGATCATAGGTGCTCGTCTATCTGTTACAATACCCTCTTTCTTCAAGAGCTCCTCCCACTTAATGATGTGTTTTAATGTTAATTTTCCAACACTCGCATGTTTAACGTGCTCTGCAGCGTAGATACCAGCTCTTCTTCCAAATACATTAATGTCGAGAAGACTATTACCCATCAATCTATTTTTACCATGAACTCCACCAGTTACTTCTCCACAGGCAAATAATCCCGGTATCGGCTCTCCTTTAGCATTTAATGCTTGTGCGTGGGTGTTTATCTCAACGCCACCATTCATATAGTGAAGCGTTGGAAAGACAAGAATAGGCTCTTTAGTTATATCAATATTAAATCTCTTAAATTGTCTGTACATAGCGGCTAAATATCTCTTAATCGTTCCCTCTCCATGGATTATCTCAATCATTGGGGAATCCAGCCATACACCTCGCATTCCCGTTGGTGTAATGATTCCTTTATTTCTTCCGTAACATTCTCTAATTATTGCAGAAGATACGACATCTCTCGGTTCCAGAGGATATATGAATTGATCTCCATCAACATTTACTAATTGTGCCCCAAGTCCTCGTACTTTCTCAGTAACAAGTTGCCCAACAATCTGCTCTGGATATGCAGCTCCTGTTGGGTGATACTGAGTAGCATCCATATCTCTCAGATGAGCGCCAACTCGATAAGCCATTACAACTCCATCCATTGTAGCTCCATAGTGATTTGTTGTGGGGAATCCTTGAATGTGGAGCCTACCGAATCCACCAGTAGCCAATACTGTAGCTTTGGCTCGAACTACATAGTATTGCTTCGTTTCGAGGTTGTATAATATAGCACCTGCAACTTGTCCTCGGTCGTCCATTAATAGCTCTACAGCAGGTGTGAACTCCAGAACTGGTATCTCCTTATTGAGTATTTCATCCATTAGTACTCTCATTATTTCTAAGCCTGTATAATCCTTAGCAGCGTGCATTCTTTTCTTAGAGGTTCCACCACCATGAATCTCTATGAAGTTACCTTCAGCATCTTTATCGTACATTAATCCTAGTTCTTCGTGCCATTTAATAATTAGAGGAGCCTCTTCTACTAAGATTCTAACAAGTTCTGGCTTGTTTGCGTAATGCCCACCACCAATGACATCTATAAAGTGAATGATGGGACTGTCCTCTGGCCTATCCGCAGCTTGAATTCCACCTTGAGCCATTTTAGTATTAGCGTCACCTAATCTTAACTTAGTAGTCATGAGAATATTTTCTGCCTTTACTCCACTATAATGTGCCCATAAAGCTGCTGATGCTGCTGCTCCTCCGCCTCCAATTATAAGTACATCCACATCGTAATCTATATCACTTAGATCTATCTCTTTAGGATCTATGAGTGCATGCGATTCTAATAAGTCTGCAACTTCATTTGGAACAGAATCCCCTTTATTAGGACCTATACGTAGCGGTCTTTTTCCTTCTGGTCTGTAATCTGGATGCCACTTTCTAAGTAATTCTTCCTTTTCTTCGGGGGTAATTCTCTTAAAGACTTCCTTTAATCTCCTTTCTCTGGTGGCTTCTACCTTTTCAATACTCTCCCAGAATTCCTCTGGGTAGCCGGGATATTCACTCATCTACTTCACCTCTTAATCAGGTTCAATTTCTCTTTGAGCGTAGAGCTTCTTCCATTCTTCTGGGCCAGCTCTTACTAGACGGTCCATTTCTTCTCTGAACTTTCCTTCTTCAATTTCCTTAATTCTTTCCTCTAAGTGTTTTGATTTCTTGGCAATATACTTTCCATACAATCTTCTAACCATTTGGAAGACATGGTAATGCACTATTTCTGCTGGACATCTCATTGAACATATTCCGCATGCAATGCAGTCAAATGTCAGATGTGCCGCGGTTTCTATATCTCCCCTAAGAATTGCTTGAATTGCATCCATCACTTCTACTTCTTGTGGACATACCTTTGTACAAGTGTTACACTGAACGCATCTAGTAACTTCGGGAAAGTGCATAAGAATCGTGGAGAAATCAGGCTTTAATTTTTCGATGTCATACCTGGGTTTCTTCGCCGGAACGAAAGGTAACTGGACTAGGTACATGCCATCTTGGACTGTTGTCTGGCAAGCTAGAGCAGTATATAATCTATAATCATCTTTTAATCTATATACTGTGCTGCAAGCTCCACAAAAACCAGCTCTACACCCGACTCCTCGGATCATTCTGTAACCTGCATATTCCATTGCTTTTAATATAGTTAGTCCTTCAGGAACTAGGTACTCTCTTCCCATGATATATATTCTAACCATTTTAAGTTTAGGAACTTTTTCAACGGTGGCTTGTACCGTCAAAATATTTCACCTCATTTCATTAAATTATTAAATATATTTAGAGTTTCTTTTTCAAGAGCGTTATCTAATCCAAAAGCATAAGCCATTAATTCGGTAAAATAAATAACGGGAATCTTCCGACCATGGAGATCCCGAGATGCAAGTTTCATTCCGTAATCTAAATTAAAAGCACAAAGAGGGCACACGGTAATGATTAGATCCGCGGAATTTCTTAATAGAGGTCTAACAATTCTAAATACGCGAGTTTTAACAACATCCTTGTTGACAACAACATTATATGATCCACAACATTCTGTCCTGAAAGGACTTTCAACGGGTACCCCACCTAAGCTTTCTATTAGTGTTTCTAGTATAGAAGGCTCTTCAGGATCGTCGATGGCCACTTCTTTTGGTCTAACTAACATACAACCATAATAAGGTGCTACGCGAATGTCTTTTAGAGGTCTCTCTACATACTCTTTTATTTTCTCAAAACCAATATAATCACGCAATAATTGGACAAAATGCATAACTTCTATAGTTCCTAAGTAATCCTCTTCCTCATCCATAAACTTGTTTAATGTTTCTAAGGCGGCTGGATCCTTAGAAAGCCTATGATTTGCACTAGCTAATACTTGATAACACATAGAGCATAAAGTTACGAGTTTCTCATTACCACTTTCGTGTATCTGCTCCTGCGCTCTAATAAGATTTCTAACAGCTGCGATTTGATGGAACACGCTATCACTAGCCAAGCCATAAACAACGCCGCAACAGTTCCATCTCTTAAGTTCAATTAATTCAATTCCCAGTTTCTTAGCTACGTGTAGCGCGCTTTTTTCGTATGCTGGTGCATAGTTTTTGAGTGAACAACCTGGAAAGTAGAGTACTTTCATTATCTCACCCCGTCAATTTTCTTGCTGCAGCAATAACTGCGATTTGAGGATAGATTTCAATGTTTTCGATTTTTCTGAGATCTAATTTGTAAATTCCCTTACGCAAAATAATCAATCTAAGAGCTTCCATGACTTTAGCTAGATCTATATCTCGAGGACATCGTACACTGCAAGTAAAGCATGCTGCACAGATCCATATCGATTTGCATTCTAAAACTCTTTCATCTCCAAGCTGCACTAGATGGAGCACTTGGTTAGGCAGTAAATCCATTTCGGTTGCCACAGGACAGCCAGCACTGCATTTTCCACATTGGTAGCATACGTATACGTTTTGTCCACTAATTTGGAAAACTTTCTTAGCGAGGTCACTACTTATTTTAGTTATCATTTATTTTTCACCTCAACTTCATTTAAGATAAGATTAACAACTCTATCAATTAAATGTGCTGTTTTCTCCGAAATTTCTTCAGAGAAAGTAAAAGAAGAGTTGCATTTAATTCCGAAAATTTTTATTTCATCGGGTATTTCATCTGGAAAAAACTTTCTAAGGAGATTTAAGGCAGAGAACAGATCTATATCATGAGGTTCTAAAGCGTTAAATTCTCCGCTTTCTGTCTCTTTCTTATAACTCAAAATGATAATATCCCTGTCATTGCTACTAGTTTCTGCTTTAAAACAATCTGCTATCAAAACTCGATCGTATCCAAGCATCATTTCCGCCAACTTCATTGCATTTCCAGAGTATTCAATTATATTTATATTAGGATGATTATCGGATAATTTTTCTTTTAGTTTCTGAGCTACTAGCAACCCCGCCTTGTCATCTCCAAGTATAGGATTACCCACGCCTACAATTAGGATTCGCAAGATTTACACCCGCTTTATTTCCCTGATAAGTTTGCCATCGGAATCAATAATTTGTATTCTCAGAGGTAGCTTACCAGGTAAAGAGTGAGCTGAACATGCTAAGCATGGATCATACGCTCTGAATGCCATTTCAATTCTATTTAGAATTCCTTCCGAGATTTTTCCATTAGTGATTAATTTGCTTGCACTTTTCTTTATTTCCATGCAGATAGACGGATTGTTCTGTGTTGTTGGTATAATTAGATTAACCAATTTCATCATAGCATTTTCATCCGTTTCATAATGGTGGAAGAGAATACCTCTAGGAGCCTCTACGACCCCAACTCCCTTACCAGTAATTTCTCCTTCGTAATTTGCTATCTCATTGCTTGTTATTTCTTCATCCTGAGCTAATTCTAGCATCCTTTCACTAGCATAAAGCATCTCTATTAATCTAGCCCAGTGATATAACATAGTGGCGTGAGCAGGTTTTCCGCCCATTTCTACGAATTTCTCATATGCCTCTTGAGCTTTCTCTGTTGATATCTTATCAATTACGTTTAACCTACCTAATGGTCCAACTCGGTAAACGCCACTATCGGATCCATCTACAAAACCTTTCCATCCGATTTGCTTTAAGTAGGGGAATTTTGTATAACTCCAAGCTTCAACTCTTTCAACGATGTAATTGAGATATTCTGGAGGTGAAAATTTGGCAACCTCTCTTCCTTTTTGATCAACAACTCTTATTGCACCATCGTAGAAGTTCAGGGTATTATCTTCACCTACAATCCCCATATAGTATGTTTCTAAATAGTAAATATCGCCGAAAATAATGTCCTCATATTGAGGTAAAATCTTTTTCTCCCAGATATCTAACCATTTCTCAGAGAACACTATGAGTTCCTTTGCATAATTTTCTATCTCATCTCTTTCCTCTTTAGATAAGCCTTTACTTACGCCTCCTGGTATACAACATACGGGATGAATAGATTTTCCTCCCAGCATCGTTTCTATTTTTGTGATGTATCTCCTCATCTTAACGATCTCCCTAACAGCATCGGGAGCAATTTTATAAAGATGAAGAACATTT
>Ga0180302_10000330_pt1 | contig 19957 bp, 20 predicted proteins | sample GuaBasSediGuay17_FD_121794 | JGI IMG/M metagenome (GOLD analysis project Ga0180302, IMG submission 121794) | Subseafloor sediment microbial communities from Guaymas Basin, Gulf of California, Mexico - Guay17, Core 4571-4, 12-15 cm | ecosystem: Environmental > Aquatic > Marine > Hydrothermal... | reverse complement strand
TGCGAGTTGTTCAGGGGCGCTGGCGAGATTAGGGGGAACTTCGTCAGGGGCCTCATAGCGGGCTGGCTAGCGGCGAGGTGGGGAGCGGAGTTCGAGCAGGTAACAGCGAGGGAGGAGAAGTGCATAGCCAGGGGAGACCCATACTGCCAGTACAGGATAAGGGCTAGAAGCTAGCTAGCCTGTGGCGCTAGCGCCACAGCTAGAATGGGCTAAATACTTAGAAAGACTCGGCGCTGCTAGCCCCTCAAGCCCTCTATCACTTCCTCAAGGACTCTTAACGCATCGTCAAACTCCCTCTCTAGCTCGGTTACCCTTCTCTTGTACTCCCTCTTCTCAATAAGCCCTCTACCAGCTCTCCTCAAGAGCTCCTCCATCCTCGACAGGCGACTAAGAGCTGTGGAAACTGCCTTATCAAACTCGCTGAGCTTCTCAGCCGCCTGAGGAAGTTCCCGCGCGATAGCTACTGCCCTCCTCCTCAGCTCCTCCTCCCTACGCCTGAGCCGAGAGTATATCTGGCGGTACGCGTGTCTGCTTAGCTTGCCCTCCTCCAGCCTCCTCCAGTTATCCATTAGTGACTCAATGAGCCTGCGCCTCTCCTCTAGTATCCCCACCAGTTCAGGCGTTGTCTCGAGGGCTTCCACTACAGCCTCTTTCCTCCCCTCCAGCCTCCTCCCCCTAAGGAAGTAACCCGCTGCGGCCGCTGCAGCTAGAATTAACGTGGCAACTATATAGAGGGGTGGGCGTTGGGGAGCGAGCTCGACAATCGCCATGAGAGCTGGGGCATGCTTCTCATCTACCAACTTAAACGAGCCAAGGTCATAGACGCGGTAGTCGCCCTCCACCCACTCCCTTAAGGGATTAAGGCCCTGGAACTCCGCTCTCCCCCTCACCTTAACCCTGAGTTTCAGGAGGGGGATGTAGTGACCCACGCCGAGGAATGCTGGGATCTCGTAACGAGCTCCCTCCCTTCTCAGGGGGGCGCGTAGCTTGACCCACACATAAGCCCTATCGCCAGCTCTATACGGCGGGGCCCTCAGCTTAATGGTCACCCTAGTCTCCTCGTCCAGAGTCTTCACGCTGTAGCCGTTTGGAGGGTAAGGGCCTAGCGGCCCCTCCACAGCCTCTACCTGTACGGTGGAGGGATAGGAGAGCACCAGAGTCCCTGATGGCTCGTTGAGCAGACCTACTAACGTGAAGTTGTCGATTATCGTCGCCTTACCGCCCTCCTCGATGACTATCGTCCTATTTACGCGCGCAATTATGGGAGAGGGCGTCGTTATGTAGGAGTATAGCTTTACGAAGCCTAGTCCTCCAGGAGGTGAAGAGCCATTTCCTCGGAGGTAATGAGTCCACTTCTCGCTAAAGCCCCTCCCCAAGCTAATCGTAGAGTTCACCACGTTAGGCTCAGATGGAAGGTTCCACAACACTAGCGTGTAATTTGAGGCGTAGCCTAAGGGCGCTAGCGGCAGAGGCGCCTCCAGCTCTAGCACTCTCCCAGTCGCGTTAGCGCACTTCAGCACGAGCACGATATTCACCTCCCCCACAGCCTTCCCAAACCTGAAGCGCAGCACCTCTCCCTCCACCTCTCCCTCGTAGAGGCTCCCACCAGCCGAGGCTACCGCGTAAACTAGCTTATCCACGTGTCCCGATAGGTTGATGGCTAGGCTCGTCAGGGGTGGGGCTCGCACATCGATTTGCTCAACTAGGTAAGGAGTGTCGAGGTAGGCGTTCACAGACAGGGTCACCTCCCCACTCGCACCGGCGATGTACGTTAGGGTTAAGAGTAGCGCCAGGGCTAATAGCAAGCGCCGCATCGGCCTCGCCTAGCCTTAGGAGCGAGACCTATATTTTAAGTGCTCTCCACCCTCGATGATGCTAGACGGTGGCGGCAATGAAGGTGTACGTGGAGTGCTATGGGTGTTGGCTGAACAAGGCCATCTGTGAGGCTATAAAGCAGCTAGTAATAGCTGAGGGAGGGCAGCTAGTCGATAAGCCAGAGGAGGCGGATGCCATCATACTCAACACCTGCGCCGTCAGAGCAGAGAGCGAGCACAAGGCACTCAAGAGGGCTAGGGCTTTAAGCAAGCTAGGCGCTAGGGTGGCGGTTGTAGGCTGCCTAGTAAACGTCCGTCCGTACACGATAGTGAGCGCCGCCCCCGGAGCCAGCCTCATAGAGCCGGGCTCCATCAGCCTAATCTCCAAGTTCCTCAAAGGTGAAGACGTATTTGCCGTGCGGAGGTATGGGGGGGAGCTGCCAGCCCCTAAGTACACTGGAGGAGTCAGGTACGTGATCCCCATCGAGAGTGGGTGCACCGGCGCCTGCGGCTTCTGTGTCGAGCCTATAGTGAGGAAGGGGGTGAGGAGCCTAAGCCCCGAGCTGGTGGTAGAGTTAGTGGCTGACGCTGTGAGGAGAGGGGCTAGAGAGGTGTACTTGACTGGCCAGGACTTGGCAGCTTATGGGCTCGATATAGGCAGTTCTCTCCCAGACCTGCTCGAGGCGATATTAAGGGAGGTAGAGGGGGAGTACAGGATCAGGATAGGGATGATGGAGCCGTGGCTCACCTGGAGGATCGCTGATAGGCTGGCTCGCCTCATGAGGGATGAGAGGGTCTACAAGTACCTACACCTGCCAGTCCAGTCGGGCGATGATGAGGTCTTGAAGCTCATGAGAAGGAGGTATACGGTAGCCGAGTACAGGAGGCTAGTGGCCGAGTTTAGGCGCACGCTGGGGGAGGTGAGCATGGTGACCGACATCATCGTCGGCTACCCCGGGGAGACGTGGGATGCTTTCATGAGGAGCGTAAGACTGGTGGAGGAGCTTAAGTTTGACAAGGTGCACGTTGCGCGCTACACGTTCCGGCCCTTCACTCCGGCGTATTTAATGGACTGCCAGGTCCCGGAGCCCGAGAAGAAGAGGAGGTCCAGGATCCTGAGCGAGGTTGCGGCGAGGGTGGCGGCTGAGGTCAATGCCGAGTACGCGGGTAGAGTGGTCAAGGCGTTGGTAACTGATAGGGGAAAGCCGGGCACGCTCATAGCTAGGACTGACACCTACAAGCCTGTTGTGATACCGGATGTCGCGAGGCTTGGGGAGTGGGTGAAGGTCAGGATTAGTGGCTATTCCTCGATTCACCTGCTTGGGGAGGTCTTGGACTGACGGAGCTTAGCTAGCTTAGCCTTAAGTTCCTCGAGCTCCTCATCGCTTATCTTCCTGAAGAGTGGCTCGGGCTCCTCGATTCTGAGCCCTGGGCTCACTGGGCGCTTAGCCTCGTCCCAACCGGCCTCCTCGACGCGCCCCTTATAGCCGAGCATCTCCCAAGCCTTCTGGGCGCTACGCGGTATTATCGGCGCCAAGGTTATGGCTAGCGTCTTAACGAGGCTGCAGGCCACGAACAAGGTCTTAGCGGCCTCCTCTCTGGGCTCCTCCCAGGGTCTCCTCTCGTTAAGGTATCTATTGCCTATCGACGCTACCTCTACAATCGAAGTTAGGGCCCTCTTAAACCTGAACTCGTACATGTGCTTCTCAGCCTCCTCCACCTTGCCCCAGGCTTCTTCGAGCACCTTCTTGTCATGCTCGCGCAGCTCGCCGGGCTCTGGTATAATGTAGTTAAACCTCCTCTTAACGAGTACCAGCGTCCTATGTATGAAATTGCCTATGATGTCGTTCATCAGTGAATTAACTACTTCCTGGAATCCCCTCCAGGTGAAGTTCACGTCCCTCACCTCTGGCCTCATGGCTATTAGCGCGAATCTCCAGTAATCAACGGGGAGGAGGTCTAAGGCCTCGTCAATCCATATGCCTATTCCCCTGCTCTTAGAGAACTTCTCCCCCTCAAACATTAGGTACTCGGTTGATGCGACAGTCCAGGGGAGTACGTAGCCCTCGCCCGACGCCATGAGGAGGGCGGGGAATATTATGGTGTGGAACGGGATGTTGTCCTTACCTATGAAGTAGACGCTCTTGGTGTTCGAGTCTAGCCAGAACTCCCTCCACCTCTCAGGCTCACCCCTCCGCTCAAACAGCTCCTTCACAGCTGAGACGTATCCCAGCACGGCCTCCATCCACACGTATATCGTCTTCCCCTCAGCGCCTGGGAATGGGGCTGGAATGCCCCACTTATTATCCCTTGTGAGGGACCTAGGCCTAAGCCCCTCCTTAATCATCTGCAAGCTCATGTTCCTGGCATTATCCGGTAGGTGGGGGTTCTCCTCAATGTACTTCCTCAGCTTCTCAGCGAGCTTCGGGAGGTCGAAGAACCAGTGTCTGCTATCCCTCACTACAGGCTTAGAGCCGCAGATTACGCAGCGAGGCTCTATGAGCATTAGGGGGTCCAGCAGCCTCCCACAGTTATCGCACTGATCTCCCCTGGCCTTAGGATAGCCGCAGTACGGGCACGTACCCTCCACAAACCTATCGGGTAGGAATAGGCCATCCTTAGGGCAGTAGAGGACCTGGACAACATCATCGAATATATAGCCGTTCTCGTAGACCTTCCTGTAGAAGTCCCTGACAAACTCTATGTGTACTGGATTCTCGGTCTTAGTGTATATGTCGAAGGATATCATCCACCTCTCAAACAGCTCCTTTACCCTCTCATGCATCTCATCGGCTAGCTTCCTGGGATCAACGCCGCGCTTGATAGCCTCTACCTCTACGGGAGTCCCATGCTGGTCTGAGCCGCTAGCGAACACGACTTCCGCGCCCTTCATCCTTAGGAAGCGTGCAGCTATGTCAGCTGAGAGTACTGAGCCTATCATGTTGCCCAGGTGGGGGATCGCGTTCACGTAGGGCCACGCGGAGAATACCATCCATTTCTCCTTCCTGAGGCCTCCCACCCCTCATCACCTCCGAGCAGCTCTTTTAAGTCTACCTCCTTAAGTGCCCAGCCTCCAGGACCTAAGGTACTCCCTCTGCTCCTTAGTGAGCTTCTCCAGCTTAACTCCCAGCGCCTCAAGCTTCATCCTAGCTATCCTCTCATCAATCCTCCTAGGCAGCCTGTATACGCGCGGCTCAAGCCTCTCACCCCGCCTCACCAGGTACTCCACGGCCAGCGCCTGGTTGCTGAAGCTCATGTCCATGACTTCCGAGGGGTGTCCCTCAGCTGCCGCTAAGTTCACCAGCCTGCCCTCCCCAAGCAGGTATAGCCTACGCCCATCCGAGAGCCTGTACTCATCTACGTTGGGGCGTATACGCCGCTTCTCCACAGCCATCTCCTCCAGGTCCTTAATTGAGATCTCCACGTTGAAGTGCCCCGCGTTCGCTAATACAGCGCCATCCTTCATCTTAGCCATGTGCTCGCCACGTATCACGTCCCTATTCCCAGTTGCCGTGATGAAGACGTCTCCTATCCTCGCCGCCTCATTCATGTTGGTCACGTAGAACCCATCGTAGTAGGCCTCAAGAGCCTTCACGGGGTCGACCTCCACCACCACGACCCTAGCGCCCAGTCCCCTAGCTCTCATCGCTATGCCGCGCCCAACCCAGCCATAGCCGACCACAACTACAGTCTTCCCCGCTATCAGGAGGTTAGTAGCCCTCATTATCCCGTCTAAGCTGCTCTGGCCAGTGCCGTACCTATTGTCGAAGAGGAACTTCGTCCTAGACTCGTTCACCGCTATCACTGGATAGAGGAGCCGCCCTTCTCTAGCTAGAGCCCTGAGCCTAAGCACGCCGGTAGTAGTCTCCTCAGTCCCGCCCAGTACTTCCTCAGCTATTCGGGCCTCCTCTCCCAGTACTCTCCTCGCCACTTTTACGTCTACGCCGCTGTCGCCGTAGTAGAGTTTGTGGAGGAGGGCTGTTAGGTCGCCCCCGTCATCCATCGTGATCACCGGCTTAGCAGCTATTACGCGAGCTATAGCGTCGTAGTACTCCTCAGTGGTCATTCCACGCCAGGCGTAGACGTGGACGCCTTCCTCCACTAGAGCAGCTGCGACGTCGTCCTGTGTCGAGAGGGGGTTGCAGGCGGCTAGGTACACCTCAGCGCCGCCCGCCATTAGCGTTTTGACCAGAACTGCTGTCTCCTTGGTTACGTGGAGACACGCGCCTATCCTCACTCCCTCGAGGGGCTTGGCGCGCGAGAACTCCTCTCTTATACGGGCTAGGACCGGCATGTGAGCCTCCGCCCAGTCGATCTTAAGCCTGCCTTGGGGAGCTAAGCTGAGGTCTCTCACCTTGTAGTCCATGTGAGGGTAGGGGCGGAGAAAATATTAATAGGTGTAGGCTAGAGGAGCGCCTCGTCGAGGTACTTGGCGCACTGGCAGTGCCTCTCGCTAGGTATCTCTGGGATCAGCTCGTAGAGGAGCTTCTTCACCCTCTCTATGTTCTCAGCCATGACCTTAGCCACCTCATGTGCCGTGACGGGCTTCTCAGCCCACACGTCGTAGTCAGTGATCATCGCTATGTTGACGAAGCACATCCTGGCTTCTCTGGCCAGGTTCACCTCAGGCACGAGCGTCATGCCTATTATATCAGCCTTGAAGCTGCGCCACAGCCTCGACTCGGCACGCGTCGAGAATCGCGGGCCCTCAATGCACACATAGGTCCCCCGCTCATGCATCGTGATGCCTAAGCGCCGCGCGACCTTAATGCAGAGTTCCCTCAGCTCGGGGCAGAAGGGGTCAGCCATGCTCACATGCGCTACCACCGGTCCATCGTAGAACGTGTAAACCCTGTTCTTGGTCATGTCTATGAACTGGTCCGGACATACGAAGTCCCCCGGCTTGTAATCCTCCCTGAGGCTCCCGACCGCGCTGACGGACACTACTCGCTCTACTCCGAGCTCCTTCAGGGCCCATATGTTAGCCCTGTAGTTTATCATGTGGGGTGGCACCCTGTGAGCCCTGCCGTGCCGGGGGAGGAACGCCACCCTCCTCCCCTTCAGAGTGCCTACGATGATGAAATCCGAGGGTAGGCCGTAGGGAGTGTATATTTTCAATTCTTTAACATCTTCGAGAATCTCCGGGTCGTAGAGGCCTGAGCCGCCGATGATGCCGATCTCCGCCCTCTCCTCAGGTTTTATCATCAACTTGAAATGGCGGGGACGTTAAAAAACCTTCCAGCGCATTACACGGGGATCGCGTCCAGCCCCATGAAACGCCTCAAGTAGCTTGAGAAGGCGGATGTGAAGCCGTGAGCGGGGTATACCTCGTGCGCCCCACTACGCTTCACGTACTCGATGAGGCCTTTAAAGTCCGAGTGGCTGGAGAGCGGAATGCCGGCTTCAATAGCCCAGCCCGTGCACTGCACAGCCCCCTTTAAGCTAGCCGAGAGGGGGATCACCGCCGCCGTCCCAGGTGGCGGCTCACTTGCTAATACTGCGTAATTGCCTAGAACCTCGCCGTACCTCTCATATACTCTGTTCTTGGCAGCTACCCTTCGCTCCACTAGCGGTGTCAGCTTGGCAGACAATGAGAGCAGGGCGGTCAGCTCCTGCCCCGTCCCCAGGGCCCTAGCAGCTAGCACCGCTCGATCCCCAGCCTCGAGTGAGCGGCGCACGATGCTCAGCAGCCTCCTGTACAGCTCGCCGCGCGGAGGGAAGCTGTAGCGGGGATGCCCGTACGTGGCGTCGATTATCAGGACATCCGCCTTCAGTATCGGAGCTGGCCTCAACACGATCCTCCTATCTAAGTTGAAGTCCCCCGTGTAGACTACCGTCTCGCCCAAATCCATCCTGACTTGAAGGCTCCCGATCACGTGGCCAGCCTCGTGGAGTTCCAAGGCTAAGCCTCCCGCCTCTACAAGCTCTCCGGCTTCACCAGTTACGACGTCGCTCAGCTTCCTCCTCGGGTCTATCAAGTCGCGGGTCGCTCTACTCATCACCTTAGGGACCTTCCTAAGGGCCTTCAGGACTCTGAGGCTATAATGATCCCTGTGCGCATGTGAGATGAACACTACGTTGGGCTTAGCCCTGGGAAGTGCCCGCGGGTCGAGGAGTACCCTCTTATCCCCCCACTCCACCACTATGCCGCCGTCGCGGTACACCCTGAGCTGCGCCATTACTCGACCTTAACCACTAAACGCCCATTGCGCTCCTCTAGCTTGCCCGACTCGAGGAGCCTCCTCACGGCAAGTCGATAATACGTCTCGCCCACATCTATCCCGTACCACTCTCTAAACTCCTTGACTAGCTCCTCAAAGCTCCACTCCCTCTTCCCCTCCTTAGCCCTCTCACCTATTATCTTCTCGAAGAAATTCGTGGTGTCCTCAGCTCTGGTCCAGGGATACTGATACCACACCCACTCCTTGACCTCATCCACGTAGAAGTCGGGCTTTATCTTCGCTACGGGGGATATCCACTGCATAGCCGCGACCTTGAGCTCAGCAGGCTTCCAATTCTTCAAGATGTAGTCCCTGGCGACTATCACTGAGTCACCCGTATCAACTATGTCGTCTACGAGTAATACCCGCTTACCCGAGAGGTCTAAGGGATAGGGGTATTTGACATGGGCGACGGCCGTTATCTCGGCCGCCTTCCCCCAGTGGAGGACCTGTATGCTTATCAGGTCGTGTACATCTAAGAAGTCGCACAGCAATCTAGCTGGTACGTAGCCGCCCCGAGCAATGGCGATTATCAAGTCAGGCCTATAACCCGCCTCCTCGATCTTCTCGGCGAGGCTCCTGCACCACTCCACAACTTCATCCCATGTGACGAGCTTGGTTCGGACTTTTGGCATGGGAGCCCCCCACAATAGATGAGCTTCAGGGCTAAAAGTTTGCTTGCCTGGCGTTAAGGCTGTGCTGCGAAGCCTAACGCTGCCGTTATCTACTACTTCACGCCATTACACGGGGTACTGGGCCGTGGGGGAGGGTTGTGGAGGCTTCGGCCAGCGAGGTTAGCGTAGAGGACGTATACTTTAGGATGCTCCCAAGCGAGATTGAGAGCGTAGAGGTGGTTGAGAGGGGTGCTTTGGTAGAGTTCAGGCTTAAGTGGAGAGGGGTGACATTCAAAGTCAGGCGTGTGAGAGTTGCTGGGAGTGTGGCTAGCGTGGAGGAGAGGGGTAGGATGGTCGAGGTGTTGCTAAGCGGCGAGACGGGTAACGTTAGGGTGAGGGCATGGGATGAGGATGCTGAGCGATTAGCTAAGCTTAAGCCAGGAGATAGGGTCGAGGTGTTGGGCACGCTGAGGGTTTATAGGGGCGAGATGTACGTGGCGCTCGCCCTCTTACGCAGTATAACAGCTGAAGGTCTAAAGCGGTACCGGGAGATGGCTGAAAGGGATAGGAGGATGATATTGAAGTACAGGCTCAGCAGGCGTGTTGCTAGCGCTTAGCCCAGTAGCACCCATATTAGCTCTTGTTATTCACCGTTAAGTTATGACGGCCATCCGCTTAGGGCTTGAGGAGCCCGTTATAAAGCCCGAGATGCTGATAACGAGGGCGAGTACGCTCCCCAAATGCGCTCTACTGGTATTCACTAAGTACTCGTTCAGGGCGGCTAAGCGCTTTCTCGACGAGGCTGAGAGGATTAAGCTCCCAGCTCCCCACTGGGGGCCTTACGGGGGTCCTTGAGCAGTGTTGACGTGTGCGTAATAGGGCTCTACTTTGGAGCGCCAGCAAGCGTCATGACCTTAGGGATGCTAATAGCTGCTGGAATCCACTGCTTTCTGGCTGTAGGCGAGGCTGACGCTATCCACCCCTCCCTTAAGATAGGCGACGCCCTCCTGCCATCATGGGGTCTAAGGGAGGAGGGGACCGGCTACCACTACATGCCCGCTAACCACGTGCCCACCCCCTCCAGGTATCTATTCGCTAAGCTGAAGGGGAATGTGAAGAGGCTGAAGGGCAGGAAGAGGATAAAAGTAGCGGTGGGCGGGGTATGGAGTACTGAGCTCCTTTCAGAGAAACGCGCGATAAGGCCAGGGAGTACGCCGAAAGAGGTTTTGGGAGTCGACAAGGAGTCAACAGCGCTTATGTGCGTCGCCGAGTACAGGGGTGTAGAGCTCGCGGTAGCGCCGGCTATTTCTGACGAGCTATATGGTGAGAGGTGGGTGCCCGGCTTTAAGTTACGTAAGCTGATGAGAACTGAGGCCTTGCTCGTTAAGGCGGCGTTGAAGACCTTAACGGAGTGTGCGTAGCCTAGCGAGAGCGGCTAAGCTCACCGTGTGCTTTAAGTCGGCTCGCAAGTGCTCAGCCCGTATGCCTTCGAGGAGGAGGGCCGGGGAGGGGGACTTGCTCTCATTCCTGGGCGTAGGCGAGGAGAAGGCCGTGATTAAGAAGGAGGTGGGAGAGGAGGCCGTACTCTCGTACATCAGGAGTAGGGGAGGGAGGGTTAGGAAGTCTGAGCTTTACACGTGGGCTAAGAGGAGGGGCATAACGCCGGCCTCTCTCTACGCATCTATCACGAAGCTCGTGAGCGAGGGAGTGCTCCGGAGAGAGTTTGACGAGAGCAGCGAGGAGGTGGTGTACGTAATCTCTGCCTAACTACTCTGGTAAGCCAGGGTTATAGTGAGCTTAATATGCGCGAAGAACGTGGAGTGAATGGGATGAGGAGCACTCCTTGGCTGAGCGGTGATTGGAAGGGGGTGACCTGACCGCGCCCGAGTAACGTGGTGAGGTGCGTGGTGAAGCGCAGGAAGAAGCCCTATCCGCACGACGGGGATATAGCCGAGGCGCTGTTAAGGGTGTTAGCAGAGAAGCCACTGATACACCCCGATGACTTGGTAGATGAGGTGAAGAAGGCACTCGAGGAGCAGGGCTTTTACGCAGGCCTGGTTAACGCGAGGAGGATATGGAGGATCTATCGTAGGCTAGTTGAAAGAGGCAGGATGCCGGATGTGCTGATGGTGATGGAGGAATACGATTAGAGGAGGCTCCTAATGGCAGTCTCAAGCTCCCTCATTAGCCCTGGGTAGAAGCCGACGAACCTCCTGTACTCCTCCCCCCTGTGGAAGAGTATGAGCGTGGGTATGCTCATTACTCCATGCTCGAAGGCTAGATCGCCGTTTTCATCTACATTCACCTTGACGACAGCTATCCTAGGAGTATACTTGCGCGCTATTTCCTCTACAAATGGCTCGACGGCCCTGCAGGGGCCGCACCACTCGGCCCAGAAGTCTGCCAGCACTACGTCGCACCTCCTCAGTAGCTCCTCAAACTCAGCCCTATCCACGTGGACGACGCCCTTAGGACACTCGGGGCGCTTAAACAGCTCTCTCCTAGCAAGCTCTAACGCTTTCCTTCTCAGCAGGAACTCTAGCTCATCCTCCATGCTGCCCCTCCCTCCCAAGGTGAGCTTTTAAGCCTTACTCGCATTCCCCCCACTTGCATCGCTCGACGTTAACCCTAAGGCGTAGCAGTCGTATGGTGACCCGATGATAAGGGTCGGCACTTGCGGCTGGTCCGCGAGGGGGGGCCGCAGGGCCTACTTCGAGCATTTTAACGTCATAGAGATCCAGGAGACGTTCTACAAGCTCCCCCGCGAAACCACAGTTAAGAGGTGGAGGGAACAGGCTCCACAGGGCTTCGAGTACACGGTGAAGGCCTGGCAGGCCATAACCCATCCCCCCTCATCCCCCACTTGGCGGAGAAGCGGCTTGAAGATCCCTCCTGAAGCTGCCGAGAAGTACGGGTACTTTAGGCCTACTGAGGAGGTCTACGAGGCGTGGAAGAGGGTTAGGAGGATATGTGAGATCCTAGAGGCTAAGATCTGCGTATTCCAGACCCCCCCAAGCTTCGGCTTTTCTGAGGAAAACGCGCGGAACGTGGAGGCGTTCTTCTCGACTATAGACCGGGGAGCTCTGAGACTCGGGTGGGAGCCTAGGGGTACGTGGAACCAACACCTCCAAGAGTTGAAAGAGCTATTGGAAAGGCTTGACGTTACGCACGTGGTAGACCCCTTGCGGAGAGAGCCCGTTTTCATTGCAGGCTTCACGTACTTCAGGCTTCACGGCCTGGGCGGCAGGGAGGTCAACTACAGGTATAAGTATACGGACGAGGACTTAGCTAAGCTGCTCGAAATCGCGAGGAAGTACGAGCTCGAAGGGCCGGTCTACGTCATGTTCAATAATATCCATATGTTCGATGATGCCCTCAGGTTTAAGCGCCTCGTAGAGAGGCCCCCGCCTTAAGCGCGTGGCCCCCCGGCCCTTAGCAGGAGCTGAGGTTTCAGGATTTAGGGAGAAGTATGGGTGAGGCAGAGGGCTGGGCTCAGGCTCCTGCTAGGGCAGAGACTTAATAACCTCATCTCCCTCACACGCCTGATGGAGTTCGAGGATCTAGTTCAGCGGTATGATAAGTCGCGGATGGTGGACCTGATACTCTCCTCCCCACTAGAGTTTGAGGAGTACTTCGAGAAGTATGGGGAGGTGAGTCTCCCGCCTAGCGTGGCTGGAGTTCGGATGCCAGGCGAGTGGAAGAGCATAGTGGTGCTGGGGATGGGGGGCTCAGCCATAGTGGGAGACATTTTGAGGAGCTATCTTCTAGATAGGGTGGACGTGCCAGTCGAGGTTGTCAGGGATATGAGGATACCCGCCCACGTGGGAGAGGGGGCGTTGCTGATAGCTGTGAGCTACTCAGGCAATACCATGGAAACTCTAAAGGCGGCAATGGAAGGCGTGAGGAGGGGGGCCTACCTAGTTGCCGTGACATCGGGAGGCATGCTCGGCCAACTCGCAGCGAAAGTCGGGGCTGCCATATATGAACTGCCCTCAGGCAGGCCCTCCCGCACCGCGCTTCCCCCCATGCTGGCTGCCATCCTACGGATAGTTGAGGCCGCTGGCCTGGCGGAGCCCGTTAACGCGAGAGAGGCAGCTGCCAAAGCGCGCGAGGTAGTGGAGGAAATTAGGGGGGATCCGCTGGGCAGCCGCCCAGCCAGGATAGCTGCCGAGCTCGATGGTAAGGTGCCCCTAGTGTATTCGTATCAGCCTTACAGCCCCCTGGGCCTCAGGCTGAAGACGCAGATAAACGAGAATGCGAAGTATCACGCCTTCTACGCGGAGCTGCCCGAGGCCGATCATAACGAGGTGATGGGCTGGGAGGGGGGGCTAGCAGCGCCTTATCACGCTGTCTTCGTTAGGGGGTCTAAGGAGCCCGAGGAGCTGACGGTGATAATCGATTACTGGCGCGAGATACTTGGGGAGAGGGGGGTTAGAGCCTCAGAACTCAGATCCAGTGGGGGAGGGAGGCTCTCCGAGTACTTAGAGCTGATGGTATTAGTGGATTTCACCTCATACGTCCTAGCGCTCATGCGAGGCGTAGATCCTACGCCAGTCGTCACAATCTCGAGAATGAAGAAGGTGTTGGAGGATCGCCTCCACGTAAGTGTGCATTTGAGGAGGGAGATGGAGGAGCTACTGAGCCGCCATTGAAACCACACTGCTCAGGGGGGCCCTCTCCTCCCTCCACTTCTCTAAGTCCCTCACTGTGAGCAGGCCACTCTCCACCTCACGCCCCCCGACTATGATGGCGTACCTGAACCCGCGCTTATCCGCGGCCTCTAGAGCAGTTGAGAGCTTCCTACCCGTGAGCTCCACCACCGCCGATATCCCCCGCCTCCTGAGCTCCTCAGCAATTCTTATCGCGGCTCTCCTATACTGCGCACTAACCGGTATCACTATCACCCCCCGCCTCCCCCTCTTCTGAGGCAGTACGCCCTGAGCACGCAGCGCCTCAATAAGCCTCTCAACTCCTATGGCCATCCCAGTAGCTGGCAGAGGAGGCCCACCCACGAGCTCTATGAGGTCATCGTACCTGCCGCCGCCAGCTACGCTGCCCAACCCCTCAAGCCCGCTCACCTTGACTTCGTAGACGAGGCTAGTGTAGTAGTCCAGGCCTCTAACGACGCTTAAATCGACCTCGATATAGCTGGCCAGCTCGTATGCGTCTTCGAGCTCCTCTAGTAGCTGCTCTAGGCTCCTCACCCCCTCCCTGGCGCGTGAAGCTAGGGCTACCTCAGCCAGCTCAGTTAGCTCACCCTCGGCGAGCATATCCATTAAGCGCTCAAGCCTCCCAGGCTCGGCGCCTAGCTCCTTTAGCCTCTCTCTCACGTAGTCAGCGCCTCTCCTCTCCAACTTATCTATCGCCCTAAGCGCGTCCCCGAGAGCTTCTTCAGGGATGCCCGCCCAATTTAACAGGCCTTCCGCCACCCTCCTATCGTTGATGTACACTTTAAACGACGTCAGCCCCACCCTCTTAAGAGCGTTCACTAGAAGCGCTACAACCTCTGCATCTCCCCACACTTCCTTCACACCTATCAGCTCCACGCCAGCTTGCCAGAACTCCCTCAGCCTCCCCCTCTGCGGCTCCTCATACCTCCACACTGGCTGGATGTAGTACAGCCTTATGGGCTTAGGGAGCGTCGGCCTCTCAGCGACGATCCTGGCTATCGGGGTGGTAAGCTCGAACCTTAAGCCTAGCATCCGGCCAGCCTTATCCTTAAACCAGTAAATCTGCTCCTTCACCTCCTCACCCGCTTTAGCCACCAATAGCTCTAGGTGCTCAAACGCTGGCGTCACCACCTCCCCGTACCCATACAATTCGAATACCTCCCGAAGCCCCTCCAGCACTGCCCTCCGCTCCTCGCACTCCTCTGGCAGGTAATCCCTGGTGCCTCTAGGCCTCCTGTAGGCCACGAGATAGCCTGCGCCTCAAGCACTTAAAACTCCCGTTAAGCGAGCTCTGCAACGTATATGTTGTGCTTCACCCTCAGGATCCTGACGGGCACCCTCCTCATGAGCGGAGGATCGTCCTTCACTCCAACCACCGTTACAACCCTATTCCTCGCGACGCCCAGCCACTGGCCCTTAAGCCAGCCGGGCCCCACCACCCTAACGCTAACCCTTTCAAAGCGCTTAAATACGAGAGGTATGCTCTTGGCCCTCCTTATGCCGAAATCCTCAGGCCGCAGCACGAGCTTAACTCCAAACTCCTCCTCCCACCTCCTAAGCGCCCTATAAAACTCCCTCCAGCGCATAGGCCTCACCCCCCTCGGCCGGCGCCCATACTTGTGCGCCTCGTACTTCTGTATGCCGAGCGGCGGCCACCGCTTCCCAGCCCCTATCCTCAAGGCATATTCCACTATTCTCGGGATCTCGGGATCGTTCAGCCCTGGGATCCACACGGGGGCGATCAGGAGGTCCATCCTAAGACTTGAGGCTATGTACTCAGCTACTCTCATGACCTTGTGCACGTTGAACCAGGGCACACCCGCGAGCGTGCGGGCCAGCTCGGGATCCAGCGCGTCGAGAGAGAGGTTGAGTCTATCTAGCCCAGCATCATCAAGCGCGTCAGCCAGCGACTCAGTAAGCATTGCACCGTGAGTCTCCATTGCAACGGTCTCAACGAAGGGGAGGGACTTGAGGGCTCTCACGAGCTCTACGATCCTCGGGTAGGTAAGGGGGTCGCCAACGGCGTCTATATACGCGTGTGCTTTGTCTAGGGACTTGGCTCGCACAGCCCACTTAAACCACCTAACCAGGTAATCGAGGTCGACGATGTACTCAGTAGCCCTATGCCTGGAGCGGGGACCCGCGTCCACGGAGCAGAATATGCATGAGAGGGGGCATGACGTTGTAGGCCTCAACTGCAGGAGATTCGTGCCCCTATCTATCACGCCAAAGGCTATATGGCCTATGAGCGGTACTGGCTCGGTTATTCTGACGACCCTCCTAGCAACTAATTGCTCTCCGCCCATAATCCTCGCTCCGTTTTCCTCCTGGGACAGAAGTCCTCCACCCGCATCAAAATGTACTTCCCCGCATCAGAGTGAGCACGTCTTCTCATGCCTCAAGCCCCGCGCTGCCAGCTAATGATTGCCCAGGGCTTCCTGAGATGGCTGTCGGAGGCTGGTTTCACAATGGACGCGGGAACTAATATGAAGGTGGGAGATAGGCTGGCGCACTCATAGCTCCTCAAATAGCTCCCCCTCCTCTTCTTCCTCCTCGCTCCCCAGCACAGCCCTAATCCTAGCCCTCAACCTATCCCAGAAGCTGCTGGGAGCTGCCTCCCACTCTACCCTATACTCTGAGAGGACTTTCATAGCTGCTAACCTGACGCGGAGTGCCCTGTACACTAGCGCTGCTGCAGCTATAGAGAGCGTAGCGACTGCCACTAGGACTATGAACTCGCTGACCCTGAGCTGCAGCCATCCATAGTCTATGAGTAGATCTAGCCTTACCTCAATAACCCCCTCTTCCAGATCAGTGGGAGTGAGAGGTTTAACTAGCTCCACTCTCCCCTTAGCTACCCTTAATACCAGGGTCGAGCCTGGGGGGGCTGGCAGCCACCTGATCTCAGCTAGGCCGTCGCTCCCCGCTGTGGCATTAGCTTCAAGTGAGAAGCCGGGGCCTGAGACGCTTACGCTCACTAAAGCTCCGGCCACGGGCTGGCCGATAGCGCCCCTGACCACCACCCTCAAGTCATACACGTAAGCCTTCACTACAATTTTCCTCTTGAACGCCGCCGACTCCCTAGCGACCGGTATTCTCCTCCATATCGCTTCCACTTCAAACCTCTCTCCATACAGGTGTTTGAGCAGTACACGTCCATACTGATCCGCCTCTACCTCACGTACCCCCAGCGCGTCCTCAACCCTTAACATGGCGCCAGGCAGGGGGTTTCCAGAGGCATCCACCACCTCGACCTCCAAGTCGATGAACGATAGGTTCACGTACCTAACCCGCGAGTATGGATCCACAACTCCCTCAAGCAGTAGCCGATCGCCCCAGTGCACGACTAGCTTTAGAGACACGTCTAGCGGGATGGGCATCTGGGGACTCAAGATCAGCTGCGGCGAGGGAGCGTTCAGTGATGCTTCAGCCAGCACGTAGCCCTCAGGCTCGTATAATAGCTCTGCCCTCAAGCCAGATGGTAGGTCGCTGGCCATCTTAGGCGCGAGCACTACCTTAAGAGCCCTTAGAGGCATCCTCACTGTAGCGCTGCCTCCTTCCCCGATGTAGACAGGAGCGCTAATAGCCCTATTAAGCCACCTGATCGACACGTTGTAGAAGCCGGGGAGCACGTCACTCAGAGACGCCCACCCCCCTTCATCAGTCACGACGATCATCTTGAGCCCCGCCCCCTCAACCTGTATCGGCGTATTGGCGAGCGGGTAGCCATCGGCGTCCAGCAAACGTAGCTGAGCTCTGGGTAGTAGGCTCGTCGTGAGGGTTATAGTGGCTGAGGACGGCCCCACCTCTACGTTCTCGCTCAATAGCCTTAAGCCACTCCAGTAGACTTCAGCCAGGTACTCGCCGTAAGGCAGGTCTCTAAGCGTCACAGCACCGCCCTCGATGGGCCCCTCATACACGCTCACCGGCTCCTCAGCGTCCAAGAACATTAACTTTAAAGTCCCGTTAGTCAGGGGGCTGCCATCTAACTTCACGATCCTCAGTGTAACGCTGCTAGCCACTTCAAGCCCCACCCTCACCTCAGCTGAGTCACTAGTTACCTCGAACTCCTCATCCTCCACGCCGACAGGCACGTAGCGGTCAGCTATCAGCAGCTCAGCGCTCCTCACCCTATACGTACCAAAGGGAAGTGAGACCGTCACGCCGCACTCGAGCGTGAGTTTCGCCGCCCCCTCTACCTCAAGCTTACACGAGTCCACCCTGCGGCCTCCATCATCAACTCCAAGCAGCTTAACCTTAGTAGCGTTAACCTTTACCTCTACAGTCTTGGAGGAGCCGTTAGTAAGTAATAGGGCCCCCTTATACACCCTTGTGCCTAGCCAGTATACTGTGAGGTTAAAGCTCAGGGAGCTCTCATTAGACGTCACCTGCACGTTGAAGCTGCACTCGTGCCCTGAGCACTCGCGAGCGTAGCCGTATCCCTCGAGCCTGACGAGCGGCTTATACTCGTCACACGTGAGCCTCCTGCCTGCAGCGTCGAGTACCCTGATGGTGACTTGAGATGTGAAGGTTTCAGCTGTGGTTGACGCTACCAGAAGTACCACTATTAACGTGAGTAAGAGCCCGCGCACAGCTCCCCTTCCTATATAGAGAGGGTCAGCTTAAGGTCTTCTCTTCCAGGAGGCGCTCAGCCAGGTCTCTCATCTTAGCCCTCTTCTCCTGGTGGCGTCTAAGCCAGGAGCCTATCAGCTCCCAGGCCCTAGCCTTGCACTCGCCGCATAGTATGCGGCCGGTCTTACACTCCCAGTACCACTCCTCCAGCCTCTTATCATCTTCCAGGAAGTGTGCCGAGAGCAGCTCAACGAATATGACGCATTTCTCAGGCTCGCCGCCTAGCCGCCTCTGCTCTTCAGCGGTAGCACGGCCTCCGGTGAACGCGTTCATCACCTTCCGCCTCGCGCTCTCTAGGCTCTCAGTTAGGTACAGTATGCCCATGGGGTTCCTCTTAGACATCTTCTCCTGGCCGGTCAAGTCTCTCAACAGCTTGTGGTAAGTGGCAGCAGGCGGTAAGAAGCCGAACTCGCCCCTGTACTTCTTCGCCAGGTCACGGGTGAGCCGTATATGAGGATCCTGATCAGCCCCCACCGGAACTATAGTGGGCTTAGGCCCCCCATGATGAGGGAGCTGGGGGTTGAGTATGTCGCCCGCCTGGACGAGCGCTGAGAGGTATAGGCCGAAGGGCCTTGGCCCGTAGATCGCCTCCAGCGTATTGTACGTCACAGACCTGGAGAATATGAAGGCTAGCTGCATTACCGGCATCTCCTGTGACTGCCTGTAGACATATACGCGCTTGGGATCTAGGCCCAGGGCTAGCATGTCCATTAAATTGCTTAGAGCGATCCTATAGCTCTCCTCTAAGGGTATCTTGTTATCAGCGTAGGCCTCGAGGTCGGCTATCGCGAAGAAGCCCCTAGCCTTAGGCGATAGGGATAGGAAGTATATGAACTCCTCTGACGTGAGCTTCGTCCCAAGGTGGAACTCGCCGCTAGGCTTTATGCCGGTCATTACGGCGTACTCCTCTTCCCTCTCTATCGCCCTTAGTATGATTTCGAGGTCCCTATGGCCGAATATGATCCTCCGCCTAACTAGCCTGTGCTTGTAGGGGAGCCTGTCGATAAGCTCGCTATCCAGCGGCTCTATGCCAAACTGCTCCATTAACCTGCGGTAATCCTTGACGTGTGATGTGCCCCAGGGGTCGAGTATTATCTCCTTACGATCCATCACGACTAGAGTTTGGGGGTCATATGGATAAAATTTATCCAAGCTGCACAAGTATTTTAAACATCTGTAGCTATGGATACCTCGATGACACCACGGCGTAGGGGCGCTCCTGGCCTAAAGATAACCTCCCTCCCCTATGAGGTAAGGGTGTATCTTAACAACCAGGTGTTAATACCGGCTAGCCTGGTGCGGGCGTTGGGGCTTAGGAACGCTAGGGCTGTGCGCGTCACGCTGGAGTACGGAGGAGAGGAGTTCTCTCTGGAGGCCAGGCTCCTGAGGACTAGATATACCGACTCAAGACAGTTCACGATCCCCAGGAGCATTCGAGAAAAGTACGGCGTGTTCCCCGGAGCCGTGGTGAAGGTGAAGAAGATAGAGCCGCTCGAGTAGGGCTGACAGCGGGCTTACCGGACTCCTCAGAGCCTGCTTAAGTACTGCTACGCCACCCCCTCAGCCATGCCGATGACAAGAGCGCTTGGACTGCGGCGGACAACGCCACAGCCTGGGCTGGGAATGGGGATTTAAGGAGTTGACGAGAAATATCCTCGGGATGAGGAGGGGTCAAAGCGCTGATGAGTGAGGAGACCGCTACACCTGACCGCACCTGGTATTCAGGTCTCGTATCTGGGCCCGAGATCCTGGTTGAGGCATGCGTGAGAGCTACACGCGTATTACGACGGTTGCTGCCTCATCTCCATAATAGCCCCAGTCATCCAGCTTAATGCGTGAAGGCCGGGGACGTGGATGGCGAGCTCAAGCGCCTCTATAATGAGTATAGGGAGGCCGTTAGCTCTGGCGATCTAGATAGAGCTGTGGAGTCGGGAGTGAGGGTGCTGGAGGAGCTGCTGTCGGTTGCTATGAGCTGGGTGGTGGCCAGAATCGCGCACCCCCTCGTT
>Ga0180302_10000329_pt1 | contig 19976 bp, 21 predicted proteins | sample GuaBasSediGuay17_FD_121794 | JGI IMG/M metagenome (GOLD analysis project Ga0180302, IMG submission 121794) | Subseafloor sediment microbial communities from Guaymas Basin, Gulf of California, Mexico - Guay17, Core 4571-4, 12-15 cm | ecosystem: Environmental > Aquatic > Marine > Hydrothermal... | reverse complement strand
TCCTTGCATAGTTCAAATAAGAGACTTTGACAAGAATTCAATTGAACTGATAAAGAGAATGACCAAAAAAATGGCGAATACTAGTATTGAAGAGGAAGGCTACAACTTGGATCTATTTTTTTCGGATGTAAACGACGCAAGGTTTTTCATATCGAAGCTAAAAAAGTCTTTTGGAGGAATTAGGATTAAATTGAGTACTAAGTATGCGGGTTTAAGGGGAGGAAAAGTAAGAATTCTTTTTACATATTCAGTAAGGAAATCTGAGAAATAATGAGATTGGATTTAGGGGAGTATAGGAGAATTAGAAAAAAATTAAATTCGGTTGAAGATTTGGACAAACTACAATATCCACGCGGAATGCTGCATTCAATCCTTCAACAAAAGATAATTTGGAACGTAAAAAGAAAGTATGGTTACTTTAAAAAGAAAGTTGATCTCTTGGTTAGACATTGGAAAAAGAATAAGTGCATGCCAGATTGGCTCTCACTAACTCCAGTGATGAATGTAAGACTTTTACTTCAGGGAATGGGATACTCAAGAAAAGAGATCGTAAGAGTGCTTTCCAATCCCGAATACTGTGAAGATGAGGAAATGAGGGAGGTTATATGGAAGGCCGTTATCACGGATTTTGTTTATTCGCCTTTGGCAGTTAGATTGCAATGGTCAAAGGGGAAACTAGGGGAAAGAATAATTGAAGAACACTTGAAAAAAATTGGGATAGACTATAGAACCGAAAGGGATCTGAGAAAATCTTCATCAGTTATAAAAACACCAGACTTTGTATTTAATGAATGTGTTGACTTATGTGGTGCTAATGTAAAGTGGCTGGAATCTAAAGTTATGTTTGGCGATTTCATCGTGCACAGGTACTTCGAAAAAAAGCAGTTTTCAGTTTATAGGAATACATTTGGAGATGGTTTAGTTGTGTATTTGGTTGGCTGTTTATCTAATATTGATGCTTTAGATGGATCTTTTCTATCAAGCAAACTGCTAAGTAACCTTTTGAAAATGGAGATCTACTTTGGTTCAGAGGCGGATTTATGCAATGACGACTGGGTTATTGTAAAGTATCGTGGAAACCCATTATCTACGGTTGGAGAAGTGGTCGAATCCTTCTCCTCAGGGAAAGTTTTTATAAACAACTGCAATAATTACGTAAAAGAAATACTGAAAAATTTGGGGTTTAGAATTGTTTGCTTAAATTCGTAAGTTGTTTGCGCTTAAGTCATGGCTGCTCCTATCTTAAAGTATTCTTAGCATTTTTCTTTGTCCCTTATCTTACTGTTATTAAAAAGCGAATTACGAATTAATCATTTTCTGGACCATCAGTCATCCAAATTACTTTCTTATCACAATCCCTTCTTGGTGGAACGGGTGGAACTTTGGCAGGATAACCAATAGTGATAACTGCGACTAGTTTCTTTCCAGAAATTCCTAGAATTTTGTTGATTTCATCCTCAACTTGAACGGGTCCGGTCATCCAGCAACTTCCGAGACCCATTGCATGTGCTGCAAGTAAAATGTTTTGTATTGAAGCAGAAACGCTTTGCACATCGCTATAATCGTCACCTGTTGGTGTGTAGTATGCAAATATAGCAACTGGCGCATTTCCTAGATTTTTGAAGAATTGCTTTGTTAAATTTATAACTTTGGGTTTATCAGAAAAAAACATCTTTAACCGTGGTAGGATCAGATCATAGGATTTTTCTATTGCTTTTATGAGTTCTCTGAGTTTTTGACCACTAACAACAACGAAAAACCATTGTTGCCTATTCATAGCTGAAGGAGCCCACATGGCGAGTTCGATAAGTTTTTCAAGTTTCTCCCTTTCAACTGGCCTGTCTTGGTAAAATCTGTGACTTCTCCTCTCTTTTATCACCCTCTCAATACACTCAAGACAATTCATATTAGCAGCTTGAAATGATAAGTAAAAATTTTTTGAAGTGAACCCCCTTACAAACAAGGTCTCTTCCTTACTCTCGATTCCGCATCTAGATGTTGTGTAATACACATAACTCTGAGTCGGTTTTGTAATAAATAAAATTAGAGTTTCCCTAAAAGCTTTAAAATGCAAGCTTTGGGGAAATCATCGAACTTATAAAACCCCAATGGAATGAACTTTCCTTTTTCAGGAGGCCTTAGGACACTTTTTACTCCAAAATTATTTAAATAGATCCGTCTCTAACAAAGATCGAGAGGGCTCGTAGGGTAGTGGACATCCTGGGGGTTTCCGGAACCCCCGACCCGGGTTCAATTCCCGGCGAGCCCAGCTTTCATCCCTTTATTTTCTCCATAGCTAATCGCACAGCTTTCAAAATACTATCGTGGGGTCTAATTGTAATAATCGGGATGTCAACAATTCTCTCTGCGATACCACTTAGAATGGGGGCACATACGATAGCTCCTGCCCCATCTTTCTCAGCTCTGGCCAGTGATACTATTGCATCTTCTAAAGTTGTCGCAGCGTAGAATCTAACACTGCCCTCTACACTCAAATCCTCAAGTACGTATCTTGCCGCTATTACGGCGACAAATTTGTCACCCTTTCGCAAAGCGGAAAAGATTTTTGCTAAAGTATCGTATCGAGGTTTTTCACCCTTTAGTATCTTGTAGAGAGTTGAATGTGGAATTTTAGATTTCCTTGAGAATTCTATTGGGCGGATCCCCATTTCTTTAAGTACTGCATTTAAACACTTACCAAAATCATCACCTTCACTGATGCACTTGGCCAACTTGCAGATCATGTTCTTATTTGAACATAATTTTTTAAAATTTTTCGAAATCTAACATAATTCTATCAAAAAAGAAAGAAATTAATTTTGTAGTATATCTCAAAAATTATGAAGCGATTACTATTAATATTGTTATTAATTATTATCATTTCCTCCTGTATCTCAAGTAAGTCCGTTCAAATTATAAAACTCGGACCAAGAGACATGGTTGAGCAGTTAAAATTGGGAGAAATTGATGCGTTTGTGGCTTGGGAACCATTTGTAAGCGAGGCGGTGGTGAAGGGATATGGACGTATATTAGTAACGTCATCTGAAATTTGGCCAAATCATCCATGCTGCGTTGTAGCTGCCAGAAAGGGGTTGGATAAAGACACTTTGACCGCTTTCGTTTGGGCACATATTAAAGCTACCAGATTTATTAATGAAAATAAAAATAGTGATGAGATTTTAACTTATTCAACTGAATTTACGGGTATGGATAAAGAAGTAGTTAAACAAGCACTAAAAAGAATAAAATTCGTTGAATTTCCTGAAATCAATGAATTCAAATTTTATTTTAATAAACTGAAGGAAAGCGGATACTTAACGCATAAAGTCACAGATTTAGGATACGCAAACGAGGAATATTTCTTTAAAGATTTTATCAATGAAGAAATTTACAAGCATGTAGCTAAAAAATTGAGAACAAATAGCAGCTGGAAACCAAGAAGCGTAAATTCCACACTTAGAGTAGGGTATTTAACCGCAGATTTACATCAACTGGCTTTCTATGTTGCTCTTAAGGGAGGGTATTTTGACGAGGTTGGTTTGAGAATCATAAAAAAAGAATATCCCAACGGTGTTTATGAAATGGAAGGGTTTAAACTTGGTGAAATAGACATTGGATACCTCGGAAGCGCCCCAGCAACGCTTAAAAGAGTTAATGATAACGTTTCAATTAGGATAATAGCTGGGGTTAACAACGAAGGGTCAGCAATAGTAGTGAAAGAGGGAATAAACACGATCAGCGAGTTGGCTGGAAAAAAAGTTGCCATTCCAGGGTTTGGGACAGTTCAAGACTTTCTTTTGAAGTTAGCTATGGAAAAATTGAGATAGCATGCTTGGTTTAGTCCTTTTTTTACTGTGCTGGTACTTCATATCTTTTCTTACGCACTTTCCTTACCCGCATCTAGTTCTACTAAGATTTTTAGAACTCCTTATTATACCAGAATCAGTTTTGGGAAAAACTCTATTGCAACATACAGCTGCAAGTTTATGTAGAGTTCTGGTAGCTTCGGCATTTGCCTTTTCATTTGCAATCCCACTCGGGATACTTTCGGGTTGGAGTAGAAAATTTCGCAGTTTATTTTTACCTATAATCGACTCGCTACGTCCAATTCCTCCTTTAGCTTGGATTCCACTAGCGTATATCATTTTTGCAAGAATTCCCAACACAATTCTGATTTCACAATTATTTATAGTCTTCATAGGTGCTTTTTTCCCCTGTTTCATTTCTGTGTTTGATTCTGCTAGGAATACTCCAAAAGAGTTCATAGAAATGGCAAGAGTGTTTAATGCGGATAATAAAACCATCTTGTTGGATATAATTTTGCCACATTCACTTCAAGGGATCTCAACTGGAATACGCGTAGGGTTAGCGGTTGGATGGATGTGTATAATTGCTGCGGAGATGATAGCGACTACTGGGGAGGGATTGGGTTACTTTATATTAGTAATGTATGAAGTCGGTGGAAGAGTTACTGAGATAGTTTCTGGGATAGCAATGATAGGTATAGTTGGATATGCACTTAATAACCTCTTGCTTAGCTTTGAGAAGGTGATTATTCGATGGCGTTAGTTGTAAAGGGTATAAGGAAATTCTATGGAAAGTTAGAAGTTATAAATAAAATTAGTTTTAAAGTAAGAAGTGGCGAATTCATTTGTATTATAGGCGAAAGTGGTTGTGGTAAAACAACCCTACTTAAGATAATTGCAGGATTGGAAAAACCTGATGAAGGCTCTATTGAATTTAGTGGTGAGGTTAGGATAGGTTTTGTATTTCAGGACGATAGATTACTTCCTTGGAGAACTGCTATCGAGAACGTTTTATTTGCTGCTAAATCTTTTGGTATGGAAGATATTAAAGAGGCTAGAGAGATTTTGAAGTTGGTCGGTCTTGAGGGATTTGAAAATTTCTATCCTAGACAGCTTAGTGCCGGTATGCGTCAAAGAGTTGGAATAGCGAGAGCTCTCGTAATAAATCCCTCTATACTTCTCCTGGACGAACCTTTTGCGAACCTAGACGCTCAAACAAGAGAGAAAATGCAAGAGGAGATATCTAAGATATTAGAGAATAGAACAGTTATATTCGTTACACATAGCATCGAAGAAGCAGTTTATCTCGCTGACAGAATAGTTGTTCTATCGCCAAGACCGTCTAAAGTTTTTAGGGTCATACCCGTAAATATTGGGAGACCGAGGGATAGAACTTCCGTGGATTTTTTAAGGGTGAAGTCAAAAGTTAGAGATGCCCTATATAAAGCTAAAAAAATTTAGTTTAAACTTCTTTTTGGCTACTTATTGCTGCAAACTCCGCTTGCAAAGTAAGATCTCCTTTTATAATAATAATTCTGTGACACAAGCCATAAATAGCTCTAGCTAGCCTCTAGTTATCAGATCCAAATTGATATCTGCCTTGGTAATTTTAGGTAATCTTCCAACGGTACCAATTAAATTATCTTTTATGACTATGGCACCATTTATAAATTTTCTATATTTTCTATAAAATTTATCTAATTTTACCTTCAATTCATTTTTACTTGTGTCGTTCTTAATAGAATTGCATAAAGCTGTAGCTAACGCGTCTGCGATAGAGGCATTTTCTGCTAAAACCGTTGCAGCGTCAGCATGACCGAAGCTTATTGAATGACCAAGCTTTCCGCTTGAAGTACAAATTGAATAAAAACCATCGGATTCGATGATGAGTGCAAAATCAGAAGGGTATATTCCAACAATTAGAGGTCTATTGGAGACTATGGCTATGTCTCCACCATTGTCAATAACTGCTACTTTTGCTCCAGCTTCGACCATTCTTCTTACGGCATATGATGCAATTGTACCTGCAACAGATGCCATGGGACCTACATTAGCTATTTTAGCAGCATAGCACATATCCTTTATTAGCTCATCATCTCCCAAACATTTTATTGGTTCTAGTGAAGTTAGAAATTCTGGTTGAATTAGAATTTGTCTTTCTATTTTATTTCTAGCTTCTAGGATGCATTTAACAGCTATCTTAAAGTATTTTGAATTCTCTGTGAGGATGGTGGTGGTAGTTTCTTTATATTTAAAGTAATAACGCTTCATAAACGAAGAATCCTCATGATCGTTTTTAATGTATGTTCTACGCTCCTCTTACTTTCGTGAGACACTATCTTTGGAAGTAATTTGATTGCTGCTATCTTTCTATTGTTTAAAAAATAATCTACGAATTTTTGCTCGTTTTCAACCCAACTCAATTCGCCAATGATTCTTTTTTCATAATCGCTTAGGTTATTTTGATTAATACATTCAAACAAGATTTTTGCTGAAATTAGGGATGGAACATTTCCTTCACCAGCTCCACTGACACACCCTATCGCTTCTCCAGCCCCTATTGTATTATTGTAGATAAAAGGTAAGCACTTTGTTGGTCGCATCATTCTGATTTTAGCTCTGCACATACATTTTACTTCATCTTCATCGAATCCATATTCCCTCCTTAGCATAAGTATATGCTTGTGTATTTTTCTTGGATCTATATCTCCTGCTCCAATATGCCAAAGATTCTCTGAAATCGGAAAAGCCCATGCGTATCCAGATCCACCAAAGTGAATGAAAAAGTTCGTGTCAATACCCCTGTGGACTTCAAGGGTTTGGTAAGTAGGCAAGAGTCTGTCATTCTTTATTGGAGGTAATTTCGCTCTAGAAGTCCCAGTTGCATCGATAATAATTCTCCCTTCTCCAAAATTGAATTTCAGATTTCTCCAGAAATCTTCCAATAATTTTTTCTTATTAAATGTTACTATATTTTTATTTTTTAACCAAATTTTATTTACAACAATGTTCTCCGGTTTTGCTGTAACGTAATCGTCAATATTTATCCCAATTTCTTTATAGAGCTTTTTTGCCTCCTTGTAATTTATTGCCCAACCACACCTACAATCTGGTTCCCTCCTAACATCGTAAATGTGAACGTCGATACCAGAATTTTCGAGGAGAGTGTGCAAGTAAGTTCCAGAAATTCCTGCGCCATATATTTGTATCATAACGTTTCCAAATTATCAATTACTGCATTTGCAAACTCCATGGTTCCAACCAGTTTTCCACCGGTATATCTATGAATATCGTAAGTTACGACACGATCCTTTATTGTCATTTGTATAGCTCGTTTTATGAGATCACTTGCCTCTTTCCAGCCGATATATTCGAGCATTAGACACCCAGTTAATATTTCTGCCGTGGGATTGACTTTACCTAAACCCGTATACTTTGGGGCTGATCCGTGGATCGGCTCGAACACCCCAATACCATCGCCAATATTGCTACCGGGTGCCACGCCTAAACCACCAATAAGCGCTGCGGCCGCATCACTTAGATAGTCACCATTTAGGTTTGGAAGAGCTATCACATCGTACTCTTCAGTTCTTGTGAGAATTTGTTGGAACATGTTGTCAGCTATTCTATCCTTTATAACAATTTTATTTTTAGGCCTTATTCCATCGTAATTTTGGTAGAGTTCTTGTTCAGTTATGCAATAATCTCCAAATTCTTGGATTGCGACCTCGTATCCCCAATCCCTAAACGCGCCTTCTGTGTATTTCATAATATTTCCTTTGTGAACTAATGTCACGCTTTGACGCTTATTTTCTATTGCATATTTTATGGCCATTCTAACCAGCCTCTTAGTTGCAAATTCACTAATAGGTTTTATTCCGATACCCGCATCATCTCTTATGTGTATACCAAATTCTTCGCTGAGGAACTTTTTTAATTTAATCGCTTCTGTAGATCCTCTTTCAAATTCAATTCCTGAGTATACATCTTCAGTATTTTCGCGGAAAATTACAAAATTAACCTTCTCTGGATGTTTAATTGGACTTGGAATACCCTTTATATAGTAAATTGGCCTTACGTTAGCGTATAAATCTAAAACTTGGCGTAGTGTAACGTTTAGACTTCTATAACCAGTACCAATGGGGGTTGTTAATGGTCCTTTAAGAGCAACCCTAAATTCTCTTATTGCGTCGATGGTATCTTGGGGTAAATAATTACCGTACAACTTAAATGCGTCTTCACCAGCATAAACTCTGAACCAGACAATTTCCTTACCAATTCTCTTAACGGCTGCGTCAATAACTTTAATAGCAGCTGGTACAACGTCTTTTCCGATTCCATCACCAACGATATAGGGGATTATTGGATTATCTGGGACCTTGAGTTTATCATCAGCAAAAATTATTTTTTCCCCATCTTTTGGTGGTACAATTTTTTGGTACATATAGGTAAGCTGAGGAGTGTTTATAAAAATTTTAAAACACAATTTTAAAACCCCCCAATTTTAAAATCCTATCCATTCGGCTGTTCTATAGCCAGAAATTGGATAAGTGAGTTTAAATTCCTATACGATCTCGATCTCCTACTGGCTTAGCGATGGAAATTTCTATTAAGACGAAAAATTTCCCTTATCTTTCTTTGAGGATAGAAACTCCGGGAATTTATAGATAAAAATACGGAGAAGATAAGAATGATGAAACTTAACCATACAAAAGAAATTAATGGTACGATATAGAAATCAAGGTCTAGGGCATTTTTATCTAGATTGATACTTCTAATAGCAAAATAATAGTCGTAAAGTGGATTTGACACCAATTCCACGCTGGATATAACGTTGTCAGATCTTTTAGTTTTGTAAACGTACAACTTTGGTTTTACAATTCCAATCTCGTTAACTTTTATTATGGCAGTTATAGAGTGCTTTTCAAGATCCTCATCTGTTCTAATTTCAAGAAGTTTGATTTTTTTATTGTCGATGGTGCATTCTGGATTCAGATGCACTTGATACTGTCTCTCTAGAAACCAAACGCCTGTAGAGCCGATAAAGAGTATTATAATTCCGATATGGAGGATTAGCGAACTAATCCTTCGAAATTTCCTTTTTCTAATCCAATTAAGAATATATAGGACAATAACGAGGTAAATGGGTGTGAAGGTTAGTAAATAATACAGTCGACTTGTGGATATAAAAATACTCGAGGCAGTTCCAATAAAAATAACAATGAGGCACGCGCACATCAACATTTGGGGGATTCTAATATTATTCGCTTTATCATTCGCTCCCCCTTGCTTTAGCTTTCTGTAAAGTTTATAAAATGAAGATGAGGTTATAATTATAAATAATAAATAAAACCAACCAAATGTATCAACTCCGAACTCATGTACCGAATGTGTTAGCCCACTTCTAGTTATAAAAGTGGCAAATAAAACCAAGATAAATGATAAATAAGCGAAGAATTCCCTTTCAATGTCATTTTTTGAATGGAAGTATGCCGTTAACGATAGCCAGGGTAGCAAACTTGCATTTTCAACCGGATCCCAGCCCCAAAATCCACCCCATCCTAGCGTCCTGTATGCCCACCAACACCCGAGGATTATGCCAATTGAGAGGGATGTCCATGCGAGTTTTATCCAAGACTTTGCTGGGCTGTATCCGGCTAGGTATGATGCATATGGTACCATGGTTAATGCATACCCGAGAAATATAGTAGGTGGATGAAAAATCATTTCGGGAGTTCTAAGCAATGGATTTAATCCAAGACCGTCATTTGGTTTGTATTGAAAACAAACGAATGGGTTAGAGTAGAGAAAGTTGATTAGCAGAATATATATGCTTAATATTGCGAGGATTGCTGCTGATTTAAGTTTCGCTTCATTTTTATTACCAGTGGAAATATAAATCGAAGAAATTGCGAGAATAAATGTTGTCCAGAGTAGTAATGACCCCTCCATTCCAGCCCAAACTGCGCTAATTTTGTAAATTAGAGGCAATGTTCTTTGGGAATTGAGATAAACGTACGTTATCGAAAACTCATCTGTAATGAAGTAGTACTCAAGTAACACAAGAGATGAAAAGCAAAGTACGAAAGTTGAATAGAGGAGCAATTCACCAATTTTTGCGAAAGCGTGGTTTTTTCTCTTGATTGCATACAAGAATAGGAGAGCGGATAGTAGAAGTGTAAAAACAGAAACTATCAGCAAGTTGCTACCCATTTCCACCTTCTCACCTATATTCCGTGTGACATTTTCTTAGGATCTTTTTTGCGTGTAGTACATTATCTTTCCAGTCGCCTACTACAACAACTTCGTTGTTAGTTTTTTCAATGTTTCCTGAAAATATGACTTTTATTTGAGATTTACCATCGGTTAAGTAAAAAACGGTCACACCTCCTAAATGCTTCAATTGTGCGATTCTGCCGATAACTTGTACATTATTGATCCGATCAATATTTTTCACTTGAGAAGGTGTTAAATAGGGAGACGAAGTGTGGTAGAGAATCAATAATGCGAGTATTGAAACTAAGAGTGGAAAAATGAATATCATCTTCGGTTTCATGCTTTCAAATGCAACTCTGGACTTTAAGTCTTATCCTAAGTTGAATTTTGTTAGTTCCAGAAAGCTAAACCGCCCTCCAAAATCTTAACATGCTTGAACCCCATACCTTTTAAGATTCTACTTGCCTCGTAACTTCTTAATCCAAGTTGACATACTAATACGATCTTCTTATCGCGTGGAATACCTGTTATCTTCTCCCTTAGTTCAGTTATCGGAATGTTAATGTAACTTCTGTGATCTATTTTTTTCAGTCTTGTCTCGTCTTCGGATCTTAAATCGATAATGATTACGTCATCTTCTTGAAGCATTTTCCTTAGTTCATCAGCTTTGATGGTTTCTAAGAGGCCATCGAGCTTATTTTTAGCTACGTTAGCTGCGGTAATAACGCTATCCAGCGGTGCTGAAAAAGGTGGTGAGTGACCCAAATCGAGATTTGCTACCTGATCTATCGTCAGACCTGAATAAATTGCAGTAGCTAAAACATCTATTCTCTTATCAATTATTCCACTTCCTACAATCTGAGCACCAAGTAATTTCCTGGAATTGCAATCGAAGGTTATCTTCATACGAATGTAAGAGGTACCTGGGTAGTAATGAGATCTATCTGGACAAGGGACTATCACAGATGTGGGGTTGAATCCATTATTTATTGCTTCAAATTCGTTTAGTCCTGTCCTAGCAACGGTAAAATTAAAAACTTTAAAGATGATGGTGCCAAGGATTCCTGGAAATTCAGAGTTACCGCCAGCAATATTGTCTCCTATAATCCTCCCGTGTTTACTTGCTACATTGCAGAAGGGGAAATACACTTCCTTATTTGTTATGAGATGGTAATTCTCAACACAGTCTCCGCCTGAGAAGATGTATTTCTCACTTGTTTGCATTCTCTTATTTACTTTTATTGCTCCTGTCATCCCTATTTGCAATCCAGCCTTTCTTGCAATTTCTATATTCGGTCTGACTTCTGCAGCAATCACTATAATATCTGTTATTAAATCTCCTCTAGTTGTTTGAACCACCAACTCGTCTTTGCGCTCTTTTATATCTTTTATATTACTAGATAACATTACATTTATATTTTTTTCCAATAAATGTAATTCAACTAGCTTGGCCACATCAAAATCTAGGATCTTGGGAGCTATTTGGTCAGCGCTTTCGATCAGTGTTACATTAAATTCTAGGTTCGATAAGGCTTCGCACATTTCAAGCCCTATTAATCTGCTACCTACTACAACTGCCCTCTCTGCCCCCTCCTCCCAGAATTCGATTAGTTTATTAGTATCTTCGGGCAAATGTGGGTACAGGATCCTATCTGAGTTGTCTTCACAAACATTGAGTCGGATGGGGGTGGAACCAGTTGCAATGACTAGATAATCGTAGTTCAATTCATCATCGGAATGTTTAGTAGAAATCTTGACCACTCTTCTTTTGGGATCGATATCCGTTACTTCAGTTGAAGTTAGGACATCTATATTTTTAACTTTCCTAAAAAATTTTTCATCGCCTACAACTCCATAGGTAGTCTCTCTCAGATTGTCAATCTCATGTACAAGTCCACCAATGTAAAAGGGGAGACCGCATTTGGCAAGAGAAATGTAATTTTTTCTTTCAATTATTGTAATTTTCAACTCTGGGTCCCTTCTCCTAGCTCTAGATGCAGCTTTAAGTCCGGTGATCCCTCCACCAATGATCACAATATTCATTTTATCACCAGCTCTGGACTAATTAATTTAAATTAATTTTTTCGGATTTAGATTGTCTAAACTTCTGTTACTTTTAGAATTCCAGTTCATCTGTAATTACTCTCCAAAACATACACGATCCATTTCTTTATTTTTCCCTCGCCATAAGTAAATATTTTCTTGACGACAGCTGAAAAATACATCATTAAGAAGAAAAGTGTGGATGTTGTTGGTAAACTGTACCTTAGACTAACCTTTGGAATTGGAATTAAAACATTTGGGTATTTTCTTATAGCTGCAGGTATCTTTCTAGGTTTTAGATACAAAGAAATGGCTGCAAAAATAATCTTCATTGGAATTTCGTTCATAATGCTTGGGTGGGCATTAGTAATTTATACGCTTAAAGTAAGCGCACTCCTAAAACTACCGACTAAGAAAACGAGATTTGGAATTTCTGCTCACTTAAAAAATGGAATTATAAAAAAAGGACAAGTGGTTGAGGTAGAAGGGAAATTAAGAGGATTAAAAAGTGGGAATATTAGGGTCTTACTTAATGGGAAAAGGGTACTTGAAAGTTATGTGGAAGATGTTTTTAAGTTCCAACTTACAGCGCCTGAGGTGGGTAAACATACAATTGAACTACGGTATATCGGCGATGTTGTATTGGAGCCAAAAAAATTATCTTTTCAAGTTATGGAAGAAGAGAAATTCGAAAATTTTAAGAGATCAGTGAGATTTTTTTATTTACTGTCTTTTTTATTTTATCTACTTATATTTATTATATGCTTTTTTGTGATTTTGAGTTAATGCTGATAGACTAAACGAACGATATCTAGCTTTTTAAATTTGATTCGAAAATGTTTGCATTTTATCAAGGTTTTTGGAGCTTCGCTTAATTTATCTAAGGAATTAATTCCTAAGTTCAATAAATTATTTAAAACACGTTCTTACTCTATAACTGATGGCCGAAGAAAAAATTAAGCTTGGATTAGTTGTGTCTGAATTTAATAGGGACATAACTTATCTTATGGAAATTCTAGCAAGAGAGCATGCAGAATTCCTTGGAGCGGAGATATCGGAAGTCATACGTGTTCCCGGTACTTTTGACATACCTCTGGCAGTAAAAAAGATTTTAGAGCGAGGAAAGGTGGATGGAGTAGTAGCGGTTGGTTGTGTAATAGAGGGAGAAACTGAACACGACGAAATTGTAGCGCAGCACGCAGCTAGAAAAATTATGGATTTGAGCATAGAGTATGGAACCCCGGTAACATTGGGAATCAGTGGTCCGGGAATGGGCAGGCTTGCAGCAGCAGAAAGAGTAGAATACTCTAAACGCGCGGTAGAAGCCGTAGTTAAGCTGATTAGGAGGCTTAAGGAATATGATTCAGAAAGTAGCAGATAGAGCCGATAAAATTCAACCCTCGATTACATTGAAGATCTCTAGCATTGCCAAAGAACTCTCAAAAAAAGGTAGAAAAGTTATAGACATGAGCGTAGGTGAACCGGATTTCTCCACTCCGTCTCATATAGTACAAGCGGCTTGGCAAGCGATGAAGGAAGGGAAGACATTCTATACGCCTACTAGGGGAATCCCCGAATTGCTAGACGCAATTGCAGAAAAATTGAAAAATGAAAACAAAATTGAAATCAGTTCTGAAAATATAATCGTCACTCCCGGGGCAAAATATGCAATATTTGAAGCTATAATGACTCTAGTCGAACGAGGTGACGAAGTAATCTTATTGGATCCTTCTTGGGTTAGTTTTGAAGCTTGTGTAATGTTGGCTGGTGGAAAACCCATTTGGGTTAAACATTGCGATGATTTCCAAGATGCCCCTATTGAAGACTATGTTGGAAGGAAAACGAAATTGATTATTATAAATACTCCTAATAATCCACTAGGAGTCGTCTACTCTAAGAACTTTCTAAAGAAGGTCGCTGATTTAGCAATTGATAAGAACATCTTTGTCCTTTCAGATGAAATTTATGAGAAAATAGTATATGAGTCCGAACACGTGAGTTTGGCATCTTTAGATGAAGAAATGCTTGATAGGACTATTACTATTAATGGATTCTCGAAAACATTCTCAATGACTGGATGGAGACTAGGTTACGCTGCAGCTCCAAAGTGGGTAATAGAGAAGATGAGTAGGATTCAATCACACTCTGTTAGTCATCCTACTTCTTTTGTTCAATACGCGGGTATTGCCGCATTGAGAGGTGACATGGGATTCATCAGAGAAATAGTTAGTCGATATAGAAGAAAGAGAGATATATTGAAAAAAAAGCTGGAAGAATTTGGCATTCAATATGCACCCCCGCTAGGTACATTTTATATGTTTATTAAAATAAACACAGATAGCTTAAAATTCTGTGAAGAAATTTTGAAAGAGGAATATATAGCACTAACTCCAGGTTCCGCCTTCGGAAAGTCTTATAATGAGTGGGTTAGAATAAGTTATGCGACATCTGACGACAATCTTCTCGAGTTTCTTAATCGGTTTGGGAGATTTTTAGATAAATATCTGCGATGAAATTTTCTCTATTTTTATATTGTAAAATATAAAATCAAATCCTTTTTCTAAATTCACTCGGTAGCTTTAATATACTTGCAATTCCAATGAGATTTCTCTTAGATATGTTTCCATCTGCAGCTTCTTTAAGTATTTCTTTCGCGTTGAATGCAATCCCTAAACCGGCTTTTTCAATCATTAGTTTATCATTTGCTCCGTCCCCTACTGCAACAATGTTTTCCGTCTTTATGCCTTCTCGTTTAGCTATTTCCTCAATAATTCTAGCTTTTTCTCGGGCATCTATTATCCTTCCCCTAATTCTTCCAGTAACCTTTCCGTTTTTGATTTCCAATTCATTTCCAAATGCGTAATCTAAATTAAGTTCATCTTTCAGCTTCTCAGTAAAATAGCTAAATCCACCACTAATAACTGCGACCTTGTATCCTGCGTCCTTTAGACTCTTTATTAACTCCTTAGCTCCATCTGTTAACTTGATCTTTGAGTAAATTTTTTCAAGTACCTCCACCGGTAAACCTTCCAGCAACTTCACTCTCTCTTTTAAAGCCTCTTTAAAACTGATTTTACCCTCCATTGCCCTATTTGTCAGATTTCTTACTTCTTTAAGTACTCCAGCCTCTTTGGCGAGCTCGTCAATAATTTCAGCGTCTACCAGTGTTGAATCCATGTCGAACACTATTAACCTCTTTTCTTTTTTGAATAAATCGTAAGGTTGGATGACGATATCCAAATCGAGCTTTTCGCTCTCCCTCTTTAGTATTTCTTTGACTATTTTTGGATCGTTATTTCCCATATCAATGACAAATTCAATTGAGATCAATTTATCTCGTGCTGTTAAACTTGTTCTCTCGATGTTAATCTCCAATTCTAGGAATGTTTTGGTTATATCTCTGACAATTCCTATCCTATCCTCACCTAGCACAGTAACTACATACAAGTTTTTCTTATCTAGTCTCCTTCTTGCAAACGGGGAGATACTAATTTTAACGTCAATCCTCTTTGCAGCATTAGAAAGTTTTTGCATTACGCATTTTTCATCTCCCAATTCTGCAACAATGAACATTACGAACATTCCTTGTAAAACGGTCTGTTCGATATCAACTATGTTGCATTTACAGTCTGCTAAGGCTTTTGAGATCTCATGTATAATACCTATTTTGTCCTCCCCATAAACTGAGATGGCAATCAATCCCACGATTTGAGTAGATCCATCGATTAAAAAAATTACCACGTCAAGCTGATAAATCTGTTAATCTCATAAATCGGTGTGGATCTCCTTCTTTTTAAAAAAGTAATTTTAGGACTGATTATACCTGCCCCCTTCATTTCCGCAATTAAGGTACCGCTATCCCGATTAAACTTTTTAGAAATTTTTACAATTTCTAAGGCGGATATTTTTAAATTATTTGATCTTTGCAATATATCTTGGATTATTTCAATAAAATCTTCAACATTTGACTCACCTATTTGGTTAAAGTAATTGATTACAACATCTTGCCAACAAGCAACACCATTTTGGCAAATCTCTTTGAAGAAAAATCTGATGATATACGGGATTTCCATGTCGCATATCGTAGATAGTCTCTTGTCCCATGATAGGGAATCATCTAAAGACTGAGTAGGAAATGCTAAATTGAAATACTCTAAGGATAATAACACTTCGATGTCAAGTTCTTTGGAGGGTATAATACCGGATTTATGGTACTTTTTTAATAAATGAAGGATTCTTTCTGCTATTGTATCATTACCTAGAATTTTTAGGATGTCAAGTTCGGTTACTCCATTATTACTAGAGCCCTGTATGGACATATCTCCACACAAGCATAGCATTTTTTGCATACTTTATTGTTAATTTTAATTACCTTTTTTCCATCCCTAACAATGGCGTTGGGTACTGGGCAAACTTCACTACACATACCACAACCATGACAATTAAGGACAGCAATCATTTCCCATCCCTCTTTTCGTTAAGTTTTTAGTTTGAGAAAAAATTGGTACAACTGGTCCAACAGTTTTCATTGTAAAACTGGTCAAGGCAACATTTTTAGATCCTTTTTTGGTTAAACTCACAAACGTCCACATCATTTTCTATCAATTTGTTTGGTTTAAAAAGGTATAACGAAATTTTACTTTTCCTCAAAACTAAGTATAAATCGTTACTATATCACCATCTTTGAGTATATGATCCAGCCCGACTCTTTGACCATCGAATTTTACTGATCTTCCCCAAACTTTTGCATACTTAAATTTGTTAATGAAATCCTTATGTACCTTTTGGCAGACATCTAAGATTCTGCTCCCTTCTCTGAGTATTAGTGGTTTACTAAATTCAACTTTGTTTCCAGGTGGTTTAAGGTACACTCTTATGAACTTTAACTTATTGTAAATTTCCATCTTTAATTTTTCCAAATTTATATTGTATTTTGCTGATATTTTAATTGCCCCATTGGTTGCATTGGCTGAAGGTTCAAAAATATCTATCTTGTTTATGACGGTTAATGATGGGATGTAAACTCTATTTGCTGAAAGTGCATCTATTAGTCTATCAATTGTTAAATCCTCCAAGATCGTCACTTCGGCATTATGAATTCGAAACTCTTTGAGAATACCAATAATAGTTTCCTCACTTAGACTCAGGCTAATAGGCGAGTTTACTTTAATTCCTCCCATTCCACTTTTTTTAATTACGACTTTAGGTGGTTTTGAATCAAGTCTAATCCCAGATGAAAATAATTCGTTTTTAATAATATCAATAGCATCAACGGTAAATACATCCACTACTATTAGTATTAAATCTGCAATTCGTGCAACATTTAAAATCTCACGTCCTCTGCCTTTCCCTCTCGCAGCACCTTCAATAAGTCCTGGAGTGTCTATTAGCTGTATTCTGGCTCCCTTATATATTAGCATTCCCGGTGTTGGTTTGAGAGTTGTGAAGTCATATTCAGCAACCTCGCTTCTGGCGTTAGTCAGTTTATTTAAGATAGTTGATTTACCTACAGATGGAAAACCAACCATGACAACTGTTGCGTCACCCCCTTTTCTTATTGAAAACGAATGTTTCGCTGTTTTCTGCCTCTGTTTTTCAGCCTCACTTTTAAATCTCGCTAATTTTGCCTTAAGCTTGCCTATATGACGTTCAGTGGCTTTGTTGTAAGGAGTTTTCTTGAGTTCCTCCTCTATCTTTTTTATCTCTCTTTCTATATCCATTTGTTGTTTTATAAGAATTTTAAATATTTCAGTTTTACTAGTTCGTAGTTTCACCTATGTAGAAAATATCACTTGCTTCAGTAACTCCACCCTTCATTGAAAAAACTAGTTTTGCGATATAGCTATGGTAAGCTATGTACGAGTCCTCACTTTTTACGATCTCGATTATCATATCATGAAAAGGTAGAAGTTCTTCTGGTGGCTTTTTCAGCAACGATGTTACGAGAACACCTTTTTCGTGCTCTACTAAAAGTTCTACAACTTTTGATATGTGGTATCCATACACTTCCAAGAAATCAATTCCAAAAACGACTATGACTCTTCTCTCTAGTGGTAATGATTTCATAAGCCTTTGTAAATCACTGTAGATATCAGCCCTCTCTATGCATCTTAAGTATGTACATTCTTTATTTGATCCTATTACGAGTGCTTCTCCATCAATTGGGAAACCATATTTCTTGCCAAGGTAGTTTATTCTTTCCACAGCTGCATCTGTCCATAGTATCCAGAAAATCTCTCCTACATTTTCTGACAACCATTTACTTACATAATAAAAGCTGTATATGTCTGGGAAAGTGATCATTATCCTGTCTCCTTCTTCTGAAACTTCAAATGCCGTTTTTATAATGTTCATAGTTCTTTTCTTCGAAGTCCTTATAATAAAATTTTCCTATAAATTGAGAATTTCCACCTTGAAAATGCTAAATTGAAATAAACCTTTAAAACCGTGAAATTTGGGAGAAATTTTCGTCTATCATTTTCATGCAGATTTTTGAGTTAATTAAGTTCATAATATAGGTTTGATTCTGTACTCAGCCATCGAAATTGGAGGTTTGGACTTTTGTTTTGCTGACAACTTTGACGTCATTAATTTGCGTATATGGATATTGACCGCTCTCATCCTTCTCTAGTGATTTTACCATGTCCCAAATTGTTAATAGAGCGATGCTTACACCCACCAAAGCCTCCATTTCTACCCCAGTCTTTCCTGTAGATTTAACTTCGCATCTTACTTCTATGCTTTCCTCTTCGATGCTGAAATCAACGTTAATGGAAGTTATCGGAATGTTGTGACACATGGGTATTAATTCCGAGGTTTTTTTAATTGCTAAAACAGCGGCGATGTTTGCCGTTGCTAGAACGTTTCCCTTTGCAATTTCGTTATTAACAATCGCTGCTATCGTGTTCTTTTTTAATTTTATACGACCCTCTGCTATTGCAATACGTGTTAGGTTTGATTTGCCCGATATGTCAACCATTCTAACTTTACTTTGATCTATATGTGAGAACTCCATGAATTGAGAAACTCAAAAAATAAAAATAATTTTTCCCATAATTTTGCTATGAAAGCTCTGTTGGTTGTAGACATGCAAAAAGACTTCTGCTATAAAAATGGGTCACTTTACATTAATGGCGTGGAGAAATTATTCGAACCGGTAAATGAGGTAATTAGAAAAGCTAGGAGCAGAGATTTTGCGATAATATTTACTCAGGACTGGCATAGGGATGATGACTCTGAATTCCAAATTTGGCCAAAACACTGTATAATGTACACTGAAGGTTCACAATTGATAGATGAAATTGAAACAAAACGAGATGACTATTTTGTAAAAAAAAGGAGATATTCGGCATTTTTCGGTACTGACTTGGATATGTTACTAAGGGAGAGGGGTATAAAGGATCTGTATGTTTGTGGCGTAGCTACAAATATTTGTGTCCTTCACACAGTAAGTGATGCGAAATTACTTGGTTACAATGTTAAGATAATAGCAGACTGTACCATGGCATTGAGCGAGTTTGAATACAGGTACGGAATGTACCATATGGAAAATGTACTCAGGGTAGATGTGATTAACAGTAGTACTTTTTAGCATTTATCTTTAATTTTTAAAATAAAATTACAAAATATTTTATACTTGTTTGGATAAACTTACGTTGGCGATACATAGAGACTTAATTCCTGAACGTCAAAGTTATTTAGCTAAAAATCAATAATGGATTGAGGGATTTTGCTTATGTAAGCTCGGATTAACCCGAATTTCTGGCTGAAAAGGGAGTTATTACCTCCGAAATGTTTATAATTCTAGAAAGAGACTATCTATGGGGTGCCGGTACAACTATATCAGTTATCCCGCCGTCACCGCTGTAACTCTATTATCGGCACCCCTACTCAACTAACACTGCATTAATA
>Ga0180302_10000328_pt1 | contig 20003 bp, 25 predicted proteins | sample GuaBasSediGuay17_FD_121794 | JGI IMG/M metagenome (GOLD analysis project Ga0180302, IMG submission 121794) | Subseafloor sediment microbial communities from Guaymas Basin, Gulf of California, Mexico - Guay17, Core 4571-4, 12-15 cm | ecosystem: Environmental > Aquatic > Marine > Hydrothermal... | reverse complement strand
TCGACGTAGCGCTCGCCTAAGGTGATGATGTCGGCCAGCTTAAAGCCATGGATGGCCGCATCGATCCTTATGGCCGTGGCCTCCGCTGGGTTACATATCTCGTTTAGGCCCACCATTCTACAGGCCTCTACGTACATGGGGTTCTCCACCCTAACTACGACCCTCTTAGCCCCCTGGTGTTTAGCTAGTATCGCGGACACTAGGTTTATGTCGTCGCTGCCCGTCAAGGCCAGGAACACGTCGGCCTCAGACACCCCGATCTGGGACATTAAGTGGGGGTCCGTGACATCTCCCTTAATCACCTCGACCCCGAGCCTGCTTATCCTAGCGCAGGCCTCCTCGTTGTTGTCTAAGACCAGCACTTGGTCCCCTCGCTCCTTTAAGTAGCGGGCAAGGGCTTCACCTATGTCGCCGCCGCCAGCTATAATCACCTTCACTTCCTAGCCCCGTCGACCTGTAGCCTATCGGGCGTAAAAGGCTAGCGGCGCAAAGGTAATATGTGGCGTGGCCCTCCTAAGCCTATCGACGTAGGTTGCTTGTGATCATAGCTGGCGGCGGCGGAGTCGGCAAGGCCCTCGCAAGGAGGCTTATCGATAGGGGGGAGGACGTAGTAATCATAGATAAGGACCCTGCCGTGTGCGCTAGGCTGAGGGAGGAGCTAGGGGTTAAGGTGGTTGAGGGCGACGCTACCAACATGGAGGTTTTAAAGTCAGCTGGCGTAGATAGGTGCGACGTCCTATTGGCGTTGACGGGTCAGGGAAACGTGAACGTCATGGTGGCCCTAGCAGCGACCGCCTGTGGCTGCCGATCCGGCAGGATAATCGTGAGGATAGACGACGAGCGCTACGTGGAGGTCTGCCACATGTTGGGGATTAAGGAGGTAGTGAACCCCTCCAAGTCCGCGGCCATAGTAATCTCGGAGATGGTGAGGGGGGTCAAGCTGACGACCCTCGCTGAGATGTACTATAGAGGGTACGTGGACGTCGAGAGCGTCAAGGTGGACGTCGAGGGCCACCTCAACGACCTGCTCTCCAAGCTCCTCGACAAGGTGGGAGGAGGTTGCCATCCAATCCTGGTGCTAAGGCAGGGAAAGCCTCTGCTACCCAACCATGGCCTCAAGCTTAGGCCGGGTGACGAGGTAGTCTTCATTAAGAGGAGGGAGGCGCCCTGAGGGCTGTTATCGCCGGCGGAGGCAACCTAGGCGAGGCGGTGGCCAAGATCCTTAAGTCGCAGAGGGTACACGTAACCGTGGTGGACAAAAGCAAGGATGTATGTGAACGCCTAGCTAAGAGGCTCGACGTCGACGTCGTTAGGGGAGACGCCACCGACCCGTTGACGCTCGAGGAGGCCAGGATCGAGGAAGCTAAGGTCTTCCTCGCTCTGACCGGCGACGACTCAGTCAACACCATCTCGTCGCTGATGGCTAGGCGTTACGGCGTAGAGAAGATTATCGCCAGGATAGAGGACCTCAATTACGCCAACGTGTGTAGGGCCAACAACATAGAGGTGGTAAGTTTCGCTGAGTCCGCCTCCCTGGTGCTTGAGGCGCTGATCTACCATAACAGGCTGGTCGAACTAACCTCCCTCATAGAGGAGGAGGGGCTGGACATAGAGTACGTGGACTATAGAAAGGGTTCAGGTCTACCCAGGTTTAAGCGGAACGAGGCCTACCCCATAATGGTGGTTAGGGGCAGCGAGGTCTTGCTGCCCAGCCCTGAGCTAAGCTTGGAGGACGGCGATAAGGTATTCGTTATTAGAAGGCGGCGCAAGCTGTTCCATGTGCCTGAGCTATAGCACTATGCCTGTCGAGAAGTATAGGGCCGCCCCGACCAGGATCACCACCAGCCACAATAAGATGTCTAACAGCCTTCTACGCCTAGTGAGCCCTGGCCTCCTTAACTCCTGCGATGGGTAGATGGTTATGCCCATCCTCCTAGCTAGGGCGAAGGAGGTCATAGAGGCTATGATCATGGGGGCGAAGAGGCTGAAGTTGCTGCACGTTTCACATAGCAGCAATATAGTGGCCATCGGCACCCTGCCGGCCGCTGCGTATAGAGCGGCCATACCAGCCACTATGTAGGCTACGTGGGCTCCTCGGCTTAACATGTAGCCTGGGAAGAGCAGGTCTAGGGCGAGGGCGTAGGCGCCCCCAATCATGGCTCCACAGAACAGTGAGGGCACTATCACGCCGCCGGCCCCAGCGCTACCTATAGAGAATGTGCTGGCCAGTATTTTGCCTAGGTAGAGAGCTAAGAACACGCCTATCAAGAGGTACCCAAACTCCTCAAAGAGCCCCGTGAAATCTATGGCCTCCTGGATCACCCAGTACCCCATCCCCCATAAGTAGTATTCGCCCAGCAGCAGCAACCCAGCTACCACCACTAGGCCGTCGAGGAAGCCTCCAAGCGCGGGCCTTAAGGGCCGGGGGATCTTCGAGGACTTGATCGATGTATGGAACATGTAGAACACCTTGACCCAGAGAGCCGCCGCTAAGGCGGCCACTAAGCCCAACGCCACCATAGACACCGCGTGAAAGAGGCTAAAGAGCAAGTCCTCGTTGAAGATTAACATGTCGTGAAACTTGGGGAAGCTTATGAGCGGCTCGGCACCTAGGGTCATGCTGAATATGAAGAAGCCTAGCAGCGAGGCGACTATGGCTGAGGGTAGGGCCTCGATCTCAACGTCCTCGGAGTATAGAACCTCGCTGGCGAACACTCCTCCCCCTAGCGGCGCGCTGAACACTCCTCCTAAGGCCCCTGAGGCGCCGCATATAGCTACTATTTTAGCGTCCTTGCGAGTGAACCTTAACAGCCTCGAGAGCTTAGTCCTGTTTATCAGGGCGTTGACGGCTGAGGCTAGGGCACTCCCTGAGTACGCCATGGGGCATTCTCTGCCAGCGCTACCACCCGTCCCAATCGTTAATGAGGCTGTGAGTATCTTCAAGGCCCCCTTCCTGGGCTCGGTGAAGCCGTGGTGTAGGTGCACGAGCTCTATCATGCCGTCGGTGGCGCAAGGTACGTGGAAGGCGTCGCGATCTAGAGCATAGTTCAGCGCTCCTACTATGAGGCCCCCTAGTAGCGGTATGATGGGTACGAGCACGAACAGCCCGTTCTCCGCTAACAGCAGCACGAGGTCCCAGAAGAGGTCGACGAAGAACTCCAAGGTTAAGGTGAAGGCCACTCCAGCTACGCCGCCTACCGTACCCGAGAAGGCCCCGAAGAGGAGCCACTTAAAGGCCCTCGTATGTAGGACCTTGACCGGGAGGGCCGTCCTCTAACCCACCTCCACAGGTTTAAGCTCCAGGTGATGCAAGGTAGAGCTGCACGGTCTTAAGGGCTACCCTAGCCCCGGTTACGGCGTCGACCACCTTTACGTACTCGTCCTTTACGTGAGCCTGGCCCTTGGTCATGGTACCTATACATATTACGGGAGCTGATAACATCCTACTTAGCTGGGCTGCGTCGAGCCAGCCCTTAGCTACAGCGAGCTCTGCTGTGAGCCCCTGGGCCCTTGCAGCGTTAACGGCGGCCTTCACAATGGGCGAGGAGGTATCAATTAGGTAGCCTTTAGCCCCAGAGGCCGCCCTAATCTCTATCTCACTTGGTATTCCCTCCACGAGGGCCTTAGTCCTCTCTAGGGCGTCGAGGGGGTCTAGGTCGGGCAGTAGCCTGAAGTTGATGTTTAGTTCGCAACTATCGGGTATCATGGTGGGCCACTCGCCTCCCTTGATGTAAGTGACGCTTACGTCCTCCCTGATCGGCATGGGCTCCTTGACCTCCCTAAGCCCCTCCCCTTCCCTAATTCTCTTTATAAGGTCACAGGCGCTATAGATCGCGTTGACCCCCTTCTCAGGCTCTGAGGAATGCCATGACCTCCCTTTAATGGTCACGCGTAGGTTAGCGATACCCCTACACCCTACCACCACTTCGCATAGCTTGGCCTCAGCGTCTATGTGGTAGTCTAAGCATATCCCGGCGTCGGCCTTGATCCTACCCTTAAGGTGCCTCCTAGCCTCCTCCTTATTTCCGCCCTCCTCCCTAGACGTGAAGAGGAGCGTTAGCTCCCCCCTTACATCCATGTTGCTTAGCTCCTTGGCTATGGCTAGCATCGCAGCTACCCCTGCCTTATTGTCCGAGGCGCCCCTCCCGTACACCTTGCCGTCCTTTAACAGCCCTGAGTAGGGGTCTACGCTCCACCCATCCCCAGGTGGCACGGTGTCTAGGTGCGCATTTAGTAAGAGCTTTGGGCTGCCTGAGCCTATGGTGGCCACGACGTTGAAGTATTCGTCAACCTCGGCTCGGATCCCTATCTCCCTCAACTTGAAGGCTACGAGCTTAGCTACGGCCTCCTCACCGCCCGGGGGGCTTGGTGTCTTAACGAGCTCCCTCAGGGCTTCAACTAGGTAGGCTTCATCGACCACTAGGATCGACCGCATACTTTTAAGGTGGGCGCGCCTTTAAGGCTTGCCGTGCCCAGCGCTGTCGAGGACCTAGCGAGGAAGGCCTTAGAGATCGCCTTAAACCACTATGGTTCCCTGCTTGAGGGAGTGGCCGTGAGGACGGTCAGGGCTTATTGTGAGGAGGAGAAGCCCTTCGTAGAGGTGTACCTCTTCCTCGAAGAGCTTCCCTTAGAGGAGATGGACGCTGCCTCAGCCCTTCTCTTAAGCCTCGAGGACGGGCTCTACTCGGGAGTGGCCGTGTTTACCTTCACCACGGCGGAGGCTCAGCGTAGGGTTGACGCCTTAGCTAGCGCCTTAAGCGAAGGAGTCATCGTCTACGATAAGAGGGGCGTTGTCTCCAAGCTTAGGGAAGTAAAGTAAATGGTTAGTTGGCCTGCCTTAATGTGGGCTAGGAGGCCTTAAAGCTCTCAATACCGGCTATCTTGTCGAAGAGAGGCATATGCTCCACGACCTCCTCATCGCTATACCACCCCTCAGGGCTCTCTATGACGATCAGGTCTCCTCCCTCGATCCCTTTCTCCAGCAGCACGAAGACTACCATGAAGGGCCTAGTGGAGCTCGTGGCTACTAGCACGTCCCTCCTCGGCCTAACCACGTAGAACGAGCCTCTCCTTAAACGGGCCTCGACCTCGTCCAAGCTCTTAGAGGCCCTCCAGGTCCAGTTAAAGACGAGCGCTGTCTTTATGGGCGGGCTGCACATGGCAGCGGCCCCCTAAGCTGGCGGTTTCAAGGACGCGTAGCGTTTAGGCTGAATAAAAGTTATAAGGCTAGGAACTGAAGCCTGAGCTCTAGAGCCTAGAAAAGCCATCGGCGCGGCGAGGGTGAGTAAGGCGTGTCGTCAGCCGAGGTCGGTGAAATACTAGTGGGCAGGAAGCCTGTGGCCAACTACATCCAAGCCATACTGACTGCGGCCGCTAGGGGGGTCAGCGAGGTAGTACTGAAGGCTAGGGGGAGGAACATCAGCAGGGCTGTGGACGTCAGCCAGCTAGCCTTAAGGATTGTGTTAAAGGACTTCGAGGTCTCCGACGTTAAGATAGGCAGCGAGGAGGTCTCCGGCGGCCGCAGAGTGTCCACTATAGAGATAAGATTGAAGAGGAAATAGAGGGCAGCGACATCACCTAATTTTTTATTATTGCCTTCCTTCTCCATTGGCGTCACAGTCAGCTTTATTACCATGAGGCCACACCATTAAGGCTGGGGGCCTCTCCTTGTCGCAGGATGTTATAGTTACCACCACGGGCTCTGTCCCAGGCTATGAGGTGGAGAAGGTTTTAGGGATAGTGTGGGGCGCCTCAATTAAGGCTAAGCACGTAGGAAAGGACATCAAGATGGCCTTCAAACACCTAGTGGGAGGAGAGCTGACGGACTACGCTGAGATGATGGAGGACGCTAGGCGAACCGCCCTAAGCAGGATGATCGAGCATGCAAGACAGCTCGGGGCTGACGCAGTGATTAACACGAGGATAACTACCTCCATGGTGGTCTCGGGGGCGGCAGAGATCATAGTGTACGGGACGGCTGTAAAGCTTAGGCCCACGAAGTCGACGTAAGCAGCGACGGTGCTTAGCGGTGTTTGACCCCTACGTTCCAACGCTGAGCGTAGAGGAAGTAACCCTGCCCAACGGCAGGAGGATGGAGATCAGGGTTGTCAGGCACCCAGGCGCCGTAGCGATAATACCTATGCTCAGCGAGGACCGGCTGATCATGCTTAGGCAATATAGGCCTACGGTGGGGCGCTGGCTCGTAGAGCTGCCCGCAGGCACTTTAAAACCTCATGAAAGCCCCGAAGAGTGTGCTAGGCGTGAGCTACTCGAGGAGACGGGCTACGAGGCTAGCGACCTAACTAAGCTCTTCGAAGTCTTCTTAGCGCCAGGATACAGCGACGAGCTTCTCCACGTCTACTTGGCTAGGGGTCTCGAGTTTAAGGGGGCTAGGCCCAGCCCCGATGAGGTCATAGAGGTCGTGGAGGTAAGTCTCGACGAGGCCTTGGAGCTTGTGAGGCGCAACGTTGTGAGGGACGCTAAGACGATCTCGGCTCTGCTCTACTTGGCCTACGTCCTCCCCAAGGGACACCTTTAAGAGGGGGCCGCCCCCACCAACCTGGACCGCGCTTGCACGAGTTCTCAGTCATGCAGTCCGTAGTCGATGCCGTGCTAGACGCTGCTAGGTCTAAGGCAGCCTCTAAGGTGCTACTCGTAAAGTTGAGGGTAGGAGAGCTAACTTTCCTAAACCCCGAGCAGCTTAAGTTCGCCTTCGAGGTCTTGACGCAGGGCACCATAGCTGAGGGCGCGGAGCTTATCATTGAGAGGGTTAAGCCGAAGGTTAAGTGCATCAAGTGTAGCTATGAAGGCGAGATCGTCTATGAGGGGGAGGAGATCCATATACCTCTAGCCCCCCTCATCATTAGGTGTCCTAAGTGCGGCTCCTATGAAGTAAGCCTACTGGCTGGTAGAGAGTGCACGTTGTCCTCCATTAGGGTGGAGGTTCCAAGACTAAAGGAACGCTAAGTACCTCGACCAGGCCCTTGGAGGCGAATACCTCCCAGTGAAGGGCAACCTGTATCCACAGTGAGTACAGGTCATGTCGTCCCTTAAACCCCAATACGTTATCTCGAAGCCCAGCCTCTCAACGACGGCTTTGCCGCAGCCTGGACAGTACGTGGTCCCGCCTTCACCTCCGGGCACGTTGCCTAGGTAGACGTACCTCAACCCGCTCTTCAAGGCCACCTCCTTAGCCCTCATCAGGGACTCTATGGGGGTGGGTGGGAGGTGGGTGAACTTGAAGTGGGGGTAAAACCTGCTGAAGTGCACCGGTACGTCGGGGCCTAGCTCGTCGAAGAGCCACCTACATAGCTGCTCGACCTCCTCACGCCCGTCATTTAGCCCGGGTATTAGCAGCGTCGTGGTTTCAACGTGGACCCCTCTACGTTTAAGCTCAGCTACGGCCCTTAGTACGTCCCTCAGCTCGCCTTTACAATACTCGCGGTAAGTGCCCTCGTTAAAGGCCTTGATGTCCACGTTGGCGGCATCGATTAGCTTAGCCGCTTCGTCCAGCGCCTCGAGGCTGATGTAGCCATTAGTGACGAACACCGTCATTACTCCGTGTTTCTTAGCCTCGAAGGCCACGTCGAGGCTATACTCGAGCCATATAATGGGCTCGTTGTAGGTTATCGATATCGAGGGGCACTCATACCTTAAGGCGACCTCAACCACCCTTGAAGGCTCCATGAAGTCTAGGTCCTCAAGGCTGAGCCTGGAGGGCTGAGATAGGTGCCAGTTTTGACACCATGGACACTTAAAGGAGCACCCTAAGCTGCTGATTGACAGCGTGGCTGACCCAGGCCAGAAGTGGTAGAGTGGCTTCTTCTCGATGGGGTCTATGGCGAGCGCGCTAAGCCTGCCGTAGATCAGCGAGTAAAGCTTACCTCCACGGTTCTCGCGAGTGCCACAGAACCCTCTACCTCCCTCCTTAATCACGCACTTCCTAGGACATATCGTACACCTGACCAGCCCGCCTTCAAGCCTCTCGTAGAACCTAGCCTCCACTCCCAGGTCGGTCACGACAAAAATAGGGTTGGGGGCCTTATAAGACCTCTACGGTGACCTTCAGCTTCTCTCCCTTCTTAATGTCGTCAGTGGCGGTTAACTCCTTGTCTAGGTCCCAGATCTTCAGCAACCTCCATAGGCTCGCCTGCTCGCCCTTCTTGGAGCCTAGGTCAGCTATAGTCTCGAGGGGCTCGAGCTTAGCCACGTTCACGCGTATCTTGGCCGCGGTGGGAGCATCCACCTCGGCGTTGAAGTACTTCTTGCGCTCTTCCACCGTGAAAAGCTTCGAAATGGTGGTTTTCTCCCCCTTCTTAACGTCCACGGCGGCTTCAAGCTCTATGGAGCCGAGCGTAGCCACGCCCGCACACCCCCTATAAATCTCAGCGCGCGGTGTTAGTAGGTTTAAGGTGAAAAGCTTTACGCTCTAATTCCTCTAAGATAGCCTTTAATCCCCTTGAAGCAGGCTCCTGTACAAATATGTCAGCTAGGTTGGTGAGAGCAGAGCGTTCTACGTTCACCTCTATAATTTTAGCTCCTCTACGTTTAGCTTCAAGCGGTAAGCTTGCCGCCGGCATCACCACCCCGGAGGTACCCACCACTAACATGACGTCGCACCTGGAGGCCTCGACCAACGCCTTCCTCCACACCTCCGGGTCTAAGGGTTCACCAAACCACACTACGTCGGGCCTAAGCAACCCTCTGCAGGCTGGACACCGTGGAGGCACGGTCTCTGGGGGGCTGTTTAACCTATCCCTGAAGCCGCAGGTGGTACACTTGACTGTCCATACGTCGCCGTGAAGCTTGATGAGGTTCCTAGACCCAGCTCTCTCATGTAGGTCGTCGACGTTCTGGGTTATCACGGTCTTGACTATTCCCAGCTCCTCCATCCTAGCTATGGATAAGTGGGCGTCGTTGGGCTTCGCCTCCCTTATTAGCCTCATCCTCCATCTATACCACTCCCATACCTTGACCGGGTCCTTAGCGAAGGCTTGAGGGGTCGCGTACTCCTCCGGGTTAAAGGAGCTCCAAAGCCCCTGCGCTCCTCTAAACGTAGGTACGCCTGACTCGGCGGAGATTCCAGCGCCGGTGAAGGCCACGGCGTGCTTAGACTTTGAGAGCAGCTCAGCAGCCTCCAAGCTAAGCCCCCGGCTTGGAGGCCTTCTCCCTCTGCATCGCTATCACGCCGGTTCTAGCAAGCTCCTTTATGCCGTAGCGCTTGACGATGTCCAAGAAGGCATCTATCTTCTCAGGGTCGCCTGAGAGCTCTATGGTTAGCGTGTCGGGCGAGGCGTCGACCACGTGGCCCCTGAAGATCTCCACGAACTGCATTATGTCCGTCCTGGCCTGGGAGTTTGGGGCGTGCACCTTAACCATGGCGAGCTCCCTCATCACCGTGGCCTCTGGCTTAAGCCTACTCACCTTAACCACGTCGACGAGCTTAGCGAGCTGCTTAACCACCTGCTCCACGATCTTCTCGTCCCCAGCCATGGTCATGGTTATCCTGGATATCCCCTTGGTCTCCGTGGCCCCCACGGTTATGGTGTCTATATTGAAGCCCCTCCTCCTTATCAGCGAGGACACTCTATGGAGGACGCCTGGCTTGTCCTCGACGAGGGCCAGGATGACGTGCCTATTGGACGCCATGTGGCTACCCCCAGGTCACCTCGCTTAGGTCCCTGCCTGGGAATACCATGGGGAACACCTTCTCGTCAGGGCTGACAGGTACGTCTATCACCGTGGTCACCTCGGCTTTCATCGCCTCCTTGACCGCCGCCTCAAACTCCTCATATGACCCCACTCTGACCCCGTGGGCTCCATAGGCCTCAGCTAGCTTAACGAAGTCGGGGAGCCACTTCAGGTCTACGGCCATGAACCTCTTGCCGAACATTAAGTCCTGCCACTGCCTAACCATGCCCAGCGAGGAGTTGTTGACTATGACCACGATCACCGGTATATTCTCGGCTATGCTGGTCGCCAAGTCCTGCTCAGTCATGAGGAAGCTTCCGTCGCCGTCGAAGTCGACGACCACCTTATCCGGCTTAGCCACCTTGGCTCCTAGGGCTGCTGGGAAGCCGAAGCCCATGGTGCCTAGGCCGCCCGAGGTTATGAAGGTCCTAGGCTGGTAGACCTCGAAGTTTATCGCTGCCCACATCTGATTCTGTCCAACCCCCGTCGTCAGTATGGCGTCGGGGGGCAGCAGCTTTCTGAGGAGCTTAACTAGCTTGGCCGGCTTAATCCCTGGAGCATCGGCCTCGTACTTGTCCTTAAACTGCTCCTTTAGCTCTTTAACCCGCTTAAACCAGGGACTCTCCTCTCCAGCCTTCTTAGCCGCCACGGACAGCACGGCCTCTTTAATAGCGGCGAGTGCAGTCCTTGCGTCGGCGACTATGGGGACGTCAGCCCTCACGTTCTTGCCTATCTCGGCCGGGTCTATGTCGACGTGTATGATCTTGGCTCTCTGAGCAAAGGTGTCGAAGCGGCCTACAGAGCGATCCGAGAACCTCGTGCCCACGGCCAGTATGACGTCGGCCTTAGTTATGGCCGCGTTGGCCTCTCCTCTGCCGTGCATCCCTATCATGCCCAGGCAGAGCGGGTGGTTCTCGGGGATCGCGCCCTTGCCCATGAGCGTGGTCACGACAGGTACCATTAATAGCTCAGCGAGCTCGATTAGCTCCCTGCTAGCTCCCGATAGTATCACGCCGCCCCCAGCTATGATGATGGGCTGCTCGGCTGAGATGAGTAGCTCAGCAGCTCTCTTGACTTGAAGTGGATGGGGACTCTTTGTGGGCGCCTTAAGCCCCCTTATCTCCACCTTCTCAGGGAACTCCACCTCATCCTCCTCGGTCTGCACGTCTCTGGGCACGTCTATCAGCACTGGGCCTGGCCTACCCGTCAAGGCTATCTGGAAGGCGGCCTTGACGGCTAAAGGAATCTCTGAGGGAGACCTAGGCTGGAAGGTGTACTTCGTTATGGGGGTCGCTATGCCTATGATATCAGCCTCCTGAAAAGCATCCCTGCCTATCATGAACTTGGGGACCTGGCCTGTGATGGCTACGATGGGGGAGCTGTCCATGTAGGCGTTAGCTATTCCAGTGACCAGGTTGGTAGCGCCTGGCCCTGAGGTAGCCGTGCACACGCCTACTTTGCCGCTAGCTCTGGCGTAGCCGTCGGCCATGTGGGCTACGCACTGTTCATGCCTACCTAGCACGTACCTTAGCTCCCCCTTCTCGACGGCGTCTCTCAGCTCATCGTGTATGGGTAGCGTGGCCCCGCCCGGTATGCCGAAGATAACCTCGACCTTCTCCTTCTTTAGAGCCTCCACTAGAGCCTTAGCTCCACTAAGCTTCAAGAAAACCTCCCTCCCAAAACTCCTTCAAGCGGCTCTTGACGTTGAAGCTCTCTCTTAGGGGGCTTAATGCACTTGGAGGGTACCACCACTCATCCTTGGCATCCTCCTGCCCTTAAGGCCGCGGGGAGCCTGTTATTAAACCTTTAGGTCTCTCAGGCTGAGGTTTGGACGCGTTAAGATTAAATGGTTTATAGGCACCGTACAGTTGACGGTGGTCGGCTTGGACTACGAGGTGATTGGTGGTCCAGCCTACTCGGCGTTGAAGGTGAAGTTAGGCCCAGGCGAGTCAGTGACGGCTGAAGCTGGGGCGATGCTGGCTATGGAGGGCGACGTGGAGGTCGAGACTAGGACCGCCGGGGGGCTATTGAAGGGACTTCTTAGGAGACTGGCTGTGGGCGAGACGTTGTTCCTCAACACCTTTAAGGCCGGCGCTAGGGGAGGCGTAGTGTGGCTTGCTCCTAGCGTGCCGGGCGACATCAAGTACCTTGAGCTTAGGCAGGAGGGCGTAATAGTCCAGGACTACGCGTACCTGGCTCACCACGGCTTCGTGGACTACGAGCTTAAATGGAAGGGCTTAAGGGGCCTGTTAGCTGAGCCTGAAGCGGGCCTAGTGTGGATGAGAGTGTACGGTACCGGAGGTGTGTGGATTAACAGCTACGGGGCCTTAGAGCTAAAGGAGTTGGGGCCGGGCGAAGAAATGGTGGTCGACAACAGCCACCTGGTGGCCATGGATGACACCGTGGAGTTTACCGTGGGTAAGTTTGGAGGGTGGAAGAGCTTCATGTTCGGCGGTGAGGGGCTCGTCGTCAAGTTGAGAGGCCCCGGTAGGGTCTACCTGCAGACTAGGACGCTCCCTGTCTTCGCGGAGGTCCTAGGTAGGTTTCTTCCTCGAGGGAGATGAGACGCTCATGGAGCGCCCTCTAGCTATGGTTAAGCTGGGTGGCTCCGTGATAACCCGCAAGGAGGTAGAGGAGGAGGTCAACGGAGAGGCCCTAGACAGGCTTACCTGGGAGGTAGCTGAAGCCTGGCGCAGCGGCTTAAGCTTGGTCGTGGTTCATGGGGGAGGCTCCTTCCCCCACCCTAAGGCGGAGAGGTACCGGGTCAACGAGGGCCTCGAGGACGGGGGCGAAACTAAGCTTATGGGCTACTCGCTCACCCAAGATGCAGCGGCCAGGCTCAATAGGCTCGTGGTCTCGAGGCTAATGAGACACGGAGTGCCGGCTGCTGGTCTTCAGCCCTCAGCGATCATGGTGGCTGAGGGCGGCTCCATCAAGGAGGTCTATGTCGAGGCCCTACGAGCCATGTTAAGGCTAAACCTCGTGCCCGTGCTATACGGGGACGCGGTGATGGACTTGAGGAAGGGGTTCTCCATAGCCTCCGCCGAGATGATCATAGAGTCCTTGGCCCCCATACTTAAGCCTAAAAGGATAGTTGTGTGCGTGGACGTAGATGGTGTCTACGACAAGTACCCAGGAGGGGCGTTGATAGAGCGCATATGGAGGGGCAACATAGACCGCGTCAAGCAGGGGTTAGGCGGCTCAGCGGGCCCCGATGTGACCGGCGGGATGCTACACAAGGTCATGACTCTCTACTCCCTGGCCGTTAAAGGGTACCCCTCCATCATAATCAACGGCTTGAAGCCCAACCTCCTAATTAAGGCCTTGAAGGGCGAGCCCTGCCCTGGAACGCTGATTGAGGGGTAGGTTTTGGCTGAGGAGGTGCTGGCAAGAATAGCCGAGGAGGTTAAGAACTGCCGTCGATGCCAGCTCTGGAGCTCTAAGACCAACCCGGTCGTGGGCGAGGGCAACCTAAGCCCAGAGGTCATGTTTATAGGCGAGGCCCCTGGCAAGAACGAGGACCTTCAAGGGAGGCCCTTCGTGGGGGCGGCGGGAAAGCTATTGACCGAGCTACTGGAGGGCATCGGGCTTAGAAGGGAGGACGTCTACATAACCAACGTGTTAAAGTGTAGGCCTCCAGGCAATCGCGACCCGCTGCCCGAGGAGGTTGAAGCCTGCACGCCTTACCTAGACGAGCAGGTTAAGGCGCTTAGGCCTAAGTTCATAGTGACCCTGGGAAGGTTCTCCACAGCCTACGCGTTCTCTAGGGCCGGTCTAAGCTTCACGAGCATGACCAGGGTGAGGGGGAAGGTGTTCAGGGCCACCCTCCTCGGCTTAAAGGTGTCCCTAATGCCGACCTATCATCCAGCCGCGGCGCTATACAACCCTAAGCTCAGGGACGAGCTCGTCAAGGACTTCAACTCTATTAAGAGGGAGCTTGAGGCGCTCAGGGGAGGATCCACGGGCAGGTCCTTAAGCCTGAGCGACTTCATGTAATAGCTAAAAAGTCGAGGTGGTTAAGCCTCCATCAAGGTCTCGGTGCTCCTCACGCCATCCATGGAGTTGATCTTGGCGGTTATCTCAGACAGCTTCCTCGGGTCCTCGACCTCCAGGAAGCTAGCTATGTCGAACCTCCCGAAGACGAAGTACGCTTTCTTGACCTCGGGTATCTCCCTAAGCGACCTCAATATCAGGTCCATCTTGGTGGGGACCGCTTTTATGAGGACGCAGGCCTTAACCATGGCTCCCACCTAAACCTGGATCTCGATTAAGGTCTCAGTGAACACGACCCCCGCCAACCTACCTATCCTCATAGCTACGTTGCTTAGGCTCCTATAGTCCTCGGCCTCGAGGTCCACCACCACGTCGTATCTCCCCAGCACCGTGAAGGCGTCCTTAACCTCCTTGAACTGCTTAACCCTCTCAGCTACCTCCCTAAACCTCCCTCTCTCGCTCCTAATCAACATACAGGCCCTTATCATAGCCTAGGCACCCGTGGAAAACTCAGCGCCAACCCCTTTAAGCTTAGAGGCCAGCGCTCTCCATAGATGCTCCTCGACAGGCTCTTTAACCTCCACCTCTCTCCCATCGGCTGTCACTAGGCATAGCGAGTCGCCCTCAACCACCTCCCCTATGACCTGGGCCTCGACGCCCATCTCCCTGATCCTTCTCGATATTTTGTCGGCGGCGTCAGGCCTAGCGGCTATGATGAGGGAGCCTGAACTGATGGTTCTGAGGGGGTCTATGCCTAGCGCCTGACACAGCCTTCTGGTTTTAGGGTCGACGGGTATCAGCTTCTCGTACACCTTAACTCCGACCTTGGAGGCCCATACAAGCTCCTGCAACGCTCCTAGTATCCCTCCCTCCGTGGCATCATGCATGGCTGTGACCCCTCCAGCCTCCACGGCTGCGAGAGCCTCTTTAACTACGCTTATCCTCCTCAGCATAGACTTCATCTCCTCGATATCCTCTGAGTTGAAGAGGCCCCTGAGCTCGTCCTCAAGCTCATAGGCTATGATAGCTGTGCCTTCAAGCGCCGCGGCCTTAGTCATTAATAGCTTGTCTCCAGGCCTAGCTCCACCCGTGGTGACGTACCGGTCTTTAGGGGCCTCCCCAAGGGCGGCCACCACGATGATGTTCCTGCTTAGCCCAGCCACTACCTCGCTGTGGCCCCCAACCACGGATACCTCGAGCTCCTTACAGGCCTCGTCCACCTGCCTCGTTAACGCATCGAGCTCCTCTTCGCCCACTCCTTCACGTAATAGGAAGGTTAGGAGCATCCAGAGGGGTTTAGCCCCCCTCACCGCTATGTCGTTGGCAGCCACGTTGATGGCCAGCCATCCTAGGTTCTCAGTGGCGCCTGTTATGGGGTCTACGTGGGCTACGAGGACCCTATCGCCCAGGTCTATGACCGCGGCGTCCTCGCCCACCCTCGGCCCCACTAGCACCCTCGCATTAAGCGTGCCGAGCCTGTTGAAAACTAGCTGGCTAAGTACGTCGGGAGGCAGCTTCCCGTAGAGAGGTAGCCGTGGCTTCATGTAGAGCGCAACCTTTTTACCTCTACTACGTCAGCTAAGGATTTATTAGTATTGTTGAGGTTTGCAAAATGCTAGGAGAGGCCGTCAGCGAGGAGGAGATCTACAGGGTTTACCAGGCCCTAGGCAACCCTCAGCGCAGGAAGATAATTTACCTACTGGGTAGCCGTGGCCCGTTACCCTTCTCCGAGCTTAAAAAGAGCCTCAACATAAGCGTGGGGAGCCTCTACTATAACCTCGACCAGCTAAGGGACCTCGTGTTTCAAGGGCCAGATAAGCGGTATGCACTCACCAGCAAGGGGATGGCCGTCTACAACCTGCTGAGGAGAGAGGACGACATACTCGAGCCCGTGACCTCTAGCTCCTCCCTACCCTCCTGGGCGTGGAGAGTCTTCAGCTTAATACGTCAAGCCTTCTTCCCCAGGGAGCTGTTAAGCATCTTCTACGCTCAGCGGGGGGTTAGGGTAGCTCTCTCAGTCATCGCCGTGATGCTCGGTGTGCTGGTGTGCTCATTTACGGGGACCGACGTCTTCCTGACCTACATTAGGACGGGCTTTAAGGGCACTCTCTCGATACCCGAGCTAAGCCTCTACCTACACATGGACCCTATGCTTCTAGCCGCGCTGACCTTCATAGCTACCTGGCTAGTGCTCTCGCTCATACCGTACGCGGTGGTTAGCGCTTTAAAGTGGGAGTGGTGCTGGGATAAGTTGGTCCGCTTCTTAGAGGGCTCCGCCTTAAGCACGCTGCCCTTGACGGTGTACGTCGCTGTTCACAACGCTGTGGTGAGCTCGGGAGCCGTCGGCTACGCGGTGTTCCTAGCTTTAGGCGCTTTCTTCGCTCTCTCCTGGGCCTTAATGGTGGGCTTCATAGCCGCCTGCCTAAGCATAGTTAAGCGCATAAGCGGCTCTAGGGCCCTCATAATAATGGTGGTCGTAGCCTACCTATGCTTAATGGCTCAGCAGGCTATCATAGTTAAGTGGTTCGTAACCCCATGAAGCTTACCAGCCTGCTAGGCGTTTTTCTTAAGCCTAGCTCCTCTTCCAGCTCCCCCTTAACTAAGTCCTCGTAGGCGTGGATCTTAACGGGGACGGCGAACTTGATCCCTGAGGGAGGGGACACTATCAATGCCTCGCCCCGATCTAAGGCCTTTATTTCCTGGGCTGCCCTCTCCAAGTAGGGGCTGTACTGTATCACCTTGGAGTAGTCGGGCTTGGTGGGCAGAGGCAGTATGACCTTAGTTAGCTGCTGCCTTATAATGGGCTCATCTAGCTCGCCCGGCATCTGGGTGATGCAGCATAGCCCGACCCTATACTTCCTGCCGCGCTTGCTTATGGTCGAGAACACGTTCTCCCTCCTAGACCCTCCTTCATGGAGAGCCGACTTGGAGAGGTAGCGATGGGCCTCCTCCACCATTATCAGCACTGTGGGCAGCTTCTCCCACTCCTCAGGCGCCTCCTTTCTCATAGCCTCGTAGTAAGCGAAGACCCTCCTAGCCACCACGACGTTCAACAGTTTCTCCTGCTCCTCCGAAGCGCTGGGCATGTCAATTAAGACCACCTTCCCCCTAGCCACAGCGTTAACCAGGGACTTAATGAGGTCGGTGTCGCAGTTGTTCGGCTTAAACACGGAGCGGTCGCCCAGCATTCTCCTAAGCTTGCGCTTAGTCACGGCTATGGTTACCTTCTGCACCCTCTTACCTAGGTCCCTGTAAAGCCACTCAGGGTCGACCTCCATCATCCTCTGGAGCCACTTATCACCGTACCAGTTCCACGCCAGCCACAGCAACGACTCCTGAGGAGGCGTGAACTCACCTGTCTGACAGAAGTCCTCTGGGTGTAGCTGGCTCCAAGAAATCTCCAGCGGGTGGGCGGCTATGCTCCTCGTAAGCTCGTGGCCGTTGTAGCGGAACCTAAACTCAACCCTACACACCGTCGACACCTTGCTGGTCACGTAGAAGAGCCTCGAGGAGGCGTGGAGAGAGTGCGCCAACCCCATGTGTGAGGGGTCGCCGCCGTCGAAGTACTCGCTCTCCGTGTCTATTATGATCAGGCTGTAGCGGCCCTCAGGCGCCTTCATAACGTTCCACGCTAACACCTTCCCGAAGTTGGTCTTCCCGCCGCCAGTTATGGAACACACGAGCACGTGGTGGGGGAAGGCCTTAAAGCCCACCAGGGACACCTTGCTACCCGTCGCCCTATGTCCCACTCTCACCCAGCCCACCTCTATGTCCCCTACGTCGAGGCTCAGTTGAGCTAGGTCTTCCTCGTCTAGGTCCTCTACCACTGAGAACAGCCTAGGGGAACCTGTAGGTCCGTGGCATTCGCCGTCCTCATCCACCTGGGCTACGAGGGTGGCGAGTGCCGTGTCGTAGTACCTAAGCGGGCCGTCGAAGATCTCGGCTCTCTCACCTAGCACCTTCCTATGGGAGATCCTAGCTATCTCGGCGGGCGTAAATAGGGCCTCAGGCTTAAACCCGTAGACCCTGGCTATGAACCTGGTTGAGCCGTCCTCTATCTTCACAAGCTGCCCTCTCTCAACCTTGACCCCCTCGTTGACCCTAAACTTGACGGATAGCCCCTCCACCCACACTATTACCCCAAGCCTCAAAAGATGGACCCCCACAGAGCCTCCTCCTTAAAGCTCGAGGACCTAACGTCCGATAGGAACCTTTCAAGAAGCCCTCTCCTAGCTAGCTCCTCGAGGAGCAGCGCCCGATCGACCTCAACCTCGTACTCGGTTATCTTTGCATCCTCGTGAACTCCTCTAACTGGGTACGGGTAGCCGGGCGTTGAGGCGTCCTGTAGGAAGGCGAGCTCGCCTAGGTAGCGCTCTAGGTCGCCCTCAGCCAACGCCCTCCTGCTAACGTCCACCCTAAAGGCGTGCTCGGCTTCGCCGCTAAACTTGACTATACAGGGCTCGCCCACGTACCATGGAGGGTACTGCGAGGACTTAAAGACGGGATGGTAGAACCAGGCCGAGCCTCTCAACAACCTGCTGCCCCTGTAGTTTAAATATCCTATCAGCGACTCGCCGGTGTTCAGCTTCAACTTAGAAGCCTTGCACACGCCCATTAACACGACGCCCCTGCCCCAAAGCTCGTCGTCGAGCTCCTCCAGCAACCTCCTAGTTTCCTCTCTCAGCGCTGGGACTGCCATAAGCGGCCTGTCGAGGACGCAGTAGTCCCCTGGACCTAAGTCCTCGATGGCCTTCTCAATCTCCTCCAGCTCGGCTCTAAGGAGGACCTCCTTAGCGTCCAGCTTGCTAAACACGAGGGCGAAGCGTTTACGGATAGGATAGCGCCTTGGAAGCGACCTCCATCTCCACACCGCCGCGGCGACCTTGATCAACACGACCTTGAAGCTGCCGCAGTCGAAAAGGACCTTCATCGAGGCGTCGACCGACAGAAAGCGCCTCCTATTAGGGAGAGGGTTGAGCACCCTAAACCTCCTATCGTCGATCTTAGGCCCCTCAATAAGCCTCCCACCCACCGACAACACGGGGCGTAGCTCGACTCCACCCTCAAAGCCTCCACGCTCGGAATAGAGGCCTTCAAGCACCTCAGCTACCTCGTGAACCCCCTGCACCATCGATATCAGCGCGAGGCTGGCGGCGCTGTGCCCACTCAATAATGACCCCTACTTCTCGGCCTTCAATGCTTATTAAGGCCTACGACGCGCTCACCTCCAACAAGACCGTACCGCTTTAAATTGTACACCTCCCTCAACCTGCTACCAAGCCATGGGTAGCTTAACCGTTAGAGACTGTGAGTGAAAGTTAAGTGCAGCGAGACACAGATTAGGTGATACATGGATAGTAACAAAAGGTATATAACTGGACACGCGCTATATATGTCCGTAACGAGGGGTAGTTGATGGTAGTGCTGGTGTGCATGGTCGGCCACGACTACCAGAGAATCATCGACGGGGTCAACTATTGGAGAGCCCGAGAGCCCCTCGAAACCATATATCTGATCTACGACCGTAAACGCGACAAGTACGGGTATTCCTCTAAGGTAAACGCGAAGGAGCTATCAGAGGCTCTAGCCTTCGCTGGACAGAAACCTGAACTAGTTGGAGTAAACCCTCAAAGCTACGAGGACGTCTTCGCGGCGCTCTACGGCATACTTAGGAGGGAAGTCGACGAGAGGGGCAGGAAGGTATTGATAGATGCTACCTCGACCACTAAGGAAGCCTACGGGGCGGTGGTCACGGTGTCCCTCATGTTTCCCAACGTCTCGATATACATAGTGCCTCCAGCTGAGCGAGGCTGGTACGTCCCAGATCCAAGCTCGCCTGGATTTGAAGACTGGTTTAATAAAGTGAGGAACGTGAGGGGCTTAACCCCCCAAGAAATTTATCTCCCAGGCTTTAGGCTCGAGAAGCCCTCTGAAGAGGAGGAGAGAGTTCTACTGGCCCTAGAAGCCCACGGAGGGCGAGCCGACTCGATCAAGTCGTTGATAGCGTGGTGCGGCGAGGACCCAACTAACCCAGCGACTAAGAACAGGTTTAGTAGGCTGATCGATAAGCTGGTAGCTAAGGGTATCGTGGCTGAAGGGCCGGCCACTAAGACCAAGCCAGTCTACTTAACTAATTTCGGGTTGGTCCTAGCTAAGGCCCTAAGAACCTACTACTCCTCCACCACGAACCTAGGCAGACAGCCCTTAGAGATACCCGCAGTTTTAAAGTAACGAGGATTGGGCACGGCCACGCATACTTACGGACCGTGTGTAGCTCCCGATACACTAACATAGCTAAGGTAGCCGTGGCAACCTTGAAG
>Ga0180302_10000327_pt1 | contig 20087 bp, 21 predicted proteins | sample GuaBasSediGuay17_FD_121794 | JGI IMG/M metagenome (GOLD analysis project Ga0180302, IMG submission 121794) | Subseafloor sediment microbial communities from Guaymas Basin, Gulf of California, Mexico - Guay17, Core 4571-4, 12-15 cm | ecosystem: Environmental > Aquatic > Marine > Hydrothermal... | reverse complement strand
CTGGGCCCTCTCGGAATAAACGTAATGGCCGTCGTAAATAGGATAAACGAACTGACCTCGGAATTCAGAGGTATGAGAGTACCAGTAAAGGTAACTGTAGATCTCGAAGAGAAAGCATTCGAGGTTGAGGTCGGAGTACCTACAACAGTCGCCCTCATAATAAAGGAGTTAAAGATAGAGAAAGGAGCCCATCAACCAGGCCGTGAGGACATTGGAGACTTGTCGCTCGAAATGATTATAAAAATTGCTTTACTCAAAAAACAGGATCTTAAGTCAAAAACTCTTAAAAGTGCGGTGAAGCAAGTGCTGGGAACCTGCGTAAGCATGGGAGTTACAGTGAATGGGAAACACCCAAAAGTCGTTCAACGTGAAATAGATGAAGGGGTCTATGACGAGTTACTGTCAAAGTACGAGAAGGAGTGGGTGTCGTCTAAATGAGCGTTCCAAGTAAGGAAGTCTTCCTAAAAGCTATCAATGAGGCTAAGAGAAGGTCCAAGAAAAGGAACTTCGCTCAAAGCGTAGAGCTAATTGTAAAGTTAAAGGACATCGATCTGAAGAGACCTGAAAATAGGCTACTAACGCCAATATATATGCCTCATGTACCCCCTGAGAAGAAATCTAAAGTCTGCGTGTTCGCGACAGGGGATCTCGCCTTAAAAGCTAAGGATGCTGGTGCCGATCTAGTACTCTCGAGAGAAGATCTTAACGCTTTAGCGGGGGATAAGAAAGCTGCTAAGAAATTGGTCTCAGAGTACGACTTCTTCCTTGCACAACCAGATCTGATGGCACATGTAGGTAGGATACTGGGCAGGTATCTGGGTCCTCGAGGAAAGATACCACTAGTGCTTCCACCAAGTGTTGACGTGAAAGCGTTTATAAATAGGTTTAAGAACTCTAAAATGCTAAAGATCAGGAACCAGCCTCAAGCAATGTGCTGGATAGGGTTAGAGTCACAACCCGATGAGGAAATAGCGGAAAACGCTTTGAGGGTATTAGAAACTCTAGGCTCAAAGTACAATCTCGCCCAAAACCTAGATAGAGTATACGTGAAATTAACAATGGGTCCAAGCGTGAGGGTGAAGTAAAATGTCAATTCAGTACTTGAGACAAAAGCCTATTCCAGAATGGAAGAAAAAGCAGGTTAAGCTTCTGAAGGATTTAGTGAAAAAATACCCCACCATAGCCATAGCTGATATAACCTTTGTGACAGCTCCCGTTCTACATGAGATAAGGGCTAAGTTAAGGGAGAGAGGAGACATCCTACGCGTAGTGAAAAATCGCCTAGCTCAAAGGGCCTTGAAGGAGAGCGGTCTTCCCAATATTGAAAAATTATCAAAGTACTTAACGGGGAGCAACGCGATGATATTTACTACACTTAACCCGTTCCAGTTGAAGCTATTTTTCGATAAAAATAAGATAGCGCGGGAAGCTAAGGCGGGAGACATAGCGCAATCAGACATTATCCTCTCAGCCGGTAATACTAACCTGCCTCCAGGACCTATACTTAGCATTTTCAGCAAGTTAAGAGTACCTACGCGAATTCAGGAGGGAAGCATATGGGTCGAAAAAGACACATTGATCGCTAAAAAGGGTGAGGTTATAACGGCAGAACTAGCGGAATTGCTGAAAAAACTTGATATCAAGCCCATAGAGGTAGGGTTAAGGGTAAAGGCCGCATATACGGACAAAGTAGTTATCTCGGAAGAAGAACTCTCGCTGAACTTAGACGAGTATAAGGAAACCATTTCGAAAGCCGCAACTGAATCGCTGAACTTAGCGATCAATGCAGTCTATCCACTAAAAGAAACCATACCTTACATCCTTGCTAAAGCCCAGAATGAAAGCCTATCCCTTGCCCTAAATGCCGCATTACCCATAAAGGAAGGTTTACAGCTCAGCCTTGCTAAAGCTGTAGCTACAGCTACACAAATATATAACCTCATAAAGGACCGTTTAGGCTGAGCATATAGTTCATCAAATTATGACCTCCCACATCTTTTGAACTCCTTTAAGGCTATGGTGTGAATTACCGTTGTGCGCAGATTTACGTGTCTTTAGCGTACCGATCTTGTTGAAATCGCTAAACCGATAAGGTCTAGGATTGATAAGCCTTCAGAAAATCTAGATTCGATAAAAATATGGGAGTTTAGTAAGACCTCATACTCATAGCTAAAACGGAGTCTGAAATAATCAGAGGCATTGATTGGCTCTCCTTTTCCCTTTTCTAGAAAAACTAGAGATTTAAAGAAGATTACTTTAAATAACATATTCGTGAAATTGGTGGTGGATTAATTTTGGAAGGTTCTAAACGCGGCCTTTACGAGATAGAGCTCTTTAAGGAAGAAGGGTTCATCAGGAAGAAATGCATAAAATGCGGGAGGTATTTCTGGACTCTTGATCCGGAACAGGACGTATGCACAGACCAACCTTGCGGAGAGTATACGTTCATAGGACATCCTTTAAATCCTTCACTAAGCCTTAGCCATATTAGAGAAAAATTCCTCCAGTTCTTCGAGCGTCATGGACATGTCAGAGTCAAGAGATATCCCGTTGTTGCAAGGTGGAGAGAAGACGTATACCTAGTAGGTGCCTCGATCTACGACTTCCAACCGTGGGTGACTGAAGGAATCGTCCCTCCACCCGCAAACCCCCTCACCATATCTCAGCCCTGCATAAGGCTTACGGATATAGAAAAAGTTGGAAGAACTGGACGGCACCTAACAACTTTTGAAATGATGGCCCATCATGCCTTTAATTTCGGAAAGATTTCGACATACTGGAATAATGAAACTGTGAGATACAGCTACGAGTTCTTCACCCGCGAGCTTGGAATACCTCGAGAGGAAATTACCTATATAGAAGACTGGTGGAGCGGTGGAGGCAACGCAGGAGAGGACTTTGAAGTGATAATAAAAGGGCTAGAGGTTGCAACGCTAGTGTTTATGCACTATAAGGTCATCGACAACAAAATACATCCCATGAGGAATTACATAGTTGATACGGGGTATGGATTAGAGAGAATATTCTGGCTGCTTACAGGCGCTCCAACAGTATATGATGCACTTTTCGGTGACCTAGTAGAAGTTTTGAGGAAGAAAGCGGGTGTTGAGAAGTTAGAGAAGAAAATGTTAGAGGACATTTCAAAGTATGCTGGAAAATTCGATATAGATATCCCAGAGATTGAGCGAGAGGTAAAGACGAAACTTGCCTCCAAGTACGGCTACGAATTAGAGGAGTTCGAGAATTTGCTGAGACCCTACGAAGTTATCTATCGCCTCCTTGACCATGCAAGAGCATTAATGTTCATGTTAGGCGATGGAATCGTGCCATCAAATAGCGGAGAAGGATATTTAGCCAGGTTAGTCATACGTCGATGCCTCAAGGATATTTTACTGCTGGACTTACCCTTCGACTTAGTACACATCGTGGATTTGCAGATCGAGAAGTGGAGAAGGGACTTTCCAGAATATCTAGAGGTACGGGACGTAGTTGCTGAAATACTCAGCATAGAAGCTGAGAAATTTAAGCGACTTATAGAAAGGGGAAAACTTGTAGTTAAGCGAAAGGTTTTAGGAAGGAGAGGTAAGCGGGCGGTGAGCTATGATGACCTGGTAGAATTGTATGATTCGCATGGAATTCCCCCCGAAATAGTCAGGGAAACACTGTCTAGAGAGGGTGTAGTGATAGACATCCCTGAAGACTTCTACTCACGTCTTGCCAAGAGACATGAAACGGCAATAACAGTTCCGCGCGAGGAAAAGTGGTTAGAAAATTTGAAAGAAAAGCTCAAGGAGTTGCCTCCCACGGAAACGACCTACTACGAGTTACCGGAAGAAACTGAACTCAAGGCCAAGATTCTGAAGGTGCTCGATGGAGGGAGGATAGTAGTCCTCGACAAAACGATATTTTATCCTGAAGGTGGTGGTGCTGAGTCCGATAGAGGCTTGCTGCGCGGCGAGAACTTTGAGGCTCGTGTCGTCGATGTTAAAAAGATCAACAATGTAATAATTCACATATGTGAGAATCAGCGTGGAAAGCCGTATGAAGGCTCAGAAGTGACTTGCGTAATAGACCAAGCACGGCGCCGAGCGATAATGCGTGCACATACTGCAACACACGTGGTCTTAGGTGCTGCCAGGAAGCTTCTAGGAAAACACGTTTGGCAAGCTGGTGCTCATAAAAGTGAGGATAGAGGGCGACTTGATATAACGTTCTATAGGAGGCTGAGCGAGAAAGATATATTGGAGATAGAGAGAGAAACGAACAGAGTCGTTCTCGAGAACAGAGAGGTGAACATATATTACATGGATAGGAACAAGGCCGAACAAAAATATGGTTTTGTCCTGTATCAAGGCGGAGTTGTGTCAGAGAAGGTTTTAAGAATAGTTGAGGTAGATGGCTGGGACGTAGAGGCTTGTGGAGGATTACACTGTACGAGAACGGGTGAAATAGGACTGGTAAAAATAGTTCGCTCAGAACGGATTCAGGACGGCGTAGAGCGCTTGGAATTCGTTGTCGGCGAAGCCGCTGTAAAGTACATACAAGACATGGATATTAAGCTGAGAAATCTTTCAAGAATACTAAGTGTTGATACCGAAAAGCTGGATGCAAAGGTTCAGGAGCTTGTAAGCGAGATAAAGGCGCTTAGAGAGAAAGTTTCAGAGCTTAAAGGAGAACTCGTAGCGATGGAAGTCGAAAGCCTAGTGAACCAAGCCGAAAAATTAGGGCCTTTCCGAATCATAGTGAAACAGTACAATGGGGATCGATATAGTCTAGAAGATCTGAGGGAGATAGCGTTTAAAATTAGAGATCAATACGGGAATACGATCGCGTTCCTGTACAATGATAAACTCCCTATGGCAGAGTTCATAGTAGCTTTAGGGGAGGAAGTTCTGAGTAGCATTACGGCTGACATCATTAGAGAAAAGCTGACCGAGAGAAGTATACGCGTTGTTGGAGGGGGGAGGAGACATTTCCTTCAAGGTCGCCTAGCCCCCATGGCCCCCAAAAAGATAGTAGAGATTTTAATAGCGGTGCTTAGAAATTGTTTAGAGAAGGGATAATGTTTAAACCGGATGAGAGGGTTTTAGATGCCCTGCTAGATTATAAGTTTCTTCTAAATCGCGGCTACCGTAGGCAGCAGGCCCTACGCATAATAGAGGAAAGATACCGGTTAACGAGGGTGGAAAAGGTTTTCCTGTATAGGTCTGTTTTCTCTGATGAGGACATTAGAAATAGGCTAGCAAAAAAGGTCCTGCTAAACTCCATACGCAATTCAAAGATACTCGTAGATGGATTCAATGTTCTTACCGTTATAAGAAGCGCAATTCGAGGAGAAACTCTAATAATATGCGAGGATACTTTCGTTCGAGACCTATCCTCAGCATTCCAAAAAATAAAATTAGACGACAATTACTATCGCGCATTAGAGATATTCCTCAGCGATCTTAAAGACCTCTCGTTGACGGAGAATAATACTATCCTCATCGTATACGATGCACCGGTGAGCCGTAGCGGTATACTTGCGGGGTATACGCGTGAGTTAATGAAAAACCATGGTATCCAGGGTACCGCTCTCACAGTTCAAAAAGCCGATAAAACCGTTATTGAGGAAAGCGGCGTTATAGTCTCGGGAGATTCCTATATAATCTCACGGGCACTTAAGATATGTGATATTGGAGGCATAATAGCGCTACGTCACGCAAGTGCTAAGGAAAACATAATAAGCATACGCCGCCTAATAAGGGAGAGGTTGAAGGAATTTGATGCGAAGACTCTCTCCGAGGGAGTTAAAAAGATTATCAAAGCGCCTGGGAATCGAGATAAGCGAGCTAGAGAACGTAAGAGAGGTCAGGATTATACTAAGTGACAAAGAGCTGATATTTGAAAGTCCCCGAGTAAGCATCCTGAAAATGGGCGGTGAAAAGATATTCCAGGTAATAGGCGAGCCTCACGAAGTTGTGAGAAAAGAGGAGGAAATTGAGATCAGTGAGGAGGATATAGAATTAGTTATAGCGCAAACGGGAGTCTCCCGTGAGATGGCCGTTAAGGCTCTTAAGGAGTGTGAGGGTGATTTAGCTAAAGCCATACTATTACTCTCAAGTAGAAAGGGTGGAGGAGAAGCTTAGACCCCATGCTTTCTAAAATCAAGCCTCTGCTTAACAAGTACTTTCAAGGGGTATTCAAACTACTTGCGAGTTTAGGAATAACGCCTAACATGCTAACCTTTACTTCTCTAGCCGTCTCACTACTCCTTTTAAGTTTAGTTTTCGTTAAACGAGAAAACACTCCACCGCTATTGGTTATAGCATTAATATTCATTGTAAACTTGCTCGACTTTCTTGATGGGGGACTTGCTCGATACGTCGGGCAGAGCAGCAGTGTAGGAGCATTTTTAGACTCTACATTTGACAGAGTAGCAGATGCTATCGTTCTAGTGAGCTTAGCTTACTGTGGTTTTATTAGTTTTGAAGAAGCTTACATATCGCTCGTGGGCTTCTATCTAGTCAGCTATAGCAGAGCCAGGGCAGAGGGGTTAAAAAGGGATATCAAGCTGGCAGGAGTTGGGCTCATGGAAAGAGCGGAAAGGATCCTTGTGCTCCTGTTATCTTATATTCTATATGTCATAAACTTAAAGTTTATATCAAAAGCTGTTTTCTATACCCTCATAGTACTGGTATACATGACAGCTCTGGAAAGAATACTCGTTATCGTGAAAAGACTAAGAAAAACTTAGACCTAAACCCTTTACGCTTATTACGCTTGGCTTATCCTTCTCGCCCTCTATGTGGAACTTAACGTTCAGTATCTTCTCCGTAACGAGGATATTAGTTATGGCGTGTAAGGTAAGCTTGCTGACGCCTATGCGTGAGGCGCCTTTAGCCACAGCGATGTAGGGTATGAGCATATCACCTATATGGCTATCGAAAGCCATGTTAGTGCTCAATTCAGAAAAAAGCTTTTCAGCCGCTTCCTTGCCTACAACCTCTGCTGGCTTCCCTCGAGCGCCTAGTGCATCTGCTCCAATAACAGTATTTTCAGATGTAAGCGCCCATAAGACTATCCCGCTACCTGGCCCTAGGTGGGGATCTCTTGAGGGATCATAGTATTCAGTGTCAATATGGATTGACTCCTTGATGCCTAACCTTCGTAAATGTTCGAAAGCAGCTTTAGCTTGTCTTTCAGCAACGTGGCGAGGTAGTCGGACAGCATGCGATAAGCCCTTGATTTCGAGAATCCTTCCCCTACTCACAACGTTTATTGATCTGAGAACGTCCACAGGAATCGTTGTAACCTCAACTATTCCTCCGCCTCTAGGATAATGCCCTCGACGTAAGACCTTAAGCTCTACCTGGAAGCCTAGGGTCTTTAGCGTCGGGATAAGGACGTTTTTAACATAATCTATTGGTGGGCTCCAAGGTACGTCGGTTCCACCCCTTATTATAAATCTACTCTTCTCCGGGAGGAAAGCTGCAACCGTTAGAACTGCCTGCAGTACAAGGGATATGCTTCCAGCAGTACCTATATCAAACTTGAAGTTACCCCCTACATGCTCGTGCGGCATAAAAGTCACTTCGCGAGAACCGACGTTTAAGCCTTCCACTTTCGCATTACATAGAGAAGCGACAGCCTTTATCGCTATTAAATGCTGAGGACGAAGTCCCGGATTACTACGCTTAGCCCTTATATTTATGATCTTAATAGGCTTTAGGGTTAAAGCAGAAAGGGCTATACTCGTTCTGAGAATTTGTCCCCCGCCCTCACCCATACTTCCGTCTATAACGATCAAGTCCTTAACCCCCCTGCTTTCTAACTCTTACTTTATCGCCGACATTTACTCCTAGAACATTTGCCGCGTTACCCATATTTATAGCAATTTCTAGGAAACCGAAGCTGTCTATAAGCGTTAACATTTTCCCCACTTTACATTCACCGTACGTCTTATGGAACTTCAATTTTACTGAAAGCTTTCCCTGAAAGGTTATCTCTAAATCCTCTCCTTCCTTTACACCGAGCCTAGATAGGTAATCCTTAGGAATATTAGTTACTATGTTGCCAAAGGAGTCTATGTAGAGGACTTCGCCGAGGATTCCTCCGCCGCAGAATCTAGGCCGAGCAAAAGAAGGGACAAGGTAATCGCTCGTAGCAATTCCCAATTCACTGGGCTTTGTGCCAAGCGAGAGAAACGCTGCAACCGGAGCGAAAACATCCCTACCGTGGAACGTGTAGGAGACCTCCTCCTTCCTGCCCGGAAGCCTAACCTTTTCTTCCAATATCTGGTAGACCTCCCTTATACCATTCATTAAAGCCGCGGGGAGAAGAACCCCATTATCGGGTCCTACGAAAACATAATTATTCGTCTTCACAATGAGTCCCTTACGTGCGGTACCTACGCCTGGGTCCACCACAACCACGTGAATTGTGCCCTTTGGGAAGTACTTGAAGGCTGAGGCTAAAATGAAACTAGCTTCTCTTACATTGTACTTTGATACTTCATGAGTTATATCAACTATTGATAGTCGGGGGTTTATGCTCATCATCACAGCTTTCATTATAGCCACATAAGGATCCCTTAACCCAAAGTCTGTTAGAAGGCTAACTATCATTCAAATCTCCTCAACAACAGAAACCTTTCGAGACTTTTACGATTTTCCTAAAAAAGAAAAATTCACCCCCTGAATGAAAATACGATTAGAACTGATGAAATAAAAATGAGCTCTAAAAATAATATGCAACGATTTAGTTGGTTTAGAACTCGGTTCCTGTTTCTTCTTCGCCGAAAGATTTCTCGCCTTTACCTCCCTTCTCCTTCTCCTCAAGACGTGATGCTGCCATAATGTCATCTATTCTTAAGATCATAACAGCTGCTTCAACTGCCGTTCTTAAAGCATGGATTTTTACTGCTAGAGGATCAATTACACCCTTCGCGTACATGTCCAGTACCTTGCCTTCGAAAACGTCAACTCCATAACCATGTAATCCTTTCTCATGAGCCGCTCTAAGCTCAGCTACTATGTCTATTGGGTCTAAGCCCGCGTTCTCAGCTAGTGTTCGAGGTATCGACTCTAGAGCATTTGCAAAAGCCTCAATAGCTAGCTGCTCTTTACCGCCTACTTGAGGAGCATAGTCTCTGAGCGCTCTAGCAACAGCTGCTTCGGGTGCTCCGCCTCCCGGAACAATGTAAGGCTCCTCTATTACGTCTGCTACTACGCTCAACGCGTCCTCAAGAGAGCGTTCTGCCTCGTCAACTACCTTTTCGAGTCCTCCACGAATGAGGATACTAACAGCTCTGGGGTTCTTACATCCCTCTACGAAAACCATCTTCTCGCCAGCAACCTTTCTTTCCTCTACTAGCTTAGCCCCCCCAAGATCCTTAGCGCTCAAGTCCTCTATCTTCGTAACAATGCGTGCTCCAGTGGCTCTTGCAAGCTTCTCCATGTCCGATTTCTTTACCCTTCTTACAGCGAGTATCCCGGCCTTAGCCAGGTAGTGTTGTGCGAGGTCGTCGATACCTTTCTGACAGAAGACGACGTTAGCTCCAACGCTCTTTAACTTCTCCACCATCTCTCGAAGCATTCTCGTCTCCTCCTCCCTGAACAGCTCCATTTGCGTTGGATCGCTTATCCTAATTTCGGCGTCGATCTCGGTCTTCTCGATCTCAAGCGGGGCATTTAGTAATGCTATCTTAGCGTTCTCGATTCTCTTAGGCATTCCTGGGTGGACCACTTCCTTGTCTATAATAACGCCGTAAACCAGCTTACTATCAAGGAGACTTCCTCCCTGCTTCTTTATCATTTGAACGTAATCTATGTCCACAACCCACTTATCGCCGACTTTTTCAGCTATTTGTTTAACAGCCTTTACTGCTATGTCCGCGAAGAATTCCTTCACAGCCGCTACAACTTTTCCGTGCATGGCTGTCATGGCAACTTTCTTCAAAGTATCCTCGTCTTCGAGATCTACCTTTCTAGCAAGCCCTCTTAGAACCTCTATTGATTTCTCCAGAGCTCTCTTATAGCCGCCGACGATGACTGTAGGATGAATGTTCTTTAAGAGAAGCTTCTCAGCTTCTTTAAGTAATTCGCCTGCAAGAACTACTGCTGTTGTTGTTCCATCCCCCACTTCGTCGTCTTGAGCTTTAGAAACCTCTACAAGCAATTTGGCTATGGGATGCTGTACGTCCATCTCGTCTAGAATAGTTGCTCCGTCATTGCTGACGGTTATATCGCCCAGGCTATCTATGAGCATCTTATCCATGCCTTTAGGGCCAAGAGTTGTCTTCACAGCCTCGCTTATTGCTCTTGCAACCATTATGTTCAGTCGAATGGCCTCTCTACCTGTTCTTCGAGTAGTTCCTTCTTTTAAAATGAGTACGGGGATCCCACCCATTTGCGCTACAACAGGTTCTGACATGTATATCACCCTTACTTGATTCCCGCCGAAAAGACTATTTTACGCTTCTATTTAAACTTTTCTCGAAAAAGAAGACCTTAAAACTTTATTCTTAAAACTTCTTCCCTCCTCTCCCCTCCGCTAAGTAGAATATTCTGAAGACCCTTCTTTTAGCGTAATCAACATCCTCTTTAGTGATAGTCTTTCTATTAGAAAACCTAACCAGATCAACGGCTTCCTTGGCAATTTCCTCCGCTATTTCCTCTAGGATCTCCTTTAAGTACACTAGGGCCTCACGGCTCACCCTTTCGGCACCCACAGTTCTAAAAATTCTTTCAAGGGGAGCTAAGGGAATACCCCTAATAATCCTTTCGTCCCTGGCGCTCATGTCTATCATCTGATTATTAACAGTCTCGACGTACAGAAATAAAAATATGTGCTCGTATCCTGGCGAGGGAAAAAGCTTAAAATAAATACTATACCATTAGCTTGGGATCCGAGCATGGGTAAAGTGCGTCCTGCTTACGTTAAGAGGACGGCTAGAAAACTGCTTCAAATGTATCCAGATAAATTCACAACAGACTTCGAGCATAACAAGAAAATGGTAGCGGAATTGACTGTAGTAGATTCCAAGCGCGTGAGAAACAGAATAGCAGGCTATATAACCAGGCTTGTTAGGATTAAGCTACGAGAAGAGGAAGAGACAAAGCAGATTTAAGGAGGGAGAGGTATGATAGTAACGAATGATGAGACTGACCTGCACGGAGAAAAACCCGTGAAGAGAAGTACCTCCGCTGATAAGGAAAAAACTTCTCAACCCCCTCGAAAGAAGGAAGTAAGAGTAAAGGAAGGGGATTTTATTCTGCTAGATTACACTGTTGAGATCGTCGATGACAAGAGGGTCATCGACACTACCATAGAAGAAGTGGCAAAAGAGCACGCGTTATATAGGGAAAACGAGGTCTATGAGCCTAGGCTTGTTGTAGTAGGCAAGGGATTCCTGCTAAAAAGCGTTGAAGAAGAACTAGTGGGTTCTAAGGAAGAAGAGAAGAAGGTAATCGTGTTACCGCCTGAAAAAGCATTTGGTACTAGAGATCCCAGGAAAGTCAGGGTTATACCTGCAACCGAGCTCAGCCGACGAGGGATAATACCCCGCGTAGGCATGCAAGTAGAGTTGAATGGCAACATAGCCACAATACGAAGCGTAGGAGGGGGGAGAGTTCAGTTAGATTTCAATCACCCCCTTGCAGGAAAGAGGCTCAAATACACTGTCGTTGTTAGGAAGCTCTTAAAGACCACAGCAGAAAAGGTTAAGGCCCTGATTAAGCGTAGAATTCCAGGTCTTAAAGTAGAAGACGTTAAGGTGAGGAAGGAAGGAAATTCGCTCAAAATATTACTGCCAGAAGACGCCCTCTACTACGAAAGATTAGGATTAGGACTGAGAGGTATAGCTCTAGATATTAAGAGGTATCTCCCCGAGAAGGTGGAGGCTGTCACCTTTACCATAAGCATTCCTATTGCCGAGAAAACTAAAGAAGCAAAAGCAAAAGAACAGGAGTAAGCTCTTTGTTTTCAATGCACCTATAACTTCTACCTAGTATCTCCACAATCCTCACTTTATCCCCTGGTCTAAGTCCAGGCGGCGCACATAACTTTTTATAGGGACACCTAGTAGTGCAGTATATCGGCGTATAGTTTATCACTGCACCTTTAATAGCATGTTTCGAGAAAACTAGAGCCTTTATGGGCGCAGGAACTACCTCTACAATTCTCATAATCGAGCCTGTAGCTGGACACTCATGGGACTTCTTCCTTACGTCTTTAATCTCGTACGGTACACCTTCCCTGACGTTCTTGACGCAGATCTTGTTAAGAGAACACCTTCTACACTCCTTAAGCACTTGAGGTATGAATATAGCCCCCTTCACGGCTTGTGCTTCCGTTACCAGCGTTATAATTTTTCCTTTCCGCGAAGACTTGATTGCCAGATCCTCCTCCTTAAGGTTAAATTCATGGATAGTTAAAATATAACTTGCGTATGATGCACTGAGTATTTTTATAGGTTTAGCTGTAAAGATAACTGTGGAATGGTGAGCTAAAGTGGAGACCCACGACCTATATCATGCGGCGTTTAGGAGAAGCAGGCCTGCAGACATACCACCCTTGCTGAAGACGGGAACGACGACGGTGGGCTTACGTTGCTCAGACGGAATAATTTTGGCCACTGATCGTCGAGTTACAAGCGGCTATTACATAGCGCATAAGCGTGGTAAGAAAATACACAAAATAGACGACTACATAGCTGTTACGATCGCGGGCGCCGTTGCCGATGCTCAAAAAATAGTTGACGAATTGAGGGCTGAAGCCGCTTTGTATAAGATGGAGACTGGAAGGAGCATTAAAGTTAGATCGCTCGCAAGCCTAGCGTCAACTCTATTGTTCAACGTGAGGCCCTTCATACTCCTCGTACAGATAATAATCGGTGGTGTTGACGATACCGGCTCGCACCTCTACACTGTAGATTGGTTCGGATCTATAACTGAAGAGAAATACATTGCAACGGGTTCTGGGACCCATATGGCTCTAGCAGTACTCGATACCCTATTTAATGAGAAAATGCGCGTAGACGCGGCGCTGCCTATAGCAGTTAAAGCCGTGGACGCCGCAATGAAGGCCGATCCCGGTAGTGGCGAGGGAATAGACGTCGTCACTATTACTCAGCAGGGAATTACAGAGCTAAAGGATGAGGAAGTGAAAAAATTTTTAAGTTAGACTAGAAAATAAACACGAAGCACATTCTTCTATTCGCTGAAGCTTAGTGAACTGAGATGATAGTTGATAAAACTATAGAAAAAATCAGGCAGGTAATATTTGAGAATATACCACTGGAAGCTAGGATAACTAAAATAGAGTTTGAAGGTCCAACTATAGTAATTTATACTGCTAATCCCCAGACTCTATTTAAGGAAAACAAAGACGAGATAATTAAAAAGATAGTGAAGACTATTAAAAAGAGAATTGCTATAAGAACTGACCCAGAGATACGGAAAAATGAAGCCGAAGCTCGAAAAATAATTGAAAGCATAGTTCCTCCCAAGGCGGAAATAACGAACATATACTTCGATCACGAGAAAGGAGAAGTTGAAATAGAGGCAAAGCAGCCGGGATACGTTATCGGAAAGGATGGTATGCTCCTCAACATGATTTTTCTTCAAACCTACTGGAGGGCTAAGGTACTGAGAGCTCCTCCCCTACCCTCAAAAACAGTATCTGAAGTAAGACAGTTGCATAGAAGTCGTGCGAGTGAAAGGAAAAAGTTTCTGCGAGAAGTAGGATTCAGAATACACAGGTCACCAATCTTTAAGCTAGGTAAAGTCCGCATAGTCGCCTTAGGAGGCTTTGGAGAAGTAGGGCGAAGCGCAATATTAGTTCAAACGCCTGAAAGCAACGTCCTACTAGACATGGGCATAAAGCCCTCAAATGTGTTGGATGAATACCCCTATCTAGACCTCTCCGAGTTCGATTTAGAGAGCCTAGATGCTGTAATTCTAACGCACGCACACCTAGACCACATAGGGTTTGTCCCCTACCTGTACAAGTATGGGTATAGGGGGCCAATCTATACTACGGAGCCCACGTTATACCTAATGAAGCTACTTCTTGAAGACTACATCGAGGTTAATAGAAAGGAGGGAAAGCTTCCTCTATACTCTAAAAAGGAAATAGCTGAAGCGATGATCCGGACAATACCCCTTAAATACGAAGAAGTAACAGACATAGCTCCTGGCATACGCCTGACATTACATAATTCGGGCCACGTCTTAGGCTCAGCTATCATACATCTACACATAGGGAATGGTTTGTGCAACATAGTGTACACTAGCGATTTCAAGTTCGGCAGAACTAGGCTATTTGATCCCGCAATTTACAAGTTTCCACGCGTGGAAGTGCTCATAATGGAGAGCACTTACGGTGGGAGAGAGGACATCATGCCCCCTAGAGAAGAGACTGAGCGCATGTTCATTGAAATAGTTAAGAAAACGATTGAAAGAGGAGGAAGAGTGCTCGTTCCTGTGCTCGCAGTAGGTAGAGCGCAGGAGATAATGCTAGTATTAGCAGATGCAATTAAGAGAAATATCATTCCAGAAACCCCCGTCTTCATCGAAGGCATGATCAGCGAAGCTACAGCAATACATACAGCTTATCCCGAATACCTTGCTCGAGCAGTACGTGACCAAGTATTTTACGAGGAAAATCCGTTTATGGGGGAGTTCTTTGAAGTAGTTAAGGATCCCAGCAAACGACAAGAAATAGCTGAAACGGACTCAGCTATAATTCTAGCTACTTCCGGCATGCTTACTGGCGGTCCAGTAATGGAGTATTTGAGATTACTGGCACCCGATAGCCGAAATAGCCTCATTTTCGTAAGCTACCAAGTAGAGGGAACTCTCGGTCGGAGAATAATGCAAGGACTCAGAGAAATACCCTTCCATAGCCCTGAAGGGAGGATAGAGGTCTTAAAGCTTAACATGGAGGTCTTCAACGTGGAAGGCTTCTCAGGCCACAGCGATCGCCGCCAGCTACTTAGATACATTGAAAAGATCACGCCAAAGCCCGAAACCATAATTCTGAATCACGGAGAAAGAAGAAAGATACGGGAGCTGGCTTCGACCATTCGAAAAAGATACGGTATACGCACACTGGAACTAAGCAATACAGATGCCATAGCTGTAAGGTAAGGCAAGAAAATCCGTTACTGCAACTTAGATATTCTCACGATAAACTTCCATAGTTTATCATTCAAATAGTGTATGTTCTTGAAAACCTTCCCCTTATTCATTGCAGAGAGAACGTCCGAGGAATAGAGAGCTAAGGAAATACAAATGGGTTTCCTGTACTTTTCTTCAAAGACCACAACTGTATCATTCTTCTCGAATTCTCCCTCGATACTTACTACACCCGGTCTCATAATGTCCGCTCCATTTAGAACGTGGGGAACCGCACCTTCATCCACGGTGATTTTAGGTAGTGCCGTTTCATAAAGTAATGGTAGTAGTAGCGTGGGATAGAAAGTCTCTCCCTTACTCCACAGTAAGACTTTCCCGTCAATGGCGTAGAAGTCTATGCCCTGACGTGTTTTAAATACCTCGACCTCTACACGCTTGCCGAACGTTCGGCCAGCTAGGGTCTCGAGAACTTTCAGAACTCTTTTCGAATCCCTTGAGCTTAAGAAGTACCTTGAGTATACTTCATACAATTTTACTACCCGTCCTTTTAAACTAGATCGGTTAGTTCTTTTCATTTTAAACACTCATAAATATTTTTACCTTTGGAAGCCCGATAATTTTATAATCTACCCTATCCTTGAAGGATAAGGGCCACGGAATTTATCGGTGGAAGGTATGCCAGGACCCACTACTGCACAAGTCCTATTAAAAGCTCTCGGAACTACAGTCCTCGTAAAGCTTAAGGGTGGAAGGGAAGTCAGAGGCGTACTAAGGAGCTTTGATCAGCACCTCAACCTAGTGCTTGATGAGGCTGAAGAGGTAAAAAGCAACAAAACTAGGAAGCTGGGCACGATAATAGTTAGAGGAGATAATGTCGTACTCGTAAGCCCTACTACGTAAGGTGTTAGCTATGGTTAAGGGTACAACTTCAATGGGCAAGCGTAGTCGCGGGAAAACGCATATACGTTGCAGGCGTTGCGGTAGACACTCCTATAATATTCGGAAACATTATTGTGCGGCATGCGGTTTCGGCAGATCAAAGCGCATCAGAAGGTACTCTTGGCAGAATAAGAAGGTCTATAGAGTAAGAATAAAGTAAAAGCCAGCTTGATCGACTAAGGGATTCCTAGAGCTTTCAATAAGCCATACTACAGAAGGAAAGCCCTCACATCGATTACAACATTAATATAGGATGAATTTGACGGAAAATATTAAAACTCCTCCTAAATTATTACTCTAATAGGGGGCCGGTAGCTCAGGTGGGAGAGCGCCCGCTTGGCATGCGGGAGGTCGGGGGTTCGAGTCCCCCCCGGTCCATCCTTCTGGTGCTAAATTTACACACTAAGACAATTCTATGAATAAGCAGCCGTATCATTAGGAGGAATAAAGGCGTGGGAGATGATGAGCATCCATTAACAGTTCAACTAATCGTCTTCTCAACGTATAACAATCTCTAAGGACGTTGACGAACACTTTCAAGGTCCGAGAAGGAGAAAAGAAAACCCCTAACCCCCTTTCTGGAGAGAGAGGATTTTCTCGGAAAATATATAAATTAAACGTTCCGAAATATTACCAGATCATCAAAGCTTATGGGCGAGTTACATGAGCGCAGGAAAAGTAGGTACTTGGGAGATAGGAGAAATCAAGCTACCGCTCTCCGAGGCTTTCAGAATAAGTCTTGAAAACATTAGGAAGAGATTTGTACGTGCTGCAATAACGACAGCCTCAATAGTGCTGGGTATAGCTTTCATGGTTTCGATACTGCTTATGGCACAGATACAGCAAATAGCAAGAGGAGCCCCCGAAACAATTAGAGCCTATCAGTATTGGCTTCTCTTCATATCTCTTCTTGTAAGCGGTGTGGGAATAACTAACAGCATGCTCATAGCTGTCGCGGAACGCTATAAGGAGATAGGAACGATGAAGTGTTTAGGAGCCTTAGACAGACACATCCTGATATTCTTCCTCCTAGAGTCTTTAATAATAGGCGGAGTTGGCGGAATAGCGGGCTACATAGTTGGATTAATCGCTGGCATCGTGTACGGGTACACTCAGTTCAGACCCTCCGACGTAATTGGGGCATTAACATCTCCCCTAGGCACTCTTTCAATGCTCGGCGCTCCTACAGTAATAGCCTTGCTCCTGCTTTCAGTAGTGCTAGCAATGATACTGACGATGGCGGCCTCCCTCTATCCAGCGTATTATGCAGCAAAGCTAAATCCAGCTGAAGCTCTGCGATACGAAGTATAAAAAGCTATAAATATTCTGTAAGATACCTTATACCCTGACTCATGGGGTGTAAACGTGAGATACGAATACACAGTAGAAACTGAGGACCTTGCAAAATACTACTACATGGGCAAGTACGTTATCAAGGCATTAGACGGCGTTAACATAAAGATCAGGAGAGGAGAGTACGTATCTATCATGGGACCTTCAGGGTCTGGTAAGACTACCCTATTTAACATGATAGGAGGACTCGATAGACCCACTCGTGGAAAAGTCTACATTGACGAGGTTGACATTAGCAAACTGGACGCCTACGAGCTCGCATGGCTTAGATGCAGGAAGATAGGTTATATCTTCCAGACGTTCAACCTAATCCCCGTACTAACGGCCCTCGAGAACGTAATGCTTCCCATGATTTTCGCTGGTGTTCCAAGGGAGGAGAGGATTAAGCGTGCTACTGAGCTTTTAGAAAGAGTCGGATTAGGCGACCGACTGCACCATAAGCCGCCCGAGCTTAGCGGTGGGCAACAACAAAGAGTAGCTATTGCAAGAGCACTAGCAAACGATCCAGCAATAGTGTTGGCAGACGAGCCTACAGGAAACCTAGACCTCCACACAGGTCTAGAAATAATAAATCTACTAAGAACACTGAACAAGGAGAAAGGAGTCACAATAGTCACCGCCACGCACGATCTCAAAATGATCGACGTGAGCGATAGAATCATCTACCTAAGAGACGGAAAAGTTCAAAGAATAGAGACCAGAGCAGAAGTAGCCGTCGAATACGAGGAGTAATAGCTTAGAAATTATTACCCATCGTGTATCAAAGCCTTATAGAGTTTTTCTAAAGCTTCATTGATATCTTTCTCCTCGACCACCATGGAATCATAATACTTTAAACGCTCTGCAATTCTTTGAGCTAGAATGTGATAACAGAGATCCTCCCGCCCCCTAATGACCACATTTAGGTAAAAATCCCTGCAAGAACAAAAGACAGGCGGTACTACTACGTGCGCACGTCTTCTCTTCAAGGAATAAACTAACCACAAAACCCTTCCACTAGGCCTGAATTCTATTCTCACTACCCGCTTTTTCCTGACAGCCTCGTATGCTTTAAAGAACTTGGTACCGTATCTCTTCCTCAGCAGTTCAAGACTATTAGATTCATCGGACATGAAGTGCTAACCTGATTATAGTTTATTAAAAACAAGTAAATAGTCTTTCATGAGAAATTTCCTAAGTAGGTGCTCGTGAGCGGGATGCTTAAGCCAGTCATAGGTAGAAGAGCTCTGAAAATACTAGATAAAAATAACGAAGTAGTGATAGTAGTAGCCGATCTCCATTTAGGTTTTGAAATAGAGCTACGTGAAAAAGGCCTACGCCTCCCCTCTCAGACTAAAAGAATTCTGCGTCAACTCCTTGAGGTCGTAACCTCAGAAAGGTGCGATAGGCTAATAATCCTGGGGGACGTAAAGCACGGCATTTTGGGATTCAGAAAAGAGGAGTGGGAAGAAGTAAAATACTTCCTTGAATCGCTACAGAGGTTCTTTACTGAAATCGAAATAGTCATAGGAAACCACGATGGCGGCCTCTCAACGATAATCTCAGAGATTAGCGGCGTAAAAATATATTCTCCACGTGGAGTAATGTTAGAAGATTCACAAGGGAGGAAAATAGGGCTCTTTCACGGTCATGCTTGGCCCGCTTCAGAACTATTTAAGGCAGAAATACTCGTAATGGGTCATATACACCCCTCCATAGACCTAAGGGATGAGCTAGGATTCCGCATAATTGAATCAGTTTGGTTGAAGATGAAGCTTGATCGAGAAAATATCGCAAGAGTATATCTGAAGTATAAATTTAAGAAACCTGTGGAAGACCCCCTTAAGGCATTCGAAGAAAACTTCAATCATCCATTAAACTCACATAGTCTAATAGTAGTTCCAGCGTTTAATAGCTATCTTAAGGGGCTATCAGTGAACCGATTCATCATCGAAGAATCCATCAGCCCCTTATTGAACTCAAATAGGCGGGAGATACTAAACTCTGAAATATACCTTATTGACGGAACTTTTCTAGGGCCCTTAAAACTATTCGTAGAAGAACTCAGGACTTCGGAATATCTGTTATAGACCACCTGACTATGGGGCCGCCGGGATTTGAACCCGGGACCACGCGGGCCCGAGCCGCGCATCATACCAGGCTAGACTACGGCCCCGTACTATGAATATTCGTGTACGGTCTCTTAATATTTTCGCCTTTTAATCAGGCTCCGTTTTTAGAACGTAACTGCTAACGATACGCTTAAATTAATCCTAAAGTCTTATTGATTCGTAAGCCGGGGTCGCCTAGCCTGGTTAGGGCGGCGGGTTGCTAACCCGCTGGGTGTACGCCCGCGCGGGTTCAAATCCCGCCCCCGGCGTAACGTTCAGTTGGTGACCTCTCTTCTCATAATTTTCACACTTCCTAAGGTCGATGAGGAAGCAAAGGATTCTAGTTGGCACAGTAGCTCAGAGATCAATGAAATGGTAAGATGAATTTGGAATTGCGAGAACTCTATGGAGGCTCTCACTTAACAATAACACAAAGTATTTTACCCAGAAGATAGATGATAGATTCATGAAGCCGGGGTGCCCGAGCGGACTAAGGGGTTGGGCTCGAGATCCTCGAAAATAAGGGGCTAGACGAGGTACCCAATGCCCCTCTGGGGCGCGTGGGTTCGAATCCCACCCCCGGCGT
>Ga0180302_10000326_pt1 | contig 20099 bp, 13 predicted proteins | sample GuaBasSediGuay17_FD_121794 | JGI IMG/M metagenome (GOLD analysis project Ga0180302, IMG submission 121794) | Subseafloor sediment microbial communities from Guaymas Basin, Gulf of California, Mexico - Guay17, Core 4571-4, 12-15 cm | ecosystem: Environmental > Aquatic > Marine > Hydrothermal... | reverse complement strand
GGTCAGGACTTTAGCGGCTCTTAAGGAGGCTGAGCTACCTGCTAAGTTCTTCTCTGTCGGTAGGGTTTTCAGAAACGAAAAACCAGACCGAACGCATCTATGCGAATTCTACCAGACTGAGGGCATAGTGGTGGACGAGAACGCTAATATGAAGCATCTGGTGGGCTATCTCAAAGAGTTCTTCAAGAGACTTGGGTTCCCAGAGGCTAGGTTCCGACCTGCATACTTCCCGTATACAGAGCCGTCGCTAGAGGTCGAAGTATACCATCCACCGACGGGTAGATGGATCGAGCTAGGTGGGGCCGGGATCTTTAGACCCGAGGTTGTAAAGCCGCTGTTAGGTAGGGACATCCCCGTTTTGGCATGGGGTCTCGGACCTGAGAGGATGGTCATGCTAAACTACGGGCTTAAAGACATTAGAGAACTCGTCATGAACGACTTGGAGATGCTTAGAAGAGCACCGGTCTGGATGGGGTGAAATAGCATGCCGGTTATAAGAGTCGGATTAGAGGATTTCAGAAGGCTGGTTGGGCTTAGGCTTTCCTTGAGTCGTCTTAGAGAGGAAATCCCTATGATGGGGCTAGGGTGGGAGAGAGATGACCCTGAGGGGTTTGAGGTGGAAGTCTTTCCTAATAGACCTGATATGCTTAGCCCCGAAGGGCTTGCCAGGGCCTATAAGGGGTTTATAGGTCTCGAGAGAGGTGTGCCTGATTACGTGGTTAAACGCGGTTTCTACGAGGCTTATGTAGACGCCGCCGTTAAATCCGTCAGGCCGTATATAGCCTTCGCGACTATTAAAAACGTCCCCATGGATGAGGAGGTGTTTAAGAGCATCATCCAGATCCAGGAGAAGCTTCACATATCATATTGTAGAAACCGTAGAAAGGGCTCTATCGGTGTCCACGACCTCGATAAGCTTAAACCCCCGGTGAGGTATACGGTTAAGCCTCTTAGCTTCAGGTTTAGACCGCTAGACTCTGAGGAAGAGATGAGTATACGTGAAATCCTTCGGAGACATCCGAAGGGCGTAGAATATGGCCATCTATTAAGCGGGTTTAAGTATTGCCCGATCTTAGAGGATTCTGAGGGCATGGTTCTATCCATGCCACCGGTGATAAACTCTGAGTACACGAGGGTAACCCTCGAAACCAAGAACCTCTTCATAGACTGTACGGGTCTAGACTGGAGGACCGTGAACTCCGTCTTAAATATAATAGCCACCTCCCTTGCAGAGCGGGGTTGCCAGATATACACCGTCAAGATTCACTATCCATACGATACCCCCGTCGGTAAAGAGGTTGAAACCCCTGACCTAGCCCCTAGCGAGATGAAGCTTCCACTAAGCCTCGTCGATAAAGTCTTTGGTGAACATCTCGATGCCGAAGAGGTCGTTAAACTCTTGGCTAAGATGAGGTTCGACGCGGTCAAGCTTTCTGAGAGAGAACTCCTCGTAAAGGTCCCGGCGTATAGAGTCGATATAATGCACCCGGTGGACCTGGTTGAGGACGTTATCATAGCGTACGGCTACAATCGTATAGAGCCTGAGATCCCTCAGTTCGCGACCATAGGTGGTGAAAGCCTGTTAGAAAGATTTTCCTCTAAGGTTAGGAGTATTATGGTAGGCTTAGGCTACCAGGAGGTTATGACCGAGGTTCTGACGAACCCTAGAGACCTGTTCGTTAAGATGAGGGTTAAAGCTGGGCCTGTGGTGGAGCTTGAGAATCCCAAGACTGTCGAGTATACGGTTTGCAGGAGCTGGCTTCTACCAAGTTTGATGAAGGTTCTAGCTAGGAATAGGCATAGGGAATATCCGCAGAGGATATTCGAGGTCGACGATGTAGTCATCTTAGATGAGAATTCTGAAACCGGAGGGCGGTCTCTCAGAAAGCTAGCTGCGGTATCGATACACTCAGAGGCCGACTACGCGGAGGTTAAAGCCGTAGTAGACACTTTTCTCGAAATCCTCGCAGTCGAGCATAGGGTCGAGCCAGGGATTCATCCGAGTTTCATAGAAGGAAGGACAGGGTTTATAAAAACCCTTAAGGGAGAGACCATCGGATTCCTAGGTGAGATCCACCCAGAGGTCCTGATAAACTTCGGATTAGAAAACCCTACGGTAGGGTTCGAGATAGACCTCGAGGCAGTCATGAGGCTTAAAGGGTTTGGACGGAGACCCTAGAAGGGTTCCATGCCGACGGACCCCTCCGAGAAGCCGAAAGGCTGGCTATGAGGACGGGGTTACCCAAGCATGGAACAGGCCCTATGGGCCGCAATCCAAACCCTTATAAAACGGCCTACAAACCTCTCTCACGGTGGACACCTGGGTCCCATACGGAGAGAGCCGGCCGAGCAGGGCGTAGACGCCTTTCGATGACGCTTGGGTGTTAGTCGTATGGGATATAGACACCCAGGTGTCCACCCATAGGACCGGCTTCTAAATCTTTTTAACAGAGCGCTATGTATTTGGGATATCCGCCAGGGACTTACATCGAGGTGGTTCGTTGAAGAGACTTAGAAATTGGCTATTGTTTTCGATAGTCGTTTTGATATGGAGCTCCAACTGGTCTGTCATGAAGATGGGTCTTAGCTACGTTGATCCATGGAGCTTCATTTACCATAGGTTTCTACTGTCTACGACCGCTCTTTCTCTACTTCTATTCATCTTAAAGAGGAGAATTCCGGCCGATAAGAGGGGTCTAGTTAGACTTTTCATATTGGGCCTTATCACGAGCATAGGGATAACATCGACGAGTTTAGGCTTAGTGTATGAAAAGTCTGGTGTGAGCGCGATCTTGACATATACCCAACCTTTGTTCGTCTTCTGTATGGCCATACCGTTTTTAGGGGAAAAGATGAACATCGGTCGAGCCTTAGGGGTTTTAATAGGGTTTCTAGGAGTCATGATTCTCTCTACTAGAGGTGATAGCTTTATCGATAGCCTCGATTTCCCTGTTTTCCTTTTAGTAGCCGGAGCATTTCTATGGGCTACTGCGATAATATACTATAAGAAGTTTCTAAGTCATATAGACCCCACAGTGGCGAATACATTTCAGCTAGGAGTAGGCGTGGTCTTACTCACCCCGGTGATCGCTCTTAAGGGCTTAGCATTCCCCCTTCACTGGATTACATTGCCGTCATCCTATACACTTCGATTTGTGCCCAAGGCGTGGCGTTAACCCTATGGGTTCTTCTGTTAAGAGAAGAGGAGGCGACGGTCTTATCTTCTTCGAGCTTTATGGTCCCGGTGGCCGCCATCATATTCGGATGGCTGATACTCGGAGAAACTGTGGAGCCGAAGGTATTGTTCGGGTCGGCTCTCATACTTGCTGGCGTTTACATGGTTAACAAGGTTTAGGCACCCATCTTATCCGAGGACCCGAAAACAACATTTCACTATCTTCCTTAGGGCTTCAGAATAGCATCAAACAGCAAGGTTATTACCGAGATAAACTTCTTGCATAATAAACATTTTATAAAACTCAAATTTTAATCGTATTACATCCTTGCATATTATTTTTGAAGATTATTGAAGTTTACGGCCATATTCCTAGCGTTTTTACAGCTTCAGCTACTCTCTTAACGGCTATGACCATGGCTTCTGTTCGCATGTCTCTACCGTTTTCGACAGAGTTCTTGTAGACCTCCCAAAACACCCTAACCATTCTCTCCTCGAGACGCTTGTGAACCTCGTCTAGACTCCAGTGCTCCCTATGCAGGTTCTGGATCCATTCCAGATAGCTTACAGTCACTCCTCCGCCATTGGCTAATATGTCCGGGACTACTAAGACGTTTCTCTCCCTCAATATCTTAGCCGCTTCGTGAGTTGTGGGACCGTTAGCACCCTCCACCACGGCTCTAGCCTCTATGATGTCGGCGTTTCTGGATGTAAGCACGTTCTCGATGGCCGCTGGTATGAGAATGTCGCATTTCAAGGCTAGAAGCTCCTCGTTGGTTATGGTTCTAGCCCCCTCAAAACCGACTACGGATCCAGTGGCCTTTTTATGAGCCATAAGCTTATACGGGTTCAGCCCTTCAAGCGAATATACACCTCCCTTAGAGTCGCTAACACCAATTATTCTGAAGCCCATATCGTATAGGGTTTTCGCGGCGTTGAAGCCGACGTTTCCAAACCCTTGAATAGCAACTGTGACTCGACCTCTTATGTTTAAAACTTTAACGGCCTCCCTAGCACATATAGCTACCCCACGGCCGGTAGCACCGGTCCTCCCCTCTGAGCCCCAAATACATGTGGGCTTCCCCGTTACAACCTCTGGGACTAAGTAGCCTTTAAGCTGGCTGTAGGTATCCATCATCCAAGCCATTTCTCTAGGACCAGTATAAAGATCAGGTGCAGGGACATCTCTAAAGGGTCCTATAAAGTCAGCTATCATAAATGTATAGCGTCTAGTCAGTCTCTCAATCTCCTCGGTGCTCATCTCTTTAGGATTGCAGACAACACCTCCCTTGGCTCCACCATAAGGGAGGTCATGAACCGCGCACTTCCAAGTCATAATCATTGCTAAGGCTTTAACCTCATCTAAAGTCACCTTAGGATGATACCTTACACCGCCCTTACAGGGTCCTCTAGCATCGTTATGCTGAACCCTATAGCCGGTGAAAATCTCGAGGTGACCATCGTCCATCTTCACAGGTATGGAGACCTCTAGAACCCTCTTAGGCACCTTAAGGAACTCCAGGATATCCCTGTCCAGCTCGATGATGCCGGCGACATACTCAAGATCCCTAATAACATTACTTAAAAGACTAAACTCGCTCAAACCAGAACCTCCACACATAAATGAGGGAAAAACAAAGTATTTAATGATTTTCTCGGAAAACGGGCGTCGAATGCCGTGAACATACATTTCCTCCCAAAGCTTAAATAAAAAAACTAATGGAAAATAATATTCGCGGGATCCTAGATATGGCTAGGTTGGCTTTAATGGGTGGTCCTAGGGAGGCGGAGAGGCTTAAGGAGCTTGTTCCGCCTTGGCCTATCTACGATGAGGAAGATGAGAAGGCTGTAGTGGAGGTCGTTAGGAGTAGACGGTGGTGTAGGCTTTACCCCGGTTCTAAAGCTGAAGTTTTTGAGAGGATGTTTTCAGAGTATCATCAGGCTAAGTATGGGATAGCTGTGGCAAACGGGACCGTGGCTCTGGAACTAGCCCTTAAAACCGTTGGAGTAGGTATAGGTGATAAGGTTATAGTGCCGGCTGTGACGTTTATAGCCACTGCCTCAGCCGTGAGCGAGGTGGGGGCTATACCGGTCTTCGCAGACATAGACCCTGAGACCGCGACCATAAGTGCGAAATCCATAGAGGAGAACATAGACAAGAAAACTAAGGCCGTTATAGGTGTTCACTATGCAGGCTACCCCATAAACTTCGACGAAATTCTTCCAATAGTGGAGGAATACGATCTAGCACTGATAGAGGATGCGGCCCACGCCCACGGCTCAGAGTGGAGAGGTCGTAAAGTCGGGGCGATCGGATATATGGGAGGGTTCAGCCTGCAGGAGAGTAAAACCCTGACGGCTGGAGAGGGAGGGATTGTTTTAACGAACTACGATGAGCTTGCCGAGCGGGCTAGGCTCATCCATAACATAGGTAGGGTTCTCGGTAAGCCGGGGTATATGCACTTCATCCTAAGCTCGAACTACAGGCTTTCGGAGATACAGGCTGGTCTACTGATATCGCAGATGAGGAGGCTTAGAGGACATGTTGAACTTAAACACGATACAGGAGAGTACTTGGCTTCTAAGCTTAGAAAAATAGGAGGTGTTGAACCTCTTAAGAGAGATCCAAGAGTTACTAAGAGGGGCTACTACTTCTTCGTAATAAGATACTACCCTGAAGAGTTCCAAGGCCTTCCGAAGAAGACGTTCATAGAAGCCTTAAATGCTGAAGGTGTACCTGCAGGTACTGGATACGGTATGCCTTTATACAAACAACCAGCATTTAAGAGGGAAAACCTTAGAGAAATATTCCCGGAAAACTGGAAAATACCAGACTATGAAAATCTAAGCCTTCTAGGTGCAGAAGAGTACTGTAGAAGAGAAATAACTTTACCACATCAAATCCTCCTAGGAGGAAGAGAAGCAGCAGACCTCGTAGTAGCGGCTATAGAGAAGATAAAGAAAAACGTGGATGAACTTTTAAAGTAAGGTAAACTACCCTTCATTATTTTAATAGCTGAAATCTACAGTTCATCAGCATATTTCTGTATTTTAATTATCGCCTCGGCTATATCGTCCATGTCTTTCTCGGTTGCTAGGAAGATGTTCTGAGGAAGTTCAACGAGCTCTTTATAGTATGCTTTAACGGATACTGGGTATCTCTCTTCAGCCTTATCCCTCTCCTCGACGTAAAGCCTGTAAGCCTTCGTACCTTTCAAGGGCCTAAGAGACTCGTGAAGCGGTGGCTCAGTCCTCCAGCATGGTATGCCCTCTGCGTTTAAAGCCTCTATGAAACGCTCCAACGAAGTATTTCGGAAGAAGCTCGAGTCGTATTTAAACGCGTATGGCCAAGGCTGATGTCTGGTTAACCGAGGGTCTACTTTAACGGGTGTAATGCCCTCTATCTCCATAAGCCTTTTGGATAAGTACTCACTGTTTTTCTGTCTTGTTTTAAGCTGCTCTTCAAACCTATCAAGCTGCGCTAGGAGGACAGCAGCTTGGAACTGGGTCATCCTGTAGTTAAACCAGTTTAGCACACCTTCACTATACTTATCACCTTTTCTAACTCTCCCGCAGTCTTTAATAGCGTGACACTTCTCCTTATATTCTTCACTATTCGTTACTATCATTCCACCTTCACCTGCAGTCATGAACTTCCCCTGCTGAAAGCTGAAACAGCCCATATCGCCTATAGAACCGGCAGACTTATCTCCCCACATGAAGCCATGTCCTCTAGCGCAATCCTCTATGATCACGAGGTCGTGTTCTTTAGCAAACTTAACCAGCTTATCCATATCCGGGGCTGTTCCATAGTTGTATACTGGAATTATGGCTTTAGTCTTATCCGTAACCGCTTCCTCAGCCTTACCCACGTCTAAGCAACATGTTTCAGGGTCGACATCGACAACTATTGGTGTAGCACCTGTCATGAGAACCGCACTTCCAGTAGCCCAAAACGTTAAATCAGGAACAATAACCTCATCACCTTCACCTATACCCGCAGCGAGTAGAGCCACGTGTAATGCGATCGTTCCGTTGGCCACACATATGCCATATCTGCATCCATGGTATCTCGCAAACCTCCTCTCGAACTCAGCTTCCCAAGGACCGCTACCAGCAACCCCACCTCCCCAGTATCGGCTTCGGACAACATCCTCCAAAGCCTTAATTTCACGCTCATCATAAACAGGCCACTGAGGCCACCTCTTAACCCTAACAGGTCTACCACCTTTAATAGTTAACACAACTTACACCGAAAAACTCTAGAAAGTTAAACAATATAAAATTTACCTAGCTAATCATTCTATCATGCGTATTTATTATATGCTGGGTAAAATGAAATTTCTAAGTGCATGCTACAATTTTAACCCGCCTTTATTATATTTCTCAACAATTTTTTCACTAACCGCACTTTCTCAAAACCTCATCCCTATGTATTCGATGCCCCAAACTTTCATAATGGATAAAGGTCTGTTAAAGACATCTCCTTGGTAGAGAGCATGTAAATGTTTTTAAACCTGTAGGTTTTCTCCATGCTTATAGGTTAGAGGGTTGACCTGGTTTGAAGATCGAGGATGCTGAAGCTCTGGTCAAGAGGGGGCTTGAGGAGGTTATAACAGAGGATAGGCTTAGGACTCTTCTAGAGGAGGGTAGACGGTTAAGAGGCTATATAGGCGTAGAACCGTCGGGTTTGTTCACATTAGGATGGGTTATATGGGCTCGTAAGGTTAAAGACCTCATAGACTTAGGCGTCGACTTCATCCTTCTGCAGGCGACGTGGCACGCGTGGATAAACGATAAGCTAGGCGGAGACCTAGAGAATATAAGGCTATGCGCCGAGTATATCGAACACTGTCTCCAGGCTTTAGGCGTTTCTAGGGGCAGTTATAGGGTCGTCTACGCGGATGAACTTGTCTCTAAAGGCGACTACTGGAGTATAGTACTCAGAGTCGCCAAGTCTCTGACGTTGAAGAGAGTTAGGAGGGCTTTAACCATAATGGGTCGTAGAGCAGAGGAGGGTGCTATGGACTTCTCTAAGCTCATATATCCATGCATGCAGGTGTCTGATATTTTCTATCTCGACCTTGACCTATGTCTTGGCGGTATGGATCAAAGGAGAGCCCACGTACTGGCCATCGAGGTCGCTAAAAGACTCGGTAGGAAGAAACCCGTAGCCCTTCATACACCCCTACTCATAGGGCTCGCAGGTTTGGGGAGGATGGAGGGAGCTATTAAGGGAGAGGCGCTGTATGAGTTTAAGATGAGTAAATCCAAGCCTGAAACCGCCATATTTATACACGATACTGAAGAAGAGGTCGAGAAGAAGGTGTTGAAAGCCTACTGTCCTCCTAGGATGATAGAGAACAACCCGGTTCTAGAAATATGCCGTCTCATATTGTTTCCTGAGCCCGGGTTTAGGCTTAAGATAGAGAGACCGCTAAAATACGGTGGAGACTTAGAGATCCAAAACTACGCCGAGCTTGAAGACCTATACTTTAAGGGGCAGTTGCATCCTCTAGACCTTAAAAACGCCGTGGCTAGGGCTTTGAATGAAAGACTTAAACCAGTTAGGGATTATTTCAAAACCGTAAGCGAGGCTCGTGAACTCTACGATAAGATGATGAGCTTAACCGTTACGAGGTGATATCGTTGAAGTGGAGCCTAGAGCGTATAGAGCTTCTCATAGATGTTCTTGACGAGTTGTTTAGGGAGTGGAGGGATGGAGCATGCATAGTTGTCGAGGGAAGGAGAGATAGAGAGGCTCTTGAAGCCCTCGGTTTAAAGACCGGTGTCGTAGCGTTTAAGACGTTAAACTGTTGCATGTCGGATGCGATCGAGAGACTGCGCTATAAAGATAGAGTAGTTATCTTGACGGATTTCGACCGTGAAGGTGAGGAGTTAGCGTCTCGGATATCCGAGGTCTTAACCAAGAGGGGAGTCGACGTTAACCTTGAGCTCAGACGGAAGCTCTCACACATCTTAAGAGGTGAAGTCAAAGGGTTCGAGGACCTCGGTCCTCTGCTCGATAGGTTATCGGCTAGGTTTAAGATCTCTCTAACTCCGTTTGCCGTAGGCTATACGAGACGTTTAGGGGAGAATCCTTGAAACGTATGTGGGCTTACAGTCCCCTCCCTGCCACAGACCTTCACACCCATAGCGAATTCTCAAGATGCAGCGTAGATACAAGCGTACAAGGCAACATAGCTACGGCGGAGTTAAGAGGATTAAGAGCCATAGCTATAACCGACCACTCTTCTCACGTGAAGAAAACAGGCTTTAGAAGATATATTGAAACAGTCAGGGCAGCTGCCTATCGAGCTGATATAACGGTTTTAACAGGTTTAGAAGTCGATATAAGACCTGACGGGGAGCCTGAGTTAGGTAGAAGTCTGCTTAAGAAGCTGGACATCGTAATAGGGTCTCTTCATAAGCTCCCGAGGAGGGGGGTTTCTCTAGACGGCTACAGGAAAACCGTTTTAACTGCCTTAAGAAAGAGTTGGATGAACATCCTAGCGCATCCGACATATGTGAACGGTCGCGAAGTCCATCTACCTGACTATACAATCCAAGAAATATGCGACGTAGCCTACGAGAATTCCATAGCGGTAGAGTTAAACTCACATCATAGAAGCCCTTCAGACGATTTCATCAAGGCTTGCGTGGATAGAGGTGTTAAGCTCACACCTACTTCAGACGCTCATAGGCTGAGGCAGATAGGGGTTTTCGACTGGCATCTCGAAAAGCTTAGGAGGCTTGACCTCTTGGATAAAGTCGTTTGGCTTCGTGTAAAAGACCTCTAGGCTTTGCGTCTTCACCAGCCTCAGAGGTTTATAACCCCCTTCGGATATAGATTTAGACGTGAATAGAGAGGAGGCTCTAGAGGCTTTAAGGAAGTCCTTCGAGGCGGGGCTTTTTCTTAACCATAGGAGGCTTGTCTGCCTGGCTTTAAACGAGCCTTATGAGTATCTAGCCGATATTTTAAAGTGCTATGATGAACTTAACCCTAAGGATAAAACCTTACTTCTCGTCTCTGAATCTAGAAGAGAAGGCTTCCTATCGTCTATAGAGAGGTCTGGCAGGTACATGGTTTCGCCCCTGGAATTCAGAGATATCGATGAGGCCTTAGGTGGAACTTACGACGTATTGCTTCTAGACCTTGCCGAGAGGTTTTCGGCCAATGACCTAGGTAAACTAGTCGAGGTGGTCAGGGGAGGGGGACTCGTTCTATTAACTACTCCCCCTCTTAAAGAGTTTTACAGCTTCATAACAGGCTTTCACGAAAGACTAGTCAGGACACCCTATACGATTAACGACCTTAGGAGAAACTTCGAAAAGAGGTTTCTCAGGAAGCTTACTAGCCATAAAGCGATCTGGGTGCTTGACGAGGATAAGGGGCTTATGGGGTCAGAGTATATCCCGGCTAGGGTGGATAGGAGCGCGGTAAGATACGTGCGGTGCGATATACCGGATGCCATAGTCGGTATGGCTGCGACCCAAGACCAAGTCGATGTCTTAGTGAGTTTCTCCAACCTTCTGAAGGATTCCTGGAGTAGGCGTAGGGTGTTCTTGGTTATGGCTAATAGGGGTAGGGGTAAATCGGCCGTCCTCGGGCTTATGCTTGCCAGTTTAACCGTTAGGAGGGAGTTTAGACGGTTCGACCGGATCTACGTAACCGCGCCGACGATTAACAATGTTTTAACGCTGTTCGAGTTCCTCAGGAAGGGTTTAGAAGCTCTGGGTCAGAGGTTTAGAGAGGTCGAAGATGAGTCGTTATCTCTGACCGTCAGAGGCCTTACAATTCAATATATCAAGCCCTTTGAGCTTATGACGAAGAGCGTCGACGTGGTTTTCGTGGACGAGGCCGCCGGCATACCACTTGAAGTACTATATGCGATCGTGGACAAGGCTAAGTTTTCGGTATTCGCGTCCACAATCCACGGATATGAGGGTGCCGGTAGAGGCTTCTATCTTAGGTTCAGGTCTAGGCTTAGGGGAGACCCATCCATAAGACTTGTCGAGATGAACATGAAGAAGCCGATAAGATACTCCGATGGAGACCCGGTCGAGAGCTGGCTTTACGACGTGCTGATGCTCAACGCCGAACCAGCCTCTCTACCGTTCAAACCAGAGGAACTCCCAGGTATAGGTCTTAAATACGAAAAACTCGATACGGAGAGACTTTTCCAAGACGACAAGCTTCTTTCGGATTTCATAGGAATCTACGTCACGGCACACTACCGGAACGAGCCGGATGACCTACTTATTCTAGGCGACTCACCTGGACACTATGCAAGGGCCCTTACGACCGAGGATGGATTAATACTCGTAGCGCTCCACATAGCCGACGAAGGCTCATTACCGGATGAGGAGATCAAACTCATAGCCGAGGGCTATGCTCCGCCTGGAAACCTTATACCCTCTGTAGCTGTAAAATACTATACACCCTTCTCAGAGTTCGCGAAGCTTAGGGGTTTTAGGATAGTTCGAATAGCGACCCATCCCAGCCTGTTCAGGAGAGGATTGGGCTCTAAAGCCCTTAGGATGCTTGAAGAGGAGGCTTCTGAGCTGGGGCTTGATTGGGTCGGAGCAGGTTTCGGGGCTAGCTACGAGGTCCTATCGTTCTGGATTAAAAACGGCTATATCCCGGTGCACCTAAGCCCTGTGAGAAATCCGTCGAGCGGAGAGTATAGTACAGTTGTGTTGAAGCCGTTGACCGAGAAGGCCTCTAAATTCATCAAGGAGATGAACTGGGAGTTTAGGCTTAGGCTGGTGAACTCGTTACAAGACCCATACTATCATATGCCTGCCAGGGTATGTAGGCTTCTTCTTACTCCATATCCATCGGACTACAAGCTTAAGCCTAGGCTCACAGAAAGCCAGCTTGTTAGGCTTAAGGGATACGCGGAGAGGGGTCTGCTCTACGAATCCTGTAGAGACGCCTTCTCAGAGCTCGTCAAAGCACATTTCCTAAGCTCCGGACAAGGTAGACTCGGTCTCGACAAAGCAAGTGAGGAGCTTCTAGCGGCGAAATGCCTTCAGGGTAAACCTTGGATGACCGTCGGAAACGAACTCGGGATGACGAGCATGGAGGTTAAACAAGCATGCAGAGGACTTGCCTATAAACTCCTTAAGTACTACGTAAACGTTGAACAATAAATGGATGATCAACATGTCGGTTTAATGGCTATAGTATGGGGGGAAATTACTGGAGCTCTCTATACTACCTCCAGGTTGCTTATTAAGTTTAAATACTACTAGCTACTAGTATTGTGGTGTATGAGTATTTTTATGGAAAACCTGAGAAGAGATGTGAGAAAACGTGTGGAATCGGATAAAGTCATGTCGACAGCCTGGCTTCTTATATATCTCATACCTGTCAGCTCGATAGTACTCCTAGTCTTTTCCTTGGCTTTGGCTCCGATAGCACTTCCTCCATGGGTTAAACCCACCGTGCCGTTCGCGATCTCACTTACGATTTTAAGCACAATTTTGGGCATCTTCGCCTTCATAATTACTCTAGTGCTTCTCTATAAACTTGTTAACCGACGTAATATGCACTTCAGAAGGCAACTTCTTTTATTCGAGGATATTGTTAGAGCTGTAAGAGAGGTAGCTAATAGGAAAGGAGTTGATGTAAGCCTTCATCTAGGTATGTGTGAGCGAACCATTAGGGAAGCTAAGGTCGAGGAAACTGAGAAAAACGCTGTTCTATGGGCTATTCTCTCAGCGATAACAGGTATAGCGGCGTTATACGTATACTATTTTCTCATGAAGGATTTCTATAGGCATGAGAGGAGGGAGGATGGTTTTCTAGAGGATCTAGGGAAAGCCCTAGCTGCATGCGGTATAACGTTCATACCTAGAAGAGACTACCAAATACCTAATAGAAGCTTCGTACTATACCTGATAATCACCATATTAACCTTAGGCATATTCGGGATTTATTGGCTTTATGTCCTTATAAAGGATCCGAACGAGCATTTCAAATATCATGTGATTTTCGAGGATTATCTGCTAAAACAACTTGAGACAACGGTTTAGGAGAAATATGAGGGAATTGATTCGTAGTTTTAAATGATAAAGATGAATCTTTAAGCGTAAGGGAATATAGATAAATTCAGTATATACTCTTTATGACTTCTATGTCCTTTCTAAGCTCTTTTATTACAGCTTGATAGTCAAGTTTTCCGGCCTCGATCAGTCTCATGGCTTCCTCTAGTCTTCTAGTCGTCTCCTCGGATATGAATTTCTCGAACCGTGTGCTGAGGTACTCATAGACTTTAATCCCTATCCTCGTCGGTATCAAAGCCTTACGACGTTTGGAGCTGAGGACATAACCCCTCTCGAATAGCGTTTCGACGATCTTAGCATACGTGGAGGGTCTACCGATACCACGCTCCTTCATCAAAGCGATTATATCACCTTGTGTATACAGCGGAACGCTCGGAGCCCTCCAACGCCTAACCTCGACTACCTTGGTGACACCTTCCTCGACCGGCGGCAGGGTCCTCATAGGCCTGACGAGGTTGAAACCGTTCTCGAGTATCCTAGAGTAACCCTCGACTTTTACGATCTTATCTAAGACCCGGACCTCGAACGAGATTTTTTCAGCCTTAACAGGTTTCATCTGGCTAGCTATGAACCTACGGAATATGAGTTCGTAAAGGGCTAAATGCCTACCCGTAACCCTCTTAGCGAACCTGAGCAGGCCTAGGGTCATAAGCTCTCTCAGCTTAGCAGAGTCCATGCTTCTAGTAGGTCTTATACACTCATGAGCCCCTTCTGCAGGCCAAACCCTGGGCGCTGAGAAAGCCGGTCCAAACCTACTGATAATGTAGTCCTTCGCGATCTCTATACCGACCTGGGAGACCCTATGGCTATCCGTCCTATGGTATGTTATCAGACCGAGTTCGAAGAGGTCTTGAGCCAAAGCCATGGTCTCAGCCGCCCCCATTCCTAGGAAGGTTGAGGCATCTTTCAGCATCGAGTCGGTCGTAAACGGCGGAGGAGGCTTAACCTCAACCTCTTCCCTGACTAGGTTCGCTATCTCCACTTTAGCTTCTTTAAGCTTCTCAAGATACTCCTTGAGTTCTCTCCTACCCATCCGCGGCTCAGATATAACGACCCTAAGACCGTTCTCAAGCCTCAGCTCGAAGAAGTCTCTCAGAGACTTCTTCGACTCATACATCCTGTTGATTATCCATCCGAGAACCGGCGTCTGAACCCTACCTGCCGAGAGCCTCTTACTCCCGAAGACCTTCCAAAGCTTATGGCTCAGCTCGAACCCTATCCACCTATCCTCGACCCTCCGGGTTATCTGTGCCTCTACAAGGTTAAGGTTTATATCTCTAAGATTCTTAAGTGCCTCTCTCAAAGCCCTTCGGGTAACTTCGTGAAACTCAGCCCTCTTAACCTCCTGCGTAAACGGCTTCATGGCCATGTAGAGATCCCAGGATATTTTCTCACCCTCGGCGTCGGCGTCTGTACCGAGGATCACCAAATCGACCTCCTTAGCAGCTTCCCTTAAGCTATCTATCAAAACCTTCTTGTCAAGGATCTTCTCAGACCCGCATACCGGGCATTTGCTCCCGAAGTCCTCGGTGAATGTATACCCACACTTCAAGCACCTCTTAATCGTAGAGTAGACAGGAACGTACTCTCCGTCGACCTCTAAAACTCCATGTAAACCGACGTTGCCGGTTATCAAGTCCATTATATGCCCCCCTGTAGCCGTGATGTTGAGTATATATTCTCCCGTGTTCACCTCGAACACCGTTAAGTCCCCGACCTGTCTCCTGCTGGGTCTACCGAAGAGCCTAGCGATCGTCCTAGCCTTGTTAGGAGATTCGACGACGAAAAGCGCAAACTTAATCAAGTCCTTAAACTCGGCTTTAACCCTTCCCTCCAGTAGATCCTTTATAGCCCTACGGTCCCTATCTACCTCCTCTATGACCTTGTCCAAGTCCACCTCCGATAGCCTACGCCAGACGATATCCTCCATGAACCACCTAGTCTCCCTCATCAAGCCGTTGAAGGCCCTGTCGTTGTCGACGAGGACTATGGAAATTCCTTTAGAGACGCCTCCTGCGTACATTCTAGACACTCTACCTGATGCCTGTATATACGCCACGGGGTCTGGGATTATGAGGTAGAATACTTCACCCCTCTTCTCCAAGCCTATGTATGGGCTCTCCTCCAAGGCCTTGAGCACACTAGGTCTCGACAGGATATCGCTTAGAAACTCTAAAGCCTCCTCAACGGCTATTTTAGCTCTCTCAGGTATCGAGGGTAAAGGCCTACCTTCGGCTATCGACTTCGCTATCTCCTCCCTAAGCTCCCTAGGTATTATCCTGTTAGCTATCCTTAGCTCGTTTATGAGCCTCAAAGCCTCGAGTTGATCCCTCTCAGGCAATAGTTCCCGGATGTTTGCAAGCAAAATTATAGCTTTAGATATCCTGAACCGTTGTCTTATATCGAGGTCTATGAGCATCTTAGGTACGCCTATGAAAAGCGCATATCTCACCGTGTAAGGTAGGTCTATACCTCTTACCAGGGGGCTTCTATATGAAGCCATACCTATCAACACGTCATAGACGCCCTGGGAAAACTTCTCTAGAATCCTTTTTCTGGGCCGCGTATAGGCTTCCGCGTTTATACCTCTTTCGACCAAGTACCTCTTAATCCTCTCAGCATACTCAGCTCCGAGATCCATAGGGATATACACTAAGCCTCCAGGGCCAAGTTTCTGGATGAGCCTATAAGCCTCCTCCTCGAGGTTTTCAGACTCGATGTATAGGTCGACTACGTTACGTCCGATATCTATCCTCGAGGCCACCTCAAAGCCTAAAAGCTCCCTGAACAATCTAACCCGTTTAGTACGCCTAGCCCTTATCGAGGCTCCTGAAACCACTAAGACACCCACGTTTTTCCTATTCTCCTCAAGCTCCTCCATGAGCTTGACCATCTTATCGTAAAGCTTCGAAGACTCAGGGTATCTTCTACTTCTAAGGAGCCTCCCCAGCTGGGTTCTTAAGTCCATGAGGTTAAACGCCTTTTCAAGGTCCTCCTGCTTAAATCCGAGAAGCATTAGAACCTTATCCACGCTCTTCGAAGACCTTAAAAGCGAGTCTACGTCGTCTACAAATATGAAATCAAACTTCTCCCCCTCTATGAACTCAAACTTCATGTTTAGAAAGCTAAGCGTAGTGACGAGTATCTGGAAATCGCGGTTCTTTATCTCCTCGAGCCTCGACTTAGCCTCCTTCTTGGTTAAGAGAGAATGATAGTAGGAGATTTTAATGTCTAAGCCAAGTCTCTCAGCGTAGCTCAAGAGCCTCTCAGAAACCTGCTTGGCGAGCAGGGCCGTAGGTACGACTATGTAGCTTCTCCAACCCCTCTTATAGGCTAGGAAGAGCGCGAACACGGAGCCGAAAACGGTCTTACCCATCCCGGTGGGAGCTATGAGGGCGAAGCTTCTACCGGCTATAATCCTCCTAGCCCAGACCCTCTGAGCCGCCCAAGGCTTACTACCGGTAGCCTTCTCGAAGAACGAGATGAACTCCTCAAGCTGTTTAGACTCATATACAAGCCTTAAATAGGCTTGACTCGGATTATGAATATAAGCCAAAGGATTAGAATGCTTCAAGTACGCATCCGGCAGACACATTCTGCAGGGTAACCCCATAGACGCTCTCTCGTCGTCTATATCACCTCCGCAGTTAGGACAAAGACCCTTGAAGACGGCTTTCATGATTTTCGAGGGATTTTTCTCTAAGAGATATTCATAAAGTTTCCGTGTGTAAACGTTTAAAAACATCGTTAAAACGGCGTAGAGAGACTAAGCCAAACAGCTAATACGGATACAAGAACCGAAAACCAGACGCTTCTACTCCATCTGAAGACCTTAGCTCCATCCAAGGGACCGAAGGGTATGAGATTAAACAAGGCTAAGCTTAAATTCAGAACCGCTAGTATATGCAGAGCTATGCTCATAAGGCTTCCAAAAGCCACGAACCTTCTCAGGGCTATGTATATTACCGCTTGAACCACGTTCGTCAATGGTCCCATAAGCGCCACCTTACCCACATCTTCTTTACTGAACCTCAGCCCGATCACCTTAACCGCACCTGGGGCCACTATTTTGATGGGTAATATAATCGATAGAAGCGTCATGAATAGGCCTGATATGCTGAGCCTAAACTCGGCCCAATACCCCATTCTCTGAGCAGCGAGCTTATGGGCGAGTTCGTGAATAAGGAAAGAAGTCAACATACCGGTTAAAGTCACGAGGAGTATATCGGGCTTTAGAAGAAAGATGGGCATCGACTCGGCGAGCATAGAGAACCCTATTAACGCAAAAACGGCTAACCCAATCGCCAGATGTTTAACCTCGGTCGAACTGGTCATCTTGAACACATCTGAAAACTTAGGTTTAGCCATGCTTGCCTGGGTTAAGGTTCTAGCAGGTGTTCTAGGGGTAAGACGTGGGACATAGAACCTTGACCTAAGCTCCTTGCAACCGTGGTTCTCCGGAAGCCTATGCTCGTAGCAGAAGTATTTCCTACAATATGGACATCTGAACGGTAAGACTACTTCTTTACCGCAGTATTCACACTTAACCATCAGATTCCCTCGATATATTACGAGATCGGCGTCGTTAAAAACTTATTCCCGACGTCAGATCATTAGATTCGAGAGACGAAGATGTCCAAGTTAAGCCCATTCAATTACACCCAGAACATAATAGTCCGAACCGACCTGGTTATAAGTTGTGGAAAACTCTCCGCCCAGGTAGCCCACGCAGCGGTCGCAGCCTCAGAGGAGGCCAGGAGAAAACGCTCAGAGTGGTTTGAGGCTTGGCTTAAAGAGGGACAGCGGAAAGTCGTCTTAAAAGTGGACTCCCTAGAAGAGCTTATGGCTCTTAAAAAGGAGGCGGACAGGCTAGGTATACCAAACGCTCTCATTAAGGATAGGGGTTTAACCGAGCTTCCACCTGGAACTATCACATGCCTAGCCGTCGGTCCGGCGCCTAGAGAGCTAGTCGATAAAGTAACTGGTAAGCTGAAGTTGTTAGAATAACTCTTCAGCTTTGGGAAAGTTGAGGTTTTCTAAGAAGACCTTCTTGAACTCGGGTTTAAGGTAGAATTCTACAAACCTTATGCGCTGAGCTAAGATCCTAGCTCTAGCCCTCTCCTCTTGAGATATGAGACACATCTTAGCACCAGCTCCTGCAGAGTTACCTACGCTTTTAATCTTGTCAAGACTTACGTTAGGTAGTAGACCTATTCTTACCGCACTTCTAGGGTTTATATAAGAACCGAAGGAGCCGGCCAGATAAATCGCCGATAGCTCTTCCAATTCGACATCTGCCTCCTTCATCAATAGGCTTATACCGGTGGCGATGGCGGACTTAGCGAGCTGGATCTCCCTTATGTCCCTCTGGGTTATGGTTATAGCTTCACCTACACCGGTTTCTTCAGGCTTGGCTAAAACAAACTCGTAGCCCAAACTACCCTTGACAAATCTACTAGGCATCTTAGACACTCTAAACCTACCGTCTAGACTTAACACCCCTACACGTAAAAGCTCGGAAACCGCGTCTACGACACCTGAACCGCATATCCCTATCGGTTTAACGTCTCCTACGACCTTATAGCTAATTCCGTCAGAATCTATGCGTATGCTCTCTATCGCACCTTCAGCGGCTCTCATACCATGCCTTATACGAGCACCCTCAAAGGCAGGACCCGAAGCACAGCTACATGCGTACAAGTTTTCCCCGTCGTTAAGGATTATCTCCGTGTTCGTACCGACATCTATGACCATGCTAGGCTTCTTGGACTCGTAGACTCTAGTAGCTATGACATCGGCTATGGCATCCGCCCCCACAAAACCAGCTATTACCGGTAAAAAGTGGAGATTAGCCGACTCGTTAACCCTTAACCCTAGCTCAGAAGCCGGTAAGTCTATGGAATCCTGCACCACCGGAGCGAAAGGCGCTAAACCCAGGGTCTTAGGTGTTATTCCGAGAAGTATATGGTGCATGACCGTGTTCCCGACGGCTACAATCTCATATATCTCCTGAGGATCCACCTCCGTATACTCACAAGCCTCCTCTATGAGATTGTTCAGCCCCTCTATAACCGCTCTTTGAAGAACCGTTGTTCTTTCAGGGTTAGACGCGTATGAGATTCTGGAGATCACATCCTCTCCATATCGGACTTGAGGGTTTAACATAGACTTCGCGGTCTCGGTCTTGCCCGTCCTGAGGTCTACAAGGTATATGGCAAGCTTGGTCGTACCTATGTCCACGGCTAAGCCGTATAATCCAACCTCTTTATCAATGGGGTTAACGTCTAAAATCCCTAATTTGGTGTGGTAGACAACTCTGATACTCCATCTGCTAGTTCTGAAAACAGCGGGTAGCTTCCTTATAACGCGGAGATTCGGCCTAGATGCCGCTTCGACATCTATAGATGCTTTTAGAGCGTCTAAAAGCCTTCGATAATCCGCCCTCAAATCGGTTAAACCCGGTTTATCTACATGAACATAGACCTCTCTAACCATCGGGTTAAACGTCACAGCAGCTTCTAGCCCTTCGACCACAATTCTAGGAACTCTTTTTAGACTTTCTCTCGGTATCTCCACCTCCACGTCTCCTAGTATCTTTGTCTGACAGGCCAGCCTGAAACCCATTCTAATTTTTTCACCTAAGAGTTTGAGTTCTTGTCTTGAAGGAGAGGAGACATCACCCTTTAAAACTCGGATTACGCATTTACCGCATAGACCTTTACCACCACATATACTCGGAAGCTTTACGCCGCTTCTTCCAATAGCTTCAAGAATCGTTTCCCCTTTATGTACTTCAATCCTTAAACCTAGAGGATGGATCGTAGGCCTAGCCAGAAGGATCACCTCCTTTCGC
>Ga0180302_10000324_pt1 | contig 20134 bp, 19 predicted proteins | sample GuaBasSediGuay17_FD_121794 | JGI IMG/M metagenome (GOLD analysis project Ga0180302, IMG submission 121794) | Subseafloor sediment microbial communities from Guaymas Basin, Gulf of California, Mexico - Guay17, Core 4571-4, 12-15 cm | ecosystem: Environmental > Aquatic > Marine > Hydrothermal... | reverse complement strand
TATATGTTAAGCAGACCGGAGGATTATTTGTCAATCTACCAATCTTGCTGTAATCACAACTGCATATTCTGTCATAGTTGGTCCTTTTCGCAATACCCTGTAGGGCTTTGGTATTCAGATAATGACATTGTTGAAATATGCTCAATATATTACGAGATGGTGACACTAAGAGAACCTAAAGAAAGAACAACCATGTGGCACGCCACTAGTCATTGTAAGCATTGTGGTGCATGTGTAGAACTTGGAATAAGGGGTGATTATTGTCCTAACGTTTTGAAGCCATCTCAAGTAATTTTATCTCCCCAGGGCTATGGTCCAGCAAGAAACATAGTTTCGTTTACAGGAGGAGATATGTACTGTTGTTACGAGTTTTATGTAGAGTGTTTTAAAAGTATAAAGAGAGAATTTGGAGATGACCTTTGGATACATATAGAGACTAATGGCTATGGACTTGTTCCAAAGGTACTTGAAGAGCTTGTTCAAGCCGGGCTAGACTCAGTATGGTTAGATATGAAAGCCTACAGTAAAGAAATCTACCATAAGCTCTGTGGAACTGATAATGAACACATATTGGAGTTACCAGCTAGAATAATTGACGAAGGACTTACACTTGAAGTAGTGTTGCTGTGTATCCCAGAACTTGTTGGATTAAACGAAATAAGTAAATTTGGAGAGCTATTATCCTCAGTAGATAAAGACATTCCTATAATGTTACTGGCTTTCTTTCCGGAATATAAGCTTAGAAACTTAAGACCTCCAGCTTTGAACGAAATGGTTAAAGCTTATGAGATATTGCGTAGCTATGGTCTTAGAAGAGTCAAGCTAGGTAATGTTCACGTTTTTTGTAGTCACGATGAATTAAAAGAACTTGTTAAGAAGTATGGCTTAGAAGTCTTTTAAAATTACTTCTAATACGTAACCAACATCATCTTCATTAACTCCTAATTGGTCCACAAGAACGGATAATCGATTAAGTAATGAAGCAGCATCGATATTTCTTCTTAAGCCAAACTCTTTCATCATGCTCTCTAAAGTTTCTCTGAGTTCGTATGGAAATACTATCCATTTGTCAACTTCTCTAACATAGTAGTCAGGCTCTATGAGGGCCCAAGGCTTTTTGTAGACTGCAGCAGTCTTTACTATTTGAGGACGCATACTTTTTACATGATCATAAGCTGTCATCAAAGTCTTTCCCGTATCAACTACTTCATCTAGTAAAAGCACATTCTTTCCAGTTATGTCTACATTTAAAGGTTGAGTAATTATAGGCTGCTTCATCGTTTTCTCTACATCTTCATAAAACTTCACTCCAAGACTAGCTACATCATTTACTCTGAGAATGTCAGATACCACTCTTCCAATAACCCATCCTCCTCTAGCTATGACTACTATTATATCAGGGACGTATCCACTCTCTTTTATTTGCTTACAAAGTCTCAAAGTATCACTGAATAATTGATTCCAACTTAAGATGAGGAATCTTTTAAAATTGATCTCACACATTCTCTAACCTTTTAAATCATACCATTTAAATGACATTTATAGCAATATGCATATAAAGATTGCTTTTTGAAACAGCTGTTGAAATTTTTAAGGAAATAGTTTAATGACTAATGGAAATGTTTAAGAAATTAGAACTTTAAAGCGACCAGTTAGTTTGACATCGTTATGAAGTACAGTGTAAATAAATAAAGTTTTAAGTTACGTTAGAGATCTTTGAGTATCATGAGAGCAGCAGTACTATACAATATTAGGGATATCAGACTTAGTGAGGTTCCTAAGCCGAGTCTAGGCTCAGATGAGGTATTAGTCAAAGTTAAGGCATGTGGTATATGTGGTACAGATGTTCATTTTTATAAAGGCGAGTGGAAAGTGAAAATGCCTTTAATACCTGGACATGAATTTTCGGGTATCATTGAAGATGTAGGCGAAAATGTTAAAAACATAAAACCAGGCGACCACATAGTTGCAGAGCCTAATATAACATGTGGAAAATGTTACTATTGCAGAATGAGTGAGAGAAACTTCTTCTGTACAGAATTAAAAGCACTAGGTGTTGACATAAATGGAGCTTATGCTGAGTATGTAAAAGTTCCCTCTAGGAACGTTTACAAAATTCCTGAAGAATTGTCATTTGAGGAAGCAGCGATGATCGAGCCTTTGGCTTGCTGTATCAGAGGTCTTGACAATGTGGGTATTAAAGTGGGTGAGAGGGTTGCTATAGTAGGTACAGGCCCGATAGGATTGTTAATGATTCAGCTAGTTAAGATGTGGGGGGCTTCTAAAGTCTATGCTATAGATTTATTGGATGAAAGATTAAGAATAGCAGAAAAGGTTGGTGCTGATATTGTCATAAACCCACTGGTTGGGGATCCACGAGAGATCATAATGAGGGATACTAACGAGATTGGAGTTGATGTATCAATAGAGGCTGTTGGAAGTGTCAGGGCAATAGAGACTGCCTTTAATTTAGTTAGAAGAGGAGGTAGACTCCTAATATTCGGCGTAGCCCCTCAAAATGCTGTTTGGAACGTTAAACCTTTTGAATTATATGATAAGGAGCTTAAGATAGTTGCGTCCTATAGGAGTCCATTCACATTTGAAAGAGCTGTTGAGCTTGCCTCTACAGGAAGGTTAGATTTCAAATCAATAATATCTCACATCATACCACTAGACAGTGTACCTGAAATATTTGAAAGAATTTGTAGAAAAGAAAAGGGAATTGTGAAAGTGATAATAAAGCCTTAAAAATTATTTTATTAGCTAAAAATGATTAGTGCTAATCCAGTAATGATAATATTTCTTTTAACTTGTTCTTTACTATCTCTAATTTATTAGCTAGCTCCTCTTTAGCCTTTCTTTCCTTTTCTAGTTCTTCTCTAACTTTCTCTATATCTTCTCTGCTTACTAATTCACTTGGTAACTCTATCTTGACTCCTTCTTTAGCAAACTTTTGATATGTTTCTTGAACTAACTTTCCAGCCTCTGTTTTACCAGTTAGATGTCTCCTAATAGTTCCTTCACTCCTTCCTAGTTCTTCTGCTATACGTGAAACTGGCATGCCAGCTTTGCTCCTAGCTAAAGCAGCTGCTGCTACTCCTAATGAATCTATCCAAGTTAATCTTTCCTCTGGCTCTCTTATTTTCTCAATGACGTCAGGTCTTAATAGAGTACCTAACATTAGAGCTATCTCTAATCTGTGAATATCAGTTCTTGTAATTGGCTTAAGCGGAATCTCAAGTTCCTCTGCCATCTTATCACCATATCAAAGTATAACTTCCTCTTTTATAAATCGTTTCTTAAATTCATCTTTTAATAGTAGCTATGTATGCTGTCCCACCTCGCATCCTAAGTACTTTGTCAGGATAAATCACTATTCCTTTATCAGTTATTTCAAAAGGATGTCTCATCATGCTATGGCTTGTTCCTCGCATTTTCCACACAATTAAACTCCTTTTAAGCTCTCCATCAAACTCATCGAGATCGAGTCTTATTATACCATCAGCAGCATGCTCAACTCCAGGACCCCCGAATCCTCTTTCAGTAACACTAACTTGAGATACTAGTATAGAGGTACACCCTAAGCCTGCTAGGACTCTCTTTAATGACATTACTACAGACCTTGCCACTGCTGGTTTTGTTATGTATAGGGTAGTCACTGAATCTATTACTACTCTTTTAGCATCGAGATCTTTGATAGCAGTCCTCATGGTATCTATTAGGGAGTGAACATCGTCTATAGCTCTTACAACGTACTTCTCACGTTTCGCATACTCTCCTATGCCTCCAGTAAATGCATCAACTATAGCAAAGAGACCCTTGTCCTCGTACTTCTTCACATACCATCCGAACTTAGACATGTTTATTCTTATTTGAGCAGGATGTTCCTCTAGAGCAACAAGAACTCCAGACTCGCCGTTTTCAAGTCCATAGTATAAGAATTGCTGACCAAATATACTCTTACCAGTGCCAGGTCCTCCTGAAAGAAGTACAACGTTCCTTTTAGGAATTCCTCCGTGTAGTATCTCATCAAGTCCTGGTATTCCAGACTTTACTCGCTCACTCATGAAACCCCCTTTCAGTAACCATCGAGATATAGTCTTTAGGGAACTAGTATATTAGTGTAAGGATAAGCAAGCCTTACAACCTTATGGAATACATGAAAACTGTAATTTAAAACTGTTCTAGTATTGAAACTACAGAATACTAATTAAGCTTTAGATGTTATAAGAAACTAAGACCATGAAGAGAAATATTGATGTGATAATTGCAATTGCATTATTTCTCATAGTCTTTTTAGTGTATATGAAGATACTTATAGATTGCCCACTATTGCCAGGAATAGATGGACCTTACTACGCAGTGCAGGTTAGTCATATAATGAAAACTGGGAAGTTGAAGTACCCGGATCCCCCATTAACCTTTTATGTAATGTATCTATTCACTTTAGTCTGTAATAATGTTTTCTTAGGGGTTAAGATAACTACATCTTTTATGACAGCGCTATCTATTATACCCCTCTTTTTCTTAATTCTTCATTTGACTGGCAGTAGAATAATAGCTGTGTCTTCATCAACCATATACTCCTTTTCCTTTTATCTCATTAGAATGATGAGCGACTTTATGAAAAATTCGATAGGAACATTGTGGTTGAACTTAGGATTATTAATTTTAATCGAGTTTATGCTGCATAAATTGAGAGAAAGAACGTTCATTCCTGCCTACTTAGTAACCCTCTTTCTCACCGGAATAACACATATTCTCGATTTCTGTACACTGCTAGCCTATAGTATTTTACTGTCTTTTCTTTGGTACTTATTATCATCTGATAAAAAGAGAGGTAAGATGATGTTAAAATCAGTAGTGATGGTACAAATTTCAATTTTAGTCATCTTTCTCTCTTTTGTTACCCTACTTACAGGAGGAGACTTATTCAAAATACTTAGTTTCATAAGAGACTTAACTAAGTCTTTAACCTCTAATAAAGTCTATATAGCCTTCATGTTCAATCCGAGGATTTTTGTACCAGTGTTTATGGGAGTGCTACTAATGTTCCTATCCCTAGTAAGTAAGATTAGTGAAGCAATACGCACTGTAATACTCAGCAATTCAATTATGATTTTTATCTTTAACTTATTACCATTGACACCAGGCTGGATAATGAGGCTAAACTTGATGTCTTGTATTCCATTAGCCATTTTAATAGGTCTCTTGATTCATATGATTTCCACTAAAACTGAGCGCATTGTAAGAACCGTCCTAATGCTGATTCCTCTGTTAGCATCAATATCCATTATCGATACATATAGACCTAGACCTAGCATACCACCAATAGCTTACAATGAATTAAAGGAAATAATCACGAGCATGGAGGATAAACGTACAGTGTGGCTTGTTCCTAGTGTAAAGATTAGGTATTGGGTTGAAACAATTACCGATAATGTAATAACAAAACCAAGACCTCTTCCACTATACAAATATAAAGTATTACTTATAATTTATAAACTTCATTTCCGTCACATGAAACCAATAAGAGCTAGATTAGTGTATAGCAGTTGGTTCTTCGAGGTATACAGACTAAGATAAATTGTTGAAAAGGCATTAATTTTACTTTTAAGGATACTCATATGGGAATAACTTATGAAATGCTCTGAGAAAATAATCATATTGAGACATGATGTCGATAATATATGGAGTATTTATAAAAGAGGTATTAAGGGAAAAATAGCAAAAGTCTTAAATTATAGCTTTCTTTTACTTTCTCCAACAGATATTAGAGAATTTATACCAAACTATTTACATACAGTCCTAGAGTTAATAGACTTAGAAAAAGATTACGGAGCAACATCAACATTTTTCTTTAGAGTGTGCACTACTCCTACTCGATATATTCTGAGTGAAATTTTACGATTAGGTTGTGAAGTAGGATATCACTCGGATAGAAATAGGTGTTTTAGAGAATTTTACGAAGACCTCCTTGCCTTACAAAGAATGACTAGAGTTAGAATACTTGGATTCACTAAGCATGGATATAGTCCTGTTAGAAGTGGTGGACCATGGAATGAGTTAAAGTTTGTAGAATACGGAATTAAGGCTAAGTTGAGATATCTTGCTCAAGGGGAGGGGCATCCTGAGTGGGAATATCCTAAAGTCGTAAAAGGACTTATACTTTTCGGACATCATATAACACTTAAAAAATGTTCAAGAAAACAAGCTAGAGAATATATCAAGAGAAGAGAAGTCCCATTAATATTAGTTCACCCTGAAGACTTGTCAATACCTGGTGTCAAGGAGAGCTTTGAAGAAGTTTTAACTATGGGACGATGTGTTTCTGTAATTAAGGCATTACATCATATGAGACTTGTTGATGCTCCTAAGTAAGCTTATAAACCATATACGATATAGAACTAAGTCATATTTAGGTCTCTCTTAGAGGGAGAGTCATGGTCTTGATACTAAGAGTTGACTGTGATAATGCATACGTTTCCTATGGAAACAACTTGATGAGAAAGATTCGTTTAGTGCTTAATTATCTTAATGAGAATTACTTTGTACCTCATGTATTATCAATAGGATACCTTAAACACCTTTACAAATTTATAGAATATTTAGAAGATATAGGTGTACATTACTCAATATTTTTCAAGTATATAACTTTACCTCCTAAGGACATAGTTAAAATAATCACAGAGAAAAACGAAATAGGATTACACTTATACTCTGCAAAAACTGAGAAGAGCTTTCTCAAAGAACTAAAAATTCTTGAGAACAAAATAAACGTTAAGGTAGAAGGATTCACAAAACATGGAGATGGATTAGTAAAACTTAGTAGAAAGCATGCTTGGCGGTATGAACCTGAAAAATACATTGTGTGGGGTATGAAAGCTAAACTCAAGTACTTTTCAGGAAATGAACACGGAATTTGTAGTGAAATCAGAATAATTAAGAGAAAATTCTTGTACATACCTCAAACATTCCGTGTAGAACCTTGGGCTAGAAAAACAGGAGGTTCTATAGATGACGTAGTAGATCATGTCAGTACTGGAGGATGTACAGTAGCCTTAGTTCACCCTTGTAATTGGTTTACCAACGAGACAGTGCAAAGAGAATTAGAGAATCTCTTATCAAAAGTCCAGGATGTGATCTCGTTTTCACTGTTTTTAAGAAGACTAAGTATTAACTGATTAATACACTTACTTATTACTTCCCATGATGAGTTCTATAGCTTTAGATAAAGCATATACGTTAGTAGTATAGGGTAAACCTAACTTATATCCCCAATAACTTTTTAGGGGACTTCCCATAGTGATGAGCACTGAAGTTATACCTAGTTTAGTATAACTTTTCATGTCAGTTAAAGTATCTCCTAAACCTACGACTACATTCTCATTAATGTCAACATATTTTAAACAATACATAACTTGATTTATCCTTAATAATGCGTCCTCCCGACCTATTATGAGGTCTATGACATCTTCTATTTCCAGTTTCTTTAATACTTTCTTTACTATATCCTTACTTTGTTTACTAATAATGCATAGTAAAGTACAATATTTCCTTAACTTACAGATAGCTCTTCTTAAAATAGGGTCTCTCTTTATATAATCAATAGCAGCAAGTTCGTATTCTTTTAAGATTGTGTTAACTCTTTCAAATAACTTAGTTTTCCTTTTCTTGTAAAGAAATGCGAAAATATTCTCGTAATCTTTTAGGAAACCACACTCTATGAGTTTTCTCTTGATAGTATCCCATGGTACTCTTAACTTAATTAAAGTTCCATCTAAGTCTGAGATCATAATAAGTTTGCTTGGATTTCTATATTTGATTAGTCTCATCAAGCTAGTTAGATTACTCTCTCTAAGTTTTTGCCATCCTTGGGAAAGTTTAAAGATTCTTGATCCTACTCTTAATGAGTACATCATGGTATATGCTGGATCTAAACTCATAAGATGTGAATCGTTATGTAGCGGATGTTTTATGAGCTCATGAAAACATCTCTTAATACCATAGGCTTTATTAATCTTTATATAGCCAAGTAAGTCTTCAATCCAAGCAAAACATACATTTTTGTTATAATGTTTAGGATTTGGCATTTTACCTAATACATAGTAATCATAAAGGTATCCTGGAAAATCTATCCCAGAGCTTACAGATAGGTCGAGACTTCCCCAGAACTTAGGATTTACTTCTATTAAGTAAAGTTCTCCCCTTTCTTCATCTTTTTTGAACTCAACCATAATAACTCCAGTCCACTTAGTGTAAGTAATGAACCTCTTACCAAGTTCATAAAGTTTGGGTTCAACATTGCTACAAGCAATTGCACTAGGACCTCCTAGTGGGTCAACTTCTGCTATTCTCTTATGCATAAAGAATGCTAGTAACTTACCATTAATAGCAAAACCAAAGAAACCAACTCCTTGACCTACCACATACTCTTGAACTAGGCATACTCCCCTCTTATTCAATTCCTCTTTTAATTTCCCTTTGTCAAAGACTATTGTGGGTCTGGAGAAATCTCCTCTAAATTTTACAACTACTGGCAATCCTATTTGTTCAAGTATCGACTTAAAGTCTGCCCTAGGATATAAAACTGTCTTTGGGTATTTAATACCAATTCTCTTTGTAAGATCTTTAAGCTTATACTTGTCTGATACAGCTCTCAGTATTTCAAAGGGTGGTACTGGGACAATGGTATATCTACTAAGTTCTTCGTAAAACTTAGATAATGAGAAGAAGTCTATGAAACCTATTGGAACTATTAATTTTACACCTTCGTGAACTACTATTCGTTTTATATCAAGTATATATTTGTACACATTAAGACGAGGGTCTGAAATCTTATAGACTTTGTCAATAAACCTGCTGAAAGCTATGTTGGGAAAATCCTTAGTAGTTAATGTACCAATTACATATGCTCCTCGGTGTTTAAGTGACTTAACTACAGGATATGCTTTACGATATCCTATTGATGTCACTAGTACTTTGTTCATTTAATTAGCACCTTATAATTAAGGAGTGACAAGTTTATTATAGTTAATATGGTTCCCTGTTTCGTTCAAATAGTTAACAGAAATCTCATTAATAACTTGAGATTGAAGGCAATGTTAGAAATTCTTTAAACTCAGAGAGATAAGCTAACGGATTTAATTTGTATATCATTAAGCTTTTTTGAAAAGTAGAGACAAAAGTGACTATGTCCTTATACTTTTCAACTCCCTTGTTACTATACCCCTTAAACATATAAATAGCCACAAGAGGAGATTTAAGAAAATGAAAGACAATTCTATATAATGCGTAAGGTGTCCAATAACCTAAGGCTCTCATTCCTAATCCCCAGTAGTATGCCTTTAAGGGATTAATCATTGTTTCTCTAATCAACTTAAAGTGAATATCATGATAAACCTGAACTCTATAACCCATACTTAATGCTTTAAAGATAATATAAGATTCAAATCCCCAATTCTCAGGGTACTTAAATCCTATAAGGTTAAACCACCTAGCATCTATAATTCTCCCACTACCCCTAGGACACTTAGCCCTTTCATTTTCAGCAACACCAGATGCTACTACAACTGAATGCTTCTTCATTCTGCGAATTATAGTTTCAATATACTTCAGAGGATAAATAGCATCAGATCCGCTTACTAGTACAAAGTCAGGGTCAAGTTCCCTTGCAACTTCAAACCCGGCATTAAATACTCTAGCCAGCAAAGGCATGCCAGCCCAAGGTCTTTTATGCCTTGGAAGTCGAATTAGATAATCACTTAAGTCACTAGCTATCTCTGGAGTTCGGTCAATACTACCATCATCTACTACTATTATATAAGGTCTCAATGTCTGGTATCTTAAACTCTTCAAGACTTTAGCTATGCCTCTTTCCTCATCTCTAGCTATAACAACAGATACGCACATAATGTTTGTTAACATCATTAAGGTTATTATAATGATGTTATATAACTCTGTGTATTCTGAAAAGTATATGTTTCTTTCAAATAGAGTCTTAGTAGAATTCTTCTTACCACAGGACAACCTAGCCTTTATTATGGTTTTTAGAAATATTTCATTATGATAAGGAATTATATAAATAGACTCAAATTCCGTTACTTATGAGGTGCTAGCATTGATAATAGAGGTTACGGATCCTCTTGAATGGAACAATATTGTCCTTAATAGTCCTTATGCTTCACCTACTCATTTCTTTTCAGAAGCTGATTATCACCTGAAAATCATATTACAAGGAGAGGTTTATCTTGTTCCCTTTAAAGTTTCTAATTTCTATGGTAGTAAAATTCTCATTTCTTACGGAACAAGAGCTGATTGTGGTATAGCTCCTTTAGGGAAATTTCATTATTTAAATCAAACAGTAAAAGAATTAGTTGACTACCTGCGTCAAAGAAAAATTGATGCATTTAATTTAACTTTTAAAAAGTATTACATGAAGGAATACGTCGATAAAGTTACCAATGCCCTATCTCCTTACCCAAAATATGTAATAATAATTTATGCCAGAATCTTATCATTGACTAATGAATTTAACTACATATGGACTCATAAATTTAATAAAAAGGCAAGGAACTTAGTCAAAAAGTTCAAGAAGCTTAAAGGAAGAGTTGAGATCCTTGATAATCCGCTAGATTATCTTGAGGAGATCATGGAAACTAACTTGAGTGTTCCTGTAAGGCAAAGCAGACCAATGCCGCGAAGTTACACTGATAAAAGGCTAGTAGCAAAGAGCCTAGAGTCAAGTCTTAAAGAGAAAGGTAAATGTTTCAGAGTTTATGGTGCATTCATTCAAAATAAGCTTGTTGGTTACTCCTATGTAGTGGAGCATAATGGGTATGCTTACATAAGCAGATTTTTAACACATGCAAAGTATTTTAAGTATGCAGTCTCAAATGGTCTAATTTCTGCTATAATTGAGGACTTATGCAGGAGGAACGTTAGGATTGTTCAATATGGATATTGGGATAAGTACTACAGAGGAGTGAATCATTTCCTTGAACAATATGGATTTGAGAAAGGTAGAGTAGAAGCGTACTTCATACCGCTTACAAGAAAAGGCAATTTAGCGTTAAAGGCTTTTAAATTAATCCATAGGGTTAAAAACTCGCTCGTAGGAAAAATTTTGAGAGATATAAGGAAGTCGTATTATAAAGTCATTTATACTATCTCATGATGCCTCTTTTAAGTATGGCCCACTTTACTTTCCAAATGTCTCTTGTAATGTTCTTCGCACATAGAGTAGAATGTTAAGGCATAATGACCTAAACCATTTTGATAAGAAGAACATTATAGTTACATACAAAAGTCCTGCTATTGTAATATGACAAAGTAATATTGCAAAGTCTCTATAAAATATTTGTACTCTGATCTCATGAACTTTTAACAAAAGATAATAAAATACTATAGGCATACTAGCTAGAATAGATATCCCTAATTCGCTCCACGGAATAAAATTGCTCAACTTTCTTTTAGTCATCAACGTTAGTACAGCTAGTGTAGGTAGTGACGAAATTAACCATGACAGAGTAACCGCTACTACTTGATTAACTGGATCGTCACCTAATACCTTAATTATAAGAAGAAACGCTGCAAGAATTATTGCAAAGAAGTTCCTTAACATGACTATTAAAGACGATTTAACTAAATAACTGTGCATAATCTCCTTAAAATTAACTTCCTCTTTAACATCTACAGTTTCAATTCCCATCAACGTGATGTTAAATACTTTAATTAAGACCTCGAAATATGTTGCTACGGCTAGTATTAAAACTGCAGATGCTCCTACTGTATATTTAGGATTAAGTAATGAGAGTATTGGAATTGCTAGTAACAACTCTGTCACTAGAGTAAAATTATTCATTGAGAAAATCATCCTGAGAACTTCTTTCAAGTCTTCAACCCTAACCTTAGCTAGCAGCTTGGCATAAAGTCCCGAAGCAAGAGCACTTCCATAAGAAATTGGTAAGGTTGTAACTCTACTAACTTGAAGAAAAGCAGAAGGAACAGTGGTCCCTGAAATAGCTGAGATGACCAACTGCTCGCTGGAGAGGAGTACATTCGATAGGAGGTCTATTAGCGGAATCCATAGATTCCGTAGCCATCTTTTCATTAGTGAACCATTAACTTTGCAATGACTTGAAAGCACGTTAAGCTTCTTAACTCCTATGAAGACTGTTAAATTCATAACTGTAAAGGAGAGTATAAGAGTGAAGATCACTCCCAATAACCCTATCCTTAGAATGACCAATAACAAATAACCTACTGAAACCTTCATTATTTCTCCTAAAAATAAACCATATCCCCATAGTTCAGGCGCTAATCCACGAGTTACACTTCTCCAGTAGTACCAAAAATAGACACAGTAGAAGTATAAAAGACCTAGCAGGAAGTATATGGTTGTATGTGAACCGAAGAGAAAGATATACGACATACTAGTAAGTATGTAGATAGGGGTTAGTGAGATAATGAAAATTGCTGACAAATATAACCCTGTCTTTACTGCATCTTTAACTCCTCTTGCTATAAATCTAGTTACCCAATAACCATAAAGTAAGTGAGGGTAGCACAATATAGCCGTAAGACTGTTTATCACACTCCATAGACCATACTCCTCAACCTTTAATCTTCGAGTAACCATAACTGAGAAAGCAAATCCAGTAAAGAGACTAAGCGTTATCGTTACATAATTAATAATCCCAGAGTACCTTAGCCTTACTCTGCTCAATTATAGTCACTCCCCTTATATATCCTGTATATTTTGAAAGTGACTTGAGCTCTTAAACTTAAACAAACTATTAGATTTAAATAATGAGTCTAAGCAATAGCTTAGCCTGATAACTTCTGACGAAATTACTTATGTCATGGTAGCAGTCGACTTTTGAGAAGTATCCCTTTAAAAGGTAAAGACCTTTAACTCTATCTTTAATACCTATCAATAATGAACGTCCTAGCGAATAGATGGGATGATAACCTAGAGCTCTCATTCCCTTTCCCCAGTAGTAGTATCTAGTAGGGGAAACAGCAGTGACTCTTTGAACTTGAGTAATTAAATCTCTATAAACTCTTACCTTACTGCCCATAGAAAGAGCCTTGTAAATTAGCCATCCTTCAAAACCCCATTTTTCTGGATAACTATAGCCTACTTTTTTAAACCATGATGTCAGAATTACTCTTCCACTTCCTCTAACATCAATCTCTTTTCTAACTGGTTCTCCCTTTATCACCCCACTAGCTATTACGACATTTTCTTTGACCATTCTATTTGTGATAACTTTCAGGTAGTACGGAGGTAATAAGTGGTCAGCGCCTAGGATCATTGTGAAGTCTAATTTTACCTCTGCTAAATAGCGTAGCCCTAAGTTTATAACTCTAGCCATGTAGGGAGTACCAGCTAAACTTATTCTAGACTTTCTATTGGTCTTAATCACGTGAACACCAAACTCTTCAGCTACTTTAGCTGTTTTATCACTACTACCATCATCAACGACCACTACTTCCAATTTCCTTATCCCTTTCTGTGATAAGAGAGAAGATAGAGTTAGAGGAAGTCTGCGTTCTTCGTTACGTGCTGGGATCACAACTCCGACTCTCATTGTATCACACCTATACTCCGTATAGGCACTATAAAAAGCTTAAATGGTCATAAGAACTATTTAGTACGGTGGAGTTTATGAAAAAACTTGAGTTAACTGGTATTATACCCGCAACAGTACTACCTATGGATAAGAACTATAACATTGATGAGAATAGTCTTGAGAATTATATAAAATGGCTTTTGAGGTACAGGATAGGAGGACTCGCCATTAATGTAGATACTGGAGAGGGGCCTCAACTCTATCCAGAGGAGAGGCACAGAGTATTGAGAATTGTTAGTAGCATAGTAAAAAGAAAAATCCCCATAATTGCTGGTCTTCCAGCTGGTTTCACTGAGCAAGCTGTAAAGTTAGCTATTCAGGCTAAGGATAGCGGTGCTGATGCCGTCCTAGTATTCCCTTTAGCAGCTTTTAGAGGAATTAAAGCATCTGAAGTCGTGTATAACTATTACAAGACAATTGGAGAGAGAGCTGATATTCCTTTAGTAGCCTTTCAACTTCAACCAGAGCTTGGAGGTGTGATATTTGATGAGGAGACTTTAACTAAAATTACTCAAGTGGATCAAGTAGTAGCACTTAAGGAGGCTTCTTTTAGTGCAAAGGTTTTTACAGATACAAGGAGAATTCTTGAAAAAGCTCCTAGAAAGATAACCCTATTGACAGGAAATGATAACTTTATCCTTGAATCTTTCATACTAGGAGCTGATGGTGCTCTAATAGGTTTCGGGACTATCGCTACAGACCTTCAAGTTGAGATGTTTGAAAAAGTTAAGGATAAAAAATATGATGAAGCATGGGAAATTTATGAGAGAATTAGACCACTAGCTGATGTGATATTTGCCCCTCCTGTGAGGAATTATAGAGCAAGGTTAAAGGAGGCTTTGGTCATGTTAGGAGTTATTGAACATTCCTACGTACGACCTCCATTACTGCCAATAAGCGATGAGGAACGTAAGATTATTAGAAAAACATTAAAAGAAGCTGGAATTCTCTAGGTGGGCCAATGGTTAACCTATCAGTAGAAATAGCTGGAATCACTTTTAAGAACCCTCTTATAGTTGCCTCAGGAACACCTACTCTCAATAAGGATAACATGTTAAAATGTATTAAAGCAGGTGCTGCTGGTCTAGTAACTAAAACTGTTACATACTCAAAGCTTTACCAACAACAACCAAGACCTCGCTTTAAGGTGATTCATCCTAAACAAGCAATAAGAGGGGGATATTTTTCATTATATTCTGTTGAATTAATGTCCCCTTATGACCCAATTACTTGGGCAAGACAGTTAAAGGTAGTCAAAGAGGAAGCTAAAAGAAATAAAACAGTAGTAATAGCTAGCATTGCAGGTCGAAATTTGAATGAATGGGAGAGACTAGCCAAGCTCGCTGAGAACTCAGGTGCAGATATGATAGAATTGAATTTGTCATGTCCTCATGTTGAAGAGGAGGAAGAAACTCTAATGGGAAAGGCTATAACTGCAAAGAGTGAGGTGTTGGAGAATGTAATCAAGACTGTAAAGAGCAGTGTGAGTATTCCCATAGTAGGGAAGCTCACTCCTCATGGCGTTAATCCATTAAATTTAGCGTTAATTTCCGAAAGAGCTGGTATAGACGCTATAGTGGCTACAGCTAGGTTTCAGGGTTTAATCATAGATGTTGAGACAATGAAGCCAATACTTTGGGGTGGTTTTGGAGGTTATGGTGGATCTTGGATGGTTCCAATAAGTTGTGGCTGGGTAGCCAAAATTGCTCTTCATGGTGTTAAAGTTCCTATAATAGGATCTGGTGGTATTAGTAACTACAAGGATGTCTTAAAGTTCTTAATGGTGGGTGCAAAGGCTACCCAAATGTGTACAATAATAATTGTTCAAGGATTTAAGATAATTAGTGAGATGATCAGTGATATCAAAAAGTGGCTATATGAAAGAGGAATTGATGACATTAATGAAATAGTAGGAAAGGCTTTAGGTAATATAATTACCCTGAAGGATCTTGATAGAAGGACTAGGTATAGGGCTGTGGTTGATAATGAGAAATGTACATTATGCGGTATATGTAAGCGAGTATGTTTCTATAATGCAATAAGGTACATTGATGGACGTATTAGAGTAGACCACAATACATGCGATGGATGTGGATTGTGCGTTTCCCTTTGCCCTCAAAATGCTATTAGATTGGAAAAAGTATAACACACTCCTTAGAATGCATTTATTCTAAGCGTTTCTTAAATTAACTTGATTGTTTTTATCACAATTGTGAAGAGCTCATATATTATCAGAGAGCACTATGAGGTAGAGGGAAGAATAGAAAGGATTTCCAAGTTGCTTGAAGAAGCTAAGAAATTAAAAAGAGAAATAATAGAGCTCTCATCTATTTTAAAGAGATTAACTCTTGAAAATGACCATACGATGATCAGTGGACTTATAGATGATATAATGGAATTTACGAAGATAACCAAACTGCCGCTTGACGAAAAAGACCTAAATCTAGTTGAAAGCAACTTAAACAACTATGTAGGAAAGCTGAGATCTAGACTTGAGAGTCTAAGAGATATTGTTAACAAAATAAGACAACTCATGAAAATAGTTCAGTCACTCAAAGTTTTTAGAAGCGAACTTCTAAAATGGAAAGCTATAATGGAAAGGCTAGATACACGTGTTAGCATAGAGATTAAGAGAGTGTTAAATAGTGTTGATAGGTATCTATCTATAAAGCCAGAAGTTACAAATTTAGATGAGCATATACTGACTTTATCTGATGTTCTTTTAGAATCACAAGATGTTATTAGATTATGTAAAAATGTCTATGAGAGAAAAATTAATGAGATAAAGAAGAAAGTCGATATAGCTGAAAATCTATACAGACAAGCCAGACAAGTAGTATATCTAGATGAACTTAAACTTCTCTCAGATAGGTATAAGAACGTGACAGAGATAGATGAACTATTAAATGAACTTAAAGTAAACTTTATGAAAGCTCAAGAGGTTAACTTCGATGAGCTAAGGATGACACTTGAAGAATTTATAGAGTTATCTAAGAGTTTTCTTGAGAAGGGAATGGGAGTTAAGGAAGCTGATCTATTGAAAGCTTTAAATGTGTTAATTAAATCGAAGAGTTCATTACCTCTTCATCTCATAGTAGATAGGCTTGCACGAACAACTAACATGAGCATCTCTGATGTTCTGTACACTCTATACAAATTAGATAAATGTAACATAATATTAGTGAAAGTACAGGTTAAACGCTAATTTGTTATAGGAATTTTTACTCAGGATAAGGATCTCTATTAATGCATGACTGATAACTTTTTATAAAAAGGTGGAATACAATAGAGAGGGGTTGAGACCCCTATGGATATAGCAGCTCTCTTAGATAAAGTGATAGCAATAATACTTGAATTCCTACCTAAATTCATAACTGGTTGTATAATCCTCTTCTTAGGATGGATTCTTGGAAAATTGGTGAGTAAGGGCTTCTCTGAACTGGTCAAAAGGTCAGGAATAGAGAAAGCATTCAGAAAAACAATCGTAGGAAGAGTTTTAGAGCGTTCTGAGCTGTCATTATCAAGGATAGTAAGTATATTGACCAGACTTTTAGTGTACATAGTCGCTATATTCTTAGCACTAGATACCATGGGTCTAGTTGTATTCTCAACTTTCATTAAAAGTTTAGTTGAGTATGTTCCTCACCTAATTGCTGGTTTGCTAATAGTCATAATAGGCTTCATTATAGTAGATTTCATCGGCGATACTCTCATTGCTTTACTTGAAGAGATGAAGATTGGTTTTGCTAAGTTATTCGTTATACTTGTTCAGCTTGTTTTATACTTTGTAGTAGTGACTACAGCTCTAATAGTAATGAAAATTGACGTATCGCTGTTACAGTCATTCGCTAACATACTTGCATGGGGAGTATCCATAGGAATGGCAGTCGGTCTCGGAATAGCTTTTGGATGGGGACTTAAAGATATAATAGCAAAGAACGCAGCCAAATTCTTTGAGTCAACTTTATCAGTTACTCAGAGAGTTGAGACTGGACTTAAGCTGAAAGAGTATGAACGAAAGATAAAAGAGTTGGAGGGAGTAATCAAACATCAAGAGGATGTAATTAAGGAGATGTCAGCTAAGAAAGAGATAGCATTTAAGGAACTTGAAAGAGCTGTTAGCGATTTAGATCGAAAACTAAATGATGTTATACGTGATACAGGCGTAGTTAAGTTCTCCTATGGTGCATACAGGATAGAGGTTAAAGACCCTACGAGATTTCCATGGACTGAAGTCATAATAATACTCTCAAACAATGGATTCAAAGTTACTCTTGAGCGCATCGATGAGAAATATTTAATCGAGGCTAAGCCATATATCGGACAGTAGCAGTATCAGTTTTCTTATATTTCTAAATTGGCTAATAACCTGTTAATATTGAAGATGAAAATTATTAGTTAGATTTAAACAAAGTATTTAGAGCACTGTGCCTAAAAAGTGAAGTTGAGCATGACGATTAGAAGAACATCAAGCATGAGTAAGTATGTTAAACCTATGATAATTCCATTGACAGTAATATCTATAGGTATATTATCAATGTACATGGGCTTAAACCTAAAGCAAATTATTGTTTTATCTATATTCACTCTGGAAATGACTGGAATAATACTTTACTGGGAACTGAAATTAGCATTCGCAACTAGTGGCGTGTTCTTGCTATTTCTAACTGGAGCTCTCAGTATGAAATATTTTGCTAAGTTCATATATGTTGATGTACTCCTATTCCTGCTATGCATGATGATAGTGGTTAAATACTTAGAGGATAGAGGATTCTTTGAATTAATGGTTTTTTATCTTACTTCAAAAATTAGAAACGCCTATATTCTTTTGGCTAGTCTAATGGTAATAACAGCTATACTCTCCTCCCTAGTTGGAGTGATTACAGCAGCATTATTCATTGTTCCAATAATATTAAGGTTAACGCTAAGATATCATGTAGACTCTATTCCCTTTATTCTTATGGTAGTTTTTGCAGCTAATGTAGGAAGTGGGGCTACTCCTGTAGGAAGTCCTGTAGGAATAATATTTGCTCTAAGAGTAGGGTTATCTTTTTCCGAATTCATTAGATGGTCAGCCCCTATTTCATATTTCTCTTTAGCGGTAATTATTCTCTACTGTTTTAAGATGTTCTCAGAAGATTTAAGAGAGCTCAACGAACGTATGAAATTAGTTGGAAGAGCCAGCACAGGATACGAGTCTTCTATTAATAGAGCAGAAGTGCTTAAATGTACTCTTCTCATAGTTAGCATTATAATTTCAATAACCTTTCATCACGATATCGAAAGACTATTAGAGTTGGAACGTGGCACTGCTCTAATAATCTCAGCTATGGGTGGTGCCTTTACAGTTTTGTTTATGGAGAGAAGAAGAATTAGGGATATAATAGAAGTTGGAGTTGATTGGTACACTTTACTCTTCTTCGCCTTTCTCTTTGCTTCTCTTGGCGCTTTAGAGCATGTGAAAATAAACGAACTTTTTTCGCATATGATTTTGTATATTTCCGGAGAGGAGACGTTACGATTACTGTTCCTGCTTTCATGGTCTTGTGGAGTATTAAGCGCCTTTCTTGATAATGTATTAGTAGTAGCCTTCTTCATCTCGGTAATCCGTGAGCTTCAGATGATAGGAGTAGAAGTATACTCACTATGGTGGGGAACATTATTTGCTGCTACTTATTTTGGGAATGCCACAATAATAGCGAGCACTGCTAATATAGTTGCTGTCAGCATGCTTGAATCAAGAAGAGCAGGAAGAATTACATTTCTCCAATGGAGCAAATATGGTCTTATCGTTAGTATACTTTCTCTTTCTGCCGCCCTTACCTTGCTATACGTGCAAAATATGCTATAAAATAATCATGGGCTCTAAGGTGATATTGTATTGAAAGAAGCCCATGCCTTTAAAAAAGAACTCATTAACTATTATGACAAGTTATCTGAGAACTATGATGAGCTCTACGGTAGCGAACAAAGAACCAAATACTCATTAATGATTAATACACTGAACATTGAAAAAGTAGAAAGAGTGCTAGACTTTGGTTGTGGAACTGGACTTTTACTGAAGACTTTGGAAGAAATAGGAGTATGTTTTCTTATTGGAGTTGACATATCTTCTGGAATGTTAGCTAAGGCAAAGGAAAAGGCGCTTAAATACGTTGACCTAATTCTATGTGATGGAGAACTTTTGCCTATAAGGGATGAAGTCTTTGATGTAGTGTTCATGGTTACTGTATTTCAAAATCTTTGTAATAAGAGGAAAGGATTAAAGCAAGCCATAAGGGTAATGAGAAGAAACGGTATTACTTTCATATCCGTACCGAATAAATTTACTTATCCTATCGAATTACTACGTTACGTCGGCACTGAGGATGAAATAGTTCCAATTAAACGCATCTCAGGGAGTAAAGATATGATTATTGTATTAGAAAAAGCCGTAAACTCTAAATCTAAGTTGTTTAAAATGTAACTAATTCATATTTACTCTCTTTCTCCAATTC
>Ga0180302_10000322_pt1 | contig 20156 bp, 16 predicted proteins | sample GuaBasSediGuay17_FD_121794 | JGI IMG/M metagenome (GOLD analysis project Ga0180302, IMG submission 121794) | Subseafloor sediment microbial communities from Guaymas Basin, Gulf of California, Mexico - Guay17, Core 4571-4, 12-15 cm | ecosystem: Environmental > Aquatic > Marine > Hydrothermal... | reverse complement strand
CTTATCATGCATTTAGATGACAGACAAGAATTTCGCTTACTTTATTAGAAATTTTTGTGAAATTTCTCAAGGGCATATTCCGATTCTTAAGTACCTTCTATGACTAGTTTCTAATTAAATACACAAAGTGAGTATGCTCTTGATTACTCTTTTGCGCTTTATGAATTTTTCAAATTTTTATCAAGTATTTAATTATTAAATTGAGTATAGTTTTAAGGGTTTCTAAAATTGCACACGAGGATTCACATTAGTTTTTCACCAAATTAATAATCAAAGAAGATGAAAAGTTTCTCAAATGAAGATGTGCAAAAGAGTCGTCTTGAGCGAAGTGAGTAAATTTTCTCCAGAAACATCATTAATACTCTATAATTTGGAACATCTAGATCTATTCTTTATTTTGAACGCATCTGACAATTTCTCATTTTGTAGCAATTATGTCATCACTTTCGATATATGATTTTTTCCATCATCTTTGTTCTAAAAAGATAAATCGATATTGATGCTAATTTTACAATAAACGTTCTTAAGATATTGAAAAAAATCTAACTAATGAATTGTCTATTTTATTGAGTATTAGCCTTACATATAATGCAAATTGACCGAGTAAGGATGCATTTTAGCAAATAATTTTACTTATGATAATGTCTTATATATTTTCACAAAATAAATTGAAAATAAATTTTCATTGTAAATAGACACTAAATAGAACCTTCTTCAATGTTTTTCTTTCAACTTATTCATAAATAATACTAAATAGATGCTCTTTCATCTCTTTTTAATTTTTACTTTCACTTTAGTCTCCAGTGTCTTGAATAACATCCCCGTATATAATATTCTAGCGATATCATGTGGAGCTTATGAGCAGTCAAGTGATGCAAGGCCCGATGAACGTACTATTAGAGCTTCCAGGAAATTCTCTTTCGTACGTAATAAGAGCGCTTATAGATACGATCTTGAAAAATTCGACAAGTAATAATATATTTCCAGTTCCAGAAGAAGTCTATGCCGCAATTTCAAAAGAAATATCGTATGTTTCACCTTTAGAAGAACAATTAATAATGGATATTTCACTCGTACAACCATATAAGGTATTCAGAGGTCTTACGCTGATAGGAATTGATAGTTCCTCCTTTGTCTTTAGAGGTCACCCACTAAGACTAATCATTGCTAGAAGTGGTGTCTTTGTTTACTCGCAGAGAACCATGAAAATTTTGCGCATTTTAAATCCTTTTAAATATGTTCTAGGAATTGTTCACTCACTTGATGAAGAACTTGATGAGGAGATTTCTCGATTTGAATCAAGATGTATGAGCTATGTGGAAATAAAAACTGCGGAAGCAATCGTAAAAACCGTTTCAGATTTGGTTGATGTGATTTTCTTTGATGGTCCAATATTCACTAAACATAACTACGATCTAATGGTGAGTCTACTAAAACTTCTAAAGGAAAAAAATGTTATTTCATTTCATGTCGTCAAGAATTGTACATCAAGCAAAATAATGAGTGCTTGTGGTTATTTTGGGTTATTGGATAGTGATTTCTTCTCATACTACTTAAAACCTGGACAAAGAAGTTGTTTCATGATTTGGAAGAAAGTAATCATTGGAAACAAAGAAATTAATGTCCCAGAAGAATTTCTACCAGTATTTGCATACTTTATGACATGGAAAAAGCAGTTATTGCGAGTAGAAGTTCCTAAATGGGTTTATGATAAATATGGATTGGAATTAATTGAAAGAATTATAGTAAGTGATATAATTCTTGGCAACAAGGAAACAAGCTACATGATATCCCGAGCTGATCGCTTAGCAAAGTTTAGCGAAAGAGAACGAAGAATGCTTGAATTCAACTTGCGTGTTTTGGCTCAGCGTTTGGGATTTTCATCTCCCGAATTTTATAACCAAAAAAGATGGTGGATAAGGGAAATGTAAGGGAGATTATGTGCAACATAGACTAACTGATTTTTTGAAGGAAAGTGTCTTAGTGGAAGAAAAGAGATTGATCGAACAAATTGTATCCCAACATAAACCATGGATCGAGGGTTGCATCGAAGTTGGATATGTTATTGTACCGCGCCAAGTTGTTATCCAAGTTGGTGAAAAAACAGATGATTTAATATGGGTTAGAATTCACCCAAATTATTCCGCTAAAATAAGAATCGGCTGGCCTTTGCTTATATATGATTTAATAAGAAATGAGTACATTGCTGGTGTTGTTTCTGCGATGGGTTACGACATAGAAGATCCGCAGGTCTATGAAAGAGAGAGCATCTACCCAAGAGTAGTTCTTACTTCAGAACTAATTAAATATGGCGATTTTGAATTCCTCGAGCACTTGCCAGTATATGGTGTTGAACCAATATGTACGCTTCGTAATGAAAATGGAAAAATGCGTAGGGGAAGTATTAATTTCTCACCGCATGCGAGAGCACCAGTTTTTCTTCCGCCTAATCACATAATTCTGAAAGTCCTTGGGCTACCAGAGAAAGGAATTCCGTATGGAGTGATTATGGTAGGAGAAGATCTAGCAATAGATCCAACCACTGGACAGTACTTGGTTTATAGGCTCAGACCATTTCTGCTATTTGAACATGAACTTGTTCTGGGTTCTACGGGTAAAGGAAAAACATCCAAATGTAAAAATGATATATTTTGGTTCATTAAATGGCTCAACGGTACGGTGATTGTTTTTGATCTTCACGGAGAATATTCAATGATTTCTGAAGATCCCATGGAGGAATACAAAGGCAAGATAAATGATCTTGAAATAAACATTTGGAAAGCAATTAATGCAAAACCCACGAAGATAAATGATGTTGTTGTATGGTTCTGGGTTCCAGCGAGCGAATCCAACAAATACAGGGACAAAAGTACAAAACATGTTAAGTTCTTCTCTATAAAGTTCAATGAAATCCCACCAAATGAACTTCAATATTACTTACCCGCATTATCTCCTCAGGGATATTACGTACTGCCCAGTTTAATTAGAGAATTCAGACGTGAAGGTGGAAAAACTTTAGAGGAGTTTTATGAATGGTTACAAGATCAAAAATTTGAAAGAAAAAGAGTAGCACCCGCGACTTTGTATGCTATAATACGAAGAATAGCATCGATTCTTGAGGAAGATATCTTTGATGGTGTATTACCAGATATAAGCACCGATCAAATTTTCGTTCCCGGTCGAGTTAATATAATAAATCTGGTTCATGTAAAATCACAGATTGCACGAAGAATAATCGTTTTTCATGTCATTAATAAGGTAGCTTCAGTTAAATTACGCGATCATCAAAACAAGCTTCCATGTATGATGCTATTAATTGATGAAGCACATCAATTCTTTCCAAAAAAAGTAAAAGATCGTGATGAAGCAGATTATATTGATCGTGCTGTAAGATGGATGGCCAGAATATGTCGCGAAGGAAGAAAGTTTCAGCTAAGGGTAGAGATATCTACGCAATCACCTGAGGATTTGCATCCAGAAGTCATTAAAGTGGTAAACACAATTACATTTCTTGGATGTACTCTCTCTCAAGCAAAAGCATTAGAAAACGTTATGAATCCATTACCTGTTAGTAAGAAAGATTTGATAAATCTTGAAACTAAGCAAGCAATAATTTGGTCTAGAGATAACGCGAAAATTCCCATAAAGATTCTGATTCCTTGGCCGTTGCTAAAACATCCAATAAAGAAGAAAGAAGAATAAAACTACCTCTCATCCTCTTCCTGCAGGATTTCATAAAGTTTCTGATAGAGCTTATTTCTCATAGTTGGATTTGATATTTTCCTGATTATATCTTCAATTCTTTTCTTATTCACTACTATAAACGCTCGTGCATCAAAACTATCTAAGAAATCAATGAAAGAGAATAATGCTTTTGCAATTTGACTATCTTCCTTTATCTGATTGATTTTATCCAAAATCTTTTCAAGTAGTTTCACTTTATTTGGATCCTTTAATTTGATACTAACATAGCTGAAAGTAACAAGTACTTCACTTAAGTCGAAATCTGCCATATTATTAAGAAGAGAAAAGATTTCATTTAGGATCTTCATTTTAGTTCTTTCGGATAAGTCACTTTTATCAAGCGCCCATAATAAGGATCTTATCCCTCTGCGCTTATCTTCGCTTGATTTGATTTCATTAATGATAGCACATATCAAACGAAGTATTTTGTTTATGCACTGATCAATAAGAAATCGAGCAATTATACGATTTAGGAATTCTAATTTTACTCCATCTGGCTTATCTTTAATGAATTTGATTACTTCTTGGATTAAAAATTCAATAGACAACTCTCCTTTTGCAATCTTTTCTAAGCGTAATCTTACAATGAGGTATTCTACATCTGGAAAGGCCCCAAGTAGTTCCTCTAGAAATTCTAGAAAAATAGCATCCATGCAGCTCACAAATCAGACAATGCGTGTTAAAGCTGCTGAAAGGCAAAGTAAATAATAAACTTCTGCTTTTAAAAAGAATTTAATATTTTTTTCTTGGATGATGAAGGACTTGCCGACTGAAGGACTGAGGATGTGTACCACCTCTGATTTGCTGATAATTTGATAAAATCCTTCTACTAAAAGTAAAATTTTGATTAAAGAGGGATTCCTAACGATAGGAAGTTTGAAACCTTGCACGAGCCCCTGGTCCACCAAATTTCTTTGGTTCTTTCATCCTAGGATCGTCCACTAGAAGATATCTATCATAAGCTCTGAATATCTTTTTAAGTGTTTCACTTTCAAAGAATTTTACTAACGCTTTAGCTATTGCGGAACGCACGGCTCTAGCTCGTCCCACAACTCCGCCCCCTTCAACTTTAACATTTATATTGACTAAATATCGCAAGGGTCCTATTAAAATTAATGGTTCCTCAATTATCATTCGTACCCATGGATTTTCTATTGCTTCAAGTCTTCTTCCATTTATTCTAACAATTCCCTTTCCTGGTGTTACAACAGCACGGGCTACTGCCGTTTTAACTCGCGCCCAACCTAATTCTGCTTTTTTAGGAACTGACAATTTTGCTAATAGTTTTATTTGTTCCTCTGGCAAAATTCCAACTACGTGTTTTAAGTGTTCTGGTATCTCAATTTTTTCCTTCTCTATTGATTTCTCTGACACATAAATCACCTTGATTCCTTGATAGATACTAAAACTACATCACTATTAAAAATATTATCTTTAAACATGAAAATTTTTCATTGCACTTGATATTTGTGCACATGCTGTCTTTAGCTCGTTAAAATTCAGTTATCTGTCTAAGGGTAGGTTTTGGTTTCTCAAAAATTTCACTTACTTTCCGTTCTATTTTCTTAATCATCGTATTTACTTCTGTCTCATACTTGTAAACATTTAAAAAATCCTACTGCTAGTAATGCTAATCCTAATGTCGCAAGGGAGGCAAGGAAAAACAGTGAGAATGCTGCTAGGAATAGTGAACCTACTCCCCAAGTAAAACTCCACCAATTATTCCATTCTCATCTCCCCAATTCGTTAAGTAGAAAGATAACAAGAAACCAAAGATTGCAAAACATAAACTAAGTGTAAAAAGATATAGGCCCAACTGGATAAAAGCAATCTCTTTCCGCGCTCAAAGAATATTATTGCTTTGTATAAACCATCTGGATATAATTCCGTATAAAGTGTGTTTATTGCACGATAATAATACTCCACAAAATACTTGGTTTAAATATCATCAGAAATCCATTTATTATGAACAAAATTGATGTTACGATCACTATTAATCTTAGGAAATATATTGTATATTAACCAGAATGTACTATACTGAACTTCCCTAAAGGATTTCATGTATGTGAGGGCTGGGATAATTAAAAGAAGAATCATACCATAACTATGTAGGGAATACCACACACGTAAAAGTCGTAAAGAGTTATTTGAACATAGTTTTCAGGTGAAATTCCTTCATATTCGACTGAAAACAGACGTGCACTTATTTACGAGAAAAAGAAAGAAAAGTAAAAACAGTACGTGGGATCCATAATACACTTAATGAACCAAATACTGTCATGGAGAACATCTCGAATCGCGACGAATATCTGAAGAAAAATTTCCTTCTCAATATCAGACCAAATAATGGAAGATAACATGCAATTAAATTTTTTGAACCCCAATTTCTAATGCTCTTACGTACACCTCTAAATTAAACAATTCTTTCACTTTTTTTGCAGTTGATATAAGTTCTTGTAATGGAGTTCTTTTAAACTTTGTGTACTCCTTGCTAAGCACTGTTTCAGTAGGTTGAAACTGTTGAAGTACATAAACAACACGCCCTTTTGCATCCTTCTTTAATTTAGCAAGAGTCTCAGCTATTTCGAGAATATCCTCGGCAGTAAGATCTGGTATATATGTTGTCCGTATCTCGCAAAAAGGCACATTTTTAATTATAATTTCTAAGCTTTCTTGAATTTTATCAATAATTTCTCTATTTTTTAAACCAATCACATGTAGATATTTCTTGGGTTTTGAAAAAGGTGCTTTAAAATCAAATGCTACATGGTCTAAAAGATTCTGATTAATAAGCTTTCTTAATACTTCTGGTTTGGAACCATTTGTGGCAATTGAGCATTTGAATCCAAGTTTTTTACATTTTTTAAGCAGTTCAATCAATGCATCACTTTGTACAGTTGGTTCTCCACCAACTATGTGAACATACTCTACTAACATTCTTGCTGGCTTTAACATATCTATAACTTCTTTTATATTCATTTCTTTAGCATTTTCCCCTTTTATAATTGGTTTATCAAAGCACCAAGGACAATTAAAATTACAGAAAGATAACCAAACGACTGCGCAAGGCTCTCCAATGATATCAACTAAGGATAAATGCTTTATTTCTGCAATATAAATTTTCAATCTGCACTCCACTCGATGACATCTGAAGGTTTAATTGTAAATCCACCACCATAATGTACTCTTGTCATAAATTCCGCTCTTCTTCCAACATTATAGGTGTGAATCGGTCGGTAATATCCAACAACCCTTGACCAGATTTCAATTCTTGGAGAGCCACATTTAGGACATTTACTTAGAATTCCAACTTGCCAATAACCGCATCTTGAGCAAACTGATATTGTTGGAGTTATAGATAAGTAAACAAGTTTTGTTCTCTCCAAAATATTCCTCACAAACTTCTTTAAAGCTATGGGATCAGGGGGCTCATGTAGGAATAAATGCATTATCACGCCTCCCGTAAACTCCTCTTGAACTTCACCTTCCCACATTGCCCGCAACTGAATAGGCACATCAACATAATAGGGAACAATACTGTTTGAATAAAACGGAATTCCATTAAATTCTGGAATGATCATCTTATCTCCAAACATTTTTCGATCTAACATTGCAAGACGATAAGCAGTGCTTTCTCCAGGAACTTCCTCAACATTATAGAAAATACCATCCTCTTCCTCAAATTCTGCACAAACTTTTTTGATAAATCTAAGCACTCTCTTCATAAACATTAGTGCGCTTTGTGCTTTTTCAACGCTATTCCATAAATTCATTGTACTCATAAAGTTAGCTGCCGCCTCTGGTAAACCAATAATACCTATTGTTGAATAATGATTCGCAAATGTACCTAGATATCTTCTTGTGATTGGCATAAGTCCTTGCTCCAGACTCTTGTAATATCTCTTTCTCATTACTTTCAAAACTTCCCGTGCAATTTCTAATCTCGTTAACAACAAGTCCTCTAATTTTTCGTAATTTCCACCACTTAAATACGCAAGTCTTGGTAGATTGATTGTAATCACACCTATACTACCCGTTGCATCTGGTATTGCCCATAAACCCCTAAGTCCGGGACTAATACTACCTCCATTTGCCACGTGTGCAGCTAATTTTGAAATATCTATGGTTAATCGACAACACATTGCGTACAGTGCTTCTACATTAGTAGCATATCCATTTAGAAAATAAATACTACCCCTCCTAGCCGCTAAGCTGAAAATGAGATCACTTAATTCTCCCCATTTTGATCCATTCCAATCAAAACTTCTGGTTACCATCAATGTGATTATAGGAAATGTGAATGGTTTCCCTTTGGCATCTCCCTCAAGATAAAGTTCGAGTAATGCTTTATTGACCAATAATGCTTCATCAATATAATCTCCAAATGTACCGACATATTTGCCACCAACTATTGCAGGCATATTTAGCATATCCTTTACTGTGTCGAGAACAAGAGTAATGTTAGTGAATGGGGATTGATAACCCATTCTGCTTGGATAATTTAGCTCAAACAACATTTTCTGTAGTCCTTGTTTAACTTCTCTATAACTAAGATTATCATGCCTAATAAAAGGAGCAACATGAAGATCAAATGCAGAAATAGCTTGCGCTCCCGTCCATTCTTGAGCGGCTAGGAAAAAGAAATTTATCAAATGAGAAACTGCAGAATCAAAATGTTTTGCGGGTCTTGATATCATGGTTGGTGTAACTAATCCTTGTATCAATATTTTCGAATATGACCATCCAGCACAATATGGGATCCAAAGAGAAAAAGGCAGTTTGTGAATATGAATATCGCCATTAAAATGCATTTTTACTGCTTCTGGTGGAAAATATTTTGAAATTACTTCTGGTTTTTTCAAAAATTTATTCAAAACAAATCCAATAAACGCCCCGAAGGACGTGTTTACGTTAGCATTTTCTTTTCTTTCCCAGTCTTTCGTGTATTCTTTTTCAATCTTAGTAATATCTTCCATTAATATCTCCCAAATAAAATTTCGCCTCTTCCACTAATGTGTTTATGAAATATGCTACTATTCCCATGGTATTCCATAATTAATATTTTCAAATAGTGCAAAATCTTTAATATTGAAGATAATTGCCATTTTTATAGAAACATGCACTAGAGGAGTGTGAAAATAAATTTTAAATGAAATTAATTTTCTTGAACTATGACTCAAATATTAGAGGGCGAGATACTAGAATGTGAGCTATTCCAAATAATGGCAACATAAAACTCAAGATATCCATAATATTAACATAGAATTGAATTCTAGCAGTACTGTCAATCGCTATTGGAACTATTATTATTGATACACCGCCCCCAAGAGATGCTATGATTAGTATATAATAAACTATGAATGAATATGAATCCAGATATAATGTACAAAAATGCAGCGATCCCTCCTAGCATGTTACGTGAAGTTGGATTCTTAAAGTGTCTTAGTAATTTAATTCCAAAGCTGGTTCCAAATATTCCAAGAAGAAATGTAGCAAAAATGGACCATGTGGCAGCTTCGTTGGACCATGCCTCACAAAAACTTCCTCCATGCCAAGTAATCCAAGTCCTATGACATAGCATAATACGAAAATATTGATATTCCAAGTAGTATCATTCCAAGAGAAATAGCTATTGCATGCATAAAAGAAAATACACCTCGTACTTCCTTATATTTTTCACTTCTAATGACTAGACCCGTCGCTAGGAATATAAATAATAATGCTGTCACAATGCATAAGGAGAAATTTAGGAGAGCTTCTCCGATTATCTTTTCAAGAGTTGATATTATACCACCAGCAAGTATTGATTCGAGCACTGCTTTAATGAGCACTCCGTAATAGTAAAATGGCAGTAATGAAAGAATTCCAGAGATTATACCCCGGTAGCCAAAAAATTTTGACTTTCATTTTACTCCATCAAATATTGGATCGTCTTTAAAATATTACACATGAACAAAATTATTTGAAATAACCAAAAGTATTTGCATCCAAATCTTCTTCTTGAAATAATTCTTAAACCCCTTTAACTTAATCCAAGTGCCTTTAATACTTCAGTAGCAGTAATTATCGCTGCACGATCTTGTCCTTCTTTTGTTTGTGCTCCTATGTGGGGTGTTAAGATTACATTTGGAAATCCTAAGAGCCTTCTCACAAATGGATGATCTGGCTTTAAGTTTGTATCTGCGGCCAACCCTCCAATTTTGCCGGTCTCAAGACCCCAAATTACAGCATCAAAATCAAATAACTCCATTCTGGCGGTATTAATAAGAAGAACACCGTCCTTCATTTTTTCGACTCTTTCCTTATTAATGAAGCCACGAGTACTCTTAAGTAATGGTAAGTGAATGGAAATTATGTCAGAATTTCTTAAAAGGTCGTCAAGTGAAGCATATGAAATATTCACACCTTCCTCTTGAAGCATTTTTATACGATCCATTGAAATATCATATCCAAATACTTTCATTTTCATAGCTGATGCAATTCTTGCAACCCTAGACCCTATCCTACCAACGCCAATAATTCCTAGCGTTTTCCCAGCTAATTGTGTTCCAAAACATATGCTTTTTCCCCATATTCCTCGTCTAAGTAATTCATCTCCAATTAAAACTTTCCTTGAAAGTGCTATCATCAGGCATATTGTTAACTCTGCAACAGAATCAGCCGTAGCTTCACCAGCAGTAACAATTTTTATTCCTCTACTTTTAGCAAAATCTACATCAATATTATCTAATCCGACACCCACACGTCCTATCACTTTGAGTTTACTTGCTTTTTCTAGAACATCTTTAAATAATTTTGTTCTACTTCTAACAAGAATAGCATCATAATTCGGAATAATTTTGATGAGCTCCTCTTTGGAAATGCCAGGTTGATAATCAACTTGCATTTTCTTTGATTTCAAAATCTCAATTGCTTTATTTGAAACTTCATCAGTTATAAGAATCCGATACATCCTTAACCACCAGATTCTAAAAAATTAACAATCAATTAAATTCATTATTTCTAAACGGCACTCTTCAGAAAGATCTTCTTTACCAAGTTTTCGATAAACCTCGCTTTTTAACTTTAGAACATTTATAAGAAGCGTCCTAAAATACTCTTTTCCTTTTCTTAAATCACCACTGCAATATACTTCTGCACGTTTAAGTTGCTCAAGCGCATCATGCAGCTTGTTTTCGTAATAAAACAGTATCTCTGATTTCTTAATAATAAACGTGCAAAGTGCATGAATCACATTTTCCATGCCGGTATCTAGAAGTACTTGACATGCTTTCATACCCTCAGATAATATCTCCTTTGCTAAGTCTTTCTTATTTAGCAAAAGGGATGCATCAACTTGTACAAGCAACAGTTTTAATTGCTGTCGTTTAGTACCGTAGTTTATTAAAATTGTTTCAAGCTCATTAAGCACATCTGAAACCATTTCCTCTTTACCTAATTTAGCTAAAATCTTAGCCTTTATTCCGAAAAAATCTGTCACTTCTTCGAGTCTTTCTTGGATTATTTTTTCTGTCATTATTTGTTCTCCTTCCTCAATAGATTCAAGTGCTTTTTCAAGTTCTCCCATCTCATAAAGAATCAAGGCTCTTACAAAGAGTGCCTGTATGTATCTCCAATAATCGAACCGAATTTCTCTTTTGCTTAATTTCTTGAAAATATTAATGGCCTCATTTATATGATTTATCCCTGCGTTAAAGTCCCCTAGTTTATACTCGGACATAGCAAGAATTGTAAGTGTATAGGCCCTCGCTATTTGTAGATTGCAATCAGTTGATTGCTCGCATAGTGTTAAGATCTTATTGCATATATTTCCCACCTTCTTAAACTTGCCTTCTTTCAAAATCAATTCTGCGTATAAGACTAATGTGTCTATAAAGGTATATAAAACATCCGACTCAGGAGGAAGAGTAGATATTTCGTTCTGATGAAATTCAATAATTCTCGAAAATATTTTTGCTTCATCAAAAAGATTATTTTTAATTAATTCCGAAACAAAAAGATTCACCAGAAAAACCTTAATGCGAAATTCTAATGATTCGATTAAACTAAGTAATCCATCAAGAATTATCTTTCTTTCTTCATCCATCCTCAGATCCTTAAATTTGCTTATCAGTTTAACTATTCGCATGACACATTCTTTTATGAAATCACGCATTACAGCGATTTTTGATAAAACATTAATGGATTTTATTTCAGCACCAATTAATTCCGTTAGTAATTTTCTAGCAATATTTCTAAAAACAAGACTATGAGATACCTTATATTTATCCAAAACTTCCTCTAATGCCTCATCAAATAATCTAGCATATGCAAGATGTATTAAACCAGCAAGGGCACGCTTCCATTCTTCCTTTTCTTTCTCAAGAAGAAACGGGTTTAAAATTAACCCCTCTTGTGCTTTCTTTGCTATTTCTTCAATATCTGCTGCTGGGTATTTTTTCTTTATTATGTCAAGTATCTCTGACATCCATTGTGCAATTGCTGGATTCTTTAACCACTTTTTCTCAAAACTCAATTATGCCACAAGGCATGAACTATAACACTTTATGTTATGAAGGATATAAAAAGGTTACTACGCTAAGCGTTACTAAAGTTGAACTATTTATAACACATCTTAATAATTATAACATACTAATAAATTTTAAGTTTTTCATTTGTTTATGATTTAATAAATATTTATGATTTAATATATAAAATTATTAACATATTTATAAGAACAAATGCTTGTGTTGATATTTTTGCATCTTCCCTATAGTTCTTGGTTTTTTATTGCTTCGTTACTAATTTGATTATAAGTTTTAATAATTTTTGGAATTATACTACTAATTTAATAACAAAACAGATAAAGACACGTCAAATTATCGTAAGTGCAAAAGTGTCCATATGAGCGAAAAAAGATTACACTAAGGTAAAAGTAAAATTTAAATACTGCAGTATGACAATAGTATTTGGAAATATTTGGGGATGTAACTGTTCAATAACATTCGACTTGTATGCGATCCTGATTATGGGATTGTATACCCAGCATTTAAAGGAATGAGGATAATAAACCTTCCTCAAAGGAGAGTTTGGGGGGCATATGATCCAAGATTACATATAGGCCTAGGAGTAATGCTACTTTATCATGGTACGGAAAAGGAGTTTAAAAACCGTTTAATGCATTGGCTTGAGAAAACTTATCACATTTCAAATGCTGAGATGGTTAAACTTAGAGAAACAACCGTACTTGGCATGAATTACTCCGAGTGGCTAGTAGATGTAAAGGATGAAATCAAAGTATCAACAATTTCGTCCTTGGAGACTGATGACATATTCTCGGAAGACTTTATGTTAATTAGATTCCTTATTTCTACTAGAGCTGCAGAAGAAGTTAATCCGGCTATTTTAAGTCAAGCCAAGGCATTACTTTTACTCGCTGAAAGAGGAATTCCAGAAATTGGTATTGATCTTAAATTTCAAAAAATCGTGAGTCCAAACGAAAAGTGGGAAATTGAAATTCCTTATGGATGGAAAGTAACACCTCTTGGAACCCATGGAGATGGTGTTCTAGTGTACTCTGGAAGAGCAAGATTACTTATTGATGTGATTGTAGATGAAGATATTTCTATAAATGACTATGTTAAAGAAGAATTAAATTTTGTGAGAGGAAATCTTCCTCTTATTCAGAAACCTGTTATCACAAGAGACGGTAAAACAGTTGAAATTTATTTACTGGTAATGCACGGAACCGATGCATACGTATATTTAACTAGATTCCACGTGAATGAGCTTTCGAGATATGTTCCTGGCGTGAAACTTTTGCTAAAAATGAAAGCCGTTTTTCCTCTTAGAACATTGATTGATTTCAATAAAATCATGAATCAAATAATCTCCTCATGGAGACCACGAAAATTATGGCTCGCTGAATATTTGAAGCTTTACGACACAGATGAAGATTTCAGAACCATTGCAAATCAGTATTCGGAAATTCTTACCGACTTACTTCACAAGAAATTCTAGTTTTTACATTTTTCTTATTGATAAAAAGGGCATAGACTTTGCTCTGGTTCATTATTCTCACACGAGTATGTAATTTAAAGTGCATCTACTGCGGGAATGATCCAACGATCGGGTCTGAGCCTCCAGAAATATCATACAGTCTATTACAGTTGAAGAAGTTCCTATCCCAAGACAAGAATCCAATAATTACATTCTATGGAGGCGAGCCGCTTCTTCGTATTAACTTGATTAGAAAAATAATCAATCTAATACCTGCTCAACACTATGTAATTCAGACAAATGGTCTTTTCCTCGGTAAGTTAGACAATTACATTTTTCAAAAATTGGACACTATTTTAGTTTCAATTGATGGACGACCCGAGGTAAATGACTACTATCGTGGACGCGGAACTTACTCACAAGTGATAAATGAAGTTAAAAGAATAAGATGTAATTTTCGCGGAGATTTAATTGCAAGAATGGCAGTTTCTGGAAAAAGCGATGTCTTCAAAGATGTCGTTCATTTACTCGAATTAGGTTTATTTGACCATGTACATTGGCAAATTGATGCATTTTTTGACTATCCCCCCGCATCGCGCTATGGTGGACTAAAAGGCTTTAGAAGTTGGGTTAAACACGTTTATAATCCGGGTATCTCAAAGCTTGTGAAACTCTGGATTAATACAATGAAAGAAGAAAGAAGAGTATTAGGAATTGTTCCATTTCTTGGGATTATGAAAACACTGCTTTATAATGAAAAGATAGAATACATTAGATGTGGCGCTGGAGTTGACGCATTTGCTATAATGCCTTCTGGAAAAATCGTTGCATGTCCAGTAGCTTTCGATGAACCTGATTTTGTCGTAGGAAATATTATGCAATCATCTCCAGGGGATCTTCCTTTTAAGGTGAAAGTCGGTGAACCTTGTACTAGTTGTGATTATTATGAAATTTGTGGTGGTCGTTGTTTGTATGCCAATAAAACAAAGTTATGGGGTGATGAAAGATTTCCCTTAGTGTGCGAAACCGTAAAACATCTGATTGAAGAATTAAAGAAAGCAAAACCGATTATTGAAAATCTCATTGAAAAGGGTATTATAAACGAAGAAGAATTTAATTATCCTAAGTTTAATAACACAACTGAAATTATTCCATAAATGAAAAAGATTATGCTTTTTTCATTAAATATTCATGTACCGCCGCTGCGGTTTTCTTTGCAGTTTTTATGGCTTCTGCTATTGTAGCTGATCCCGTGGCAACATCGCCACATGCAAAAACTCCTTCGCGTGAAGTTCTACCGTATTCATCTGTCACTATTCTCCCTCTCTCCACTTTGATTCCAAATTTTTCTGGATTAGAAAATGGTGGTGTTGATCTTTGTCCTACGGCTAAAATAACAGTATCTGCTTCTAACCTGAATTCTGTTCCAGGAACAGGTTCAGGTCTTGGTCTTCCACTTTTATCTGGTGCACCAAGTTTCATTCTAATGAATTCAACTTCACTGACATGACCTCTTTCATCAGAAATGAATCTGACAGGAGACGCTAGAAAAATGAATTTTATGCCTTCTTTCTCGGCTGCGCTCACTTCATGTTTGGATGCAGGCATGTACTCTTTTGTCCTCCTATAAACCACTGTAACATCTGCGCCTAATCTCCTTGTTGTTCTAGCCGCGTCCATAGCGGAATTCCCTCCACCAATTACTATGACTTTCTTTCCAATTTTTGGAACTTGATCCTCTGGAATATATCCTTCAATCCAAAGAGAACGCTTATACAGATAATCTAAGGCGGTATAAATTCCCTTAGATTCAATTCCAGGCAAGTTTAATTTAATATCTTCCCAAGCACCAGTTGCAATTATAACTGCATCATATTCTCTTAGAAGCTCTTCAAATTTTTTGTCATCAACATTTATGTTCAGTATGAATTTAACTCCAAGCTCCTTAAGCTTTTCAATTCCCTTCTTTATCCCTTCCTTTGGCATTCTCCATTCAGGAATACCAAAAATTAGTAATCCTCCGGGGTATGGATTTCTATCATAAACATGAACTTCATGACCCTTACAGACAAGCTCGCCCGCTACGGTCAAACCAGCAGGACCAGAACCAATTATTGCTACTTTTTTTCCAGTCTTCTTCTCTGGAGTTTTTTCACATGGTGCGAATCTCATTATAAACACTTTCTTCATCAAAATGAAAAAACAAGAATGAAAAACAAAGTTAATGCTTCATGGTTATTATCTGCAAAATATCCCCCTCAGTCCTTTGTTATCTTGGCTTTTATTCTGATTTTTCTGAAAAGATTAAAGCCATTGCAACAATAATTATTGACAATATTGACAGTAAAATTTTCTTAATTTTTCTCCAAAGCTTCTTAAAATACTTCTTGGCTTGCATCAAAACGTCACCAAAAGTATCAACTAATAATAACTAAAAACTAAATTAGTAATTTTTTGAATATTACTTGACAATGATGTTTCCATAAATTCATTTCTACATCACATCAGCGAACTAATAACATAACACAAACCATAATTTAGTTCAATATTTCTAATCCCCCATACATTAAGAGAAAAATTTCGTGACAAAGAAATTCACCGAATTTAAACTTCGCTTAATTCCTTAACAAAGTATTTTATCATATGACAATCTTGCATCGTGATGACAACTTTTTATAGTTTTTAACTCACTTTATTAAGGTTTATGCCAATACAATATATAGCATAGCAATAGAAAACCATTGGGGATTTAAAATGAAACTTAGAATTGACTTCTTGGGAGGAGCTAGAGAAGTAGGAAGATCCGCAGTACTAGTGTCTTTCGGAAACAAACGCATCTTACTTGATTACGGTAGTACACCGTCCGCAAGGCCACGTTTTCCTAAGAGAATAAGTCCTGATGCAATAGATGCAGTAATACTTTCACATTGTCATATAGATCACTCTGGAATGATACCCTATTTATTCATGGGAGGACGACCAAGATTAATAGCAACAGGCATTACTCTAGAATTTACATATCTACTCTTGAGAGACTTTTATAAGCTAAATGGAAAATACTTACCTTGGGACTTGTCTGATCTAGAGCGAACTATGAAATTGGCGCAACCATATAGTTATGACCTTACATTTTATATAAACGGAATCTACGTTAAAATGCTTAATGCAGGTCATGTTCCAGGAAGTGCATCAATTTTGTTAGAGGAAAATGGCATTAAAGTATGGTACACTGGAGATGTTAATATGATTGAAACGCACTTGATAGAACCAATGGACGTTCCAGAGAGTGCCGATATAATTATTTGTGAAGCAACATATGGCAACAGAGACCACCCTCCACGTCACACTGAGGAAATGAGATTAGTAAAAGCAGTTAAAGAAGTAGTTGATGAAGGTGGAACTGTATTAATACCAGCATTCTCCGTGGGTCGAGCGCAGGAAATAGTTTGCATTCTCAGAGAATATGGATACACTGGAAAAATATGGATGGATGGAATGGCACAACAGGCAACATTCATCTTATTGGCTTTTCCAGAGTTTACAAAAGATTACGCTCGAGTACGCTGGTACATGAAAAGCGCTAAGTATGTTGTGAGTAACAGGCAACGTAAAAAAATCGTCAAAAAGCCAGGTGTAATCATAGCACCAGCTGGAATGCTAGAAGGAGGTTGGGCGTGGTATTATCTTATGCACATATATTCAAAAGAAAAAAATGGAATTTTCTTCGTATCATATCAAGCGGAGAATACCAAAGGAAGATATATTTTAGAAAATAGGAAACTCCCCCCTCTCCTCGGCAATAAGGAAATCAAAGCTAGAATTGAGTATTTTGAATTGTCTTCTCATTCTGGGCGGCAACAACTATTGGATATGATAAAGAAGATAAATAGTATACAAAAAATTTTTGTAGTTCACGCGGACAATGACGTTGCAGTTGAATTTGCAGAAAAACTACGAGAAATGGGATTCGATTCATTTGCACCAGAATTTGGAGAACATTTCATTCTTAAAAAATAATGAAATTCAACCTTCAGAGTTTGCCTGCTTCCCTATCTTTTATAGCAGATATAACTAATAATCCCTATAAAATCGTTGATTGGTCGTAAGATCACTATGTTCGCCACAGTTTATTCAGAAAACTTCATCAGTGACAAAAGATATAAGCCTTTTGTTTGCTATTTTAATTTCCTTTCCTTGTATCGAGCTTTTGATTTTTCAGTTACCTGCTAAGCTTGCTTTCTAAATTTTTCACATCACGTAATATATTTTATTAAATTTTTTTGAATAGCAATATTGGATTTGTGAATTAGTATTCGTTCTTGAAAAATTCACACCGTGTAAATATTTTCGGTTTTCTTAGTCCCACGCTCTTATTGACATTTTTACACTTATAATGATTTGATGTTTCTTTATTTGTTTTGTTATTAAATTAGTATTATAATTCAAAAAATTATTAGAATTCACAATCAAGTTAGCAACAAAGTAAAAACTAAGGCTTGTAAAGAGGGTGCAAAAATATCAACATGAGCGAAAGATTATAAATCCTTAACAATCAACATAACTCTTGATTTTAGCAAGATCGTTAATTAAGCATAAAAACATCACATTTTCAACACTAGTTAAAAGTGGATTTCATAAGCTATGATAGGTATAAGTCTAATGGCTCTTATCAAATGACGAATACAGCACTGATAAAGTAATCTCAAATTAATGTTATTTGAATTTTGCATTTTTATTAGATAGAGATTTTAATAGTGTTTTCATTTTGTTTGTGATTAAAATGGCCGAAAAAATCGCTGTTATTGGCGTGGGTGGTTGGGGGCAAAATCACGCTAGAGTTGTAGCAATTTTACGTTCAATAGATTTGATAAAAGATGTTGTTGTTATGGATATAAATGAGAAGAGAGCTAAACTTATAGCAAAATTATATGGGCATTCGTGGACGACGAACTTTGATAATGTATTACATGATGAGGACATAGACGGTGTGATAATTTCTTCTCCAACAAAAATTCATTACATTCAAACAAAACAAGCACTTGAAGCTGGAAAACATGTTTTAGTAGAAAAGCCCATGACAGAAACCTTTAGTCAAGCCAAAGAACTTGTTGAAATTGCTAGGGAGAATAATAGAATTTTAATGACAGGATTTCTGTTGAGATATAGTCCCGCGGTGCAGTTTGTGAAAAAAATGTATACTGAAAATAAACTTGGGCACGTATTAGTTGTTTACTCAAAAAGAACTAATCCATGGCCTGCAAGAAAATATGATGTTGGAGTAGTGAGAGATTTAGCAATACATGATATTGATTTATCTCGTTTCATTTTTTCCGCAAAACCTAAGAAAGCATTCGCGTATGGTGGTAAATTAAAACATGACTATGAAGACTTTGCTAATATTTTTCTAGAATTCATCTCTAAAAATAATGATATTTTTCAAACCATTATAGAAACTAGCTGGGTAACTCCATATAAGTTTAGAAGACTAGAAATAACAACCACAGAATGTGTTGTCTCATTAGATCTTGTTGAGCACACGGTAACTATTTTTAGGAGTACTGGAATATTTACTCCAAGATTAGAGAAGAAAGAACCTCTACTAGAGGAAGATAAAAATTTTGTTCTTGCTATTGATGGAAAAGAGAAGCCATTGGTTACTGGCGAAGATGGTGCCATCGCATTAATGGTGTGTGAAAAGATTTTATCATCAATGGAAACAAAGGATGTAGTAACGATTCCTGAAATCAACTTTCTGTAAATAATTTTTTATTTATAACCACTATCTAACTTATTGATTAGATCTTTCGGGGAAAAATCATGGGCATAAAGGAACTCGCACGCGAGCTTCAAAAGGCATTTACAAAACCGCCTGGATATCGTGGTGTAGTTCGTATTGCTCACACGGATATTCCAGGAGAGATGAAAGTAATTAATGGACTTACTAGAATCAAAGGCGTAAGTTACATGATGGCAAATGCAATTTTGCAAATTGCAAATATAGATCCAGACAAGAGAGTAGGAATGCTGACAGATGACGAAGTTCGTAAAATTGAAGAAATTTTGAAGAATCCCGCAAAGTATGGAATCCCTGAATGGCTTGTTAATAGACCTAAAGATCCAAGAACGGGATTAGATATACACTTGACCGGTCCTGATTTAGTAATTCAAATTCAGAGAGATATAGAATTCCTGAAGAAAATTGGTTGCTGGAGAGGCTGGCGACATAGTCTGGGATTAAAAGTCAGGGGCCAAAGGACGCGCACAACCGGAAGACGCGGTTTAACCGTCGGTTATACAAAGAGAAAAGAAGGAAGGAAATAGTTCCTCACCAAGTTCTTCTTTTTTATAATTTTTGAGACTTGTACTAAAAGCAGTAGAGCTAATAATTTCTAGAGTAAAATTCAGGTAATTATTGCAAGAAATTAATCAAAAAT
>Ga0180302_10000321_pt1 | contig 20190 bp, 16 predicted proteins | sample GuaBasSediGuay17_FD_121794 | JGI IMG/M metagenome (GOLD analysis project Ga0180302, IMG submission 121794) | Subseafloor sediment microbial communities from Guaymas Basin, Gulf of California, Mexico - Guay17, Core 4571-4, 12-15 cm | ecosystem: Environmental > Aquatic > Marine > Hydrothermal... | reverse complement strand
GTAAGACAAGTTGGCAGCGTATAACATTAGCGTGGGTCGTCAATGAAGCTGAGAAACCTGCACTCCTAAGCTTCAAACTAGAAGATTCTATAATCTTAGAAAGCGATCTGAGGGTCTCAATTAGCGGGTCCAGTCTAATAAAACTAGGATCAATAAGGATCTATGGACCGAAAGGCTTAACGCTTGAAGGAAATCAGCAAGTCTCACCAGGCGCTGAGGGAGCTATATCTGTAAAGGCTCTTCTTGTATGGGAGGAATGGGTTTATGGTGATGGACATCATGAGCATCGACTCTACATAGGGGATATAGACTTTAGCACCTTAGAAATCAAGGCTGGATCCCCATTGTATCTACAGAAATCGTGGAATAATCTTGGAAGTGATGGAATAGTGATCGAGATTAAGGTAGGAGAGTCCATAGGGATAATATTACCCAAGAAATTCGCAGAACTCATAATTGAGGATATACAATCACCTTTAGGCCCAGAGCCGGAGACTGAAGCTGGAGTTAATCTCAAGGTGATCTCTGGTCTCAACCTAAAGATAGAGCTTCCCTCCGGCGTTGTCATATGGAGATACCCTGGTAGTAAAAATGTAAAACCATTATACTTCACACTGAAAAGTCAAGAGTCATGAATACTATGTCACATGAAATAATTCTGTCGACTTTCTGAATAATCCAAAAATAATTTCTTATTGCGCTAATATGAGTCACTTAAGTAAAGTATTGATCAGTCTCTGTGTGTGAAATATTTCTCTTTGGAGCGAAAACCCTCACGTTAGTATTTAAGTTTTTTTTGCTAAATAATATATACTTCAAAGAAGAAAGCACTAAGAGAGGTTGGGTGATATAAATTGGGGAAAGAAGAAGTTAAGTTTAAAATACCATGGATACCCTTAATAGCGTATACCATAGTCATGGCAGTAATTATCAGGTTCCTATCATTCTTCGTGGGCCCCAACACCTACAGCTGGGTGTTGGACCACATAATAGGTGTTCAGTACGATGGAGGTTGGGTCCAAGGAGGATTCTTACCCCAAATAATCCTGTGGCTAGCTGTGCTAGCCACACCAGCTCTCGCTAAGAAGTTCAATAACCAGCTACTAACGCTCCTCTATGCAGCAACAGTAATGTGTGCTGTTACCTGTGGCTATGTAGGCATCTACAACGTAATGACTGTCTACATGAGCTGCAGAACTGCTAGCCCTGAGAGGTCACAGTACATACCAAACTGGTGGATGCCTCCAAAGGATGATGCTCTGCCTGCTCTCTTAGGAGGTGCTAGTGTACCTTGGGGCTCCTGGATACCAACGTTCGTAACGTGGATCTTTGTGCCCATAATCTGCTATTTCATGTTTACATCACTAATGATAATTGTTAGGAGGCAGTGGATAGAGGTTGAAGACTTACCCTACCCACACGCTAGAATGGCTTACGAAATTCAGAGTTATGTAGTAAACTTCGAAGATCCCGAGACTAAGGCAAAGATAAAAGTAGCCCTGATAGGCTTCGTAGTCATGTTCCTATTTGCATTGCCTTATATCATCATTCCTCTCTTCCCACAGTTCCCAGATCCATACGGATTCACAAAGTGGCATAGATTCCACTTTGGTTGGTATGATACTAAGAAGTTTGCTAGATGGCTCTATGATAGCGTACACGGACTGAGGAGGCTCTTCCTACACCCAATATACATAGTTATAGGATACTTTGCTCCACTCACAACCCTTAATACTGTAGTCTTCGCTTTCCTCTTTAGGCTATTCGTTCCCAACATCCTCGTAACAATGGGCTATCCAAGTGCCTGGCACGGCCACGATATAATGAGGAGGTGGCCATTTAACTTTGCGGCTCTCGTTCACGGTGGTATGCTGCCAGGTATGCTCCTCTTCTGGCTCTTCGTTAATAGGAGATACATAATCAACACATTGAGAGCTGCTTTTGGCAAGGCTCCTCCAGAGTTCAAGGAAATGGAGAAGGAGGAGCCAATGAGCTACAGAATGGCTTACATAACCTTCATAGTCACCTTCCTATTAATGATAGCGTTTGTAATGCCACTCGTCACGAGATTAGATATTGCATTAGTAGTAGTAGGTGGAGCATTATTAGTAGATGGCTTCATAAGAATGAGACTATATGCTTATACTGGTATTTATAACGGATTCTGTTCTTGGGAGAGAGAGGGTACGATATTCTGGGGACCATTCTACTTAGATCCAAGTACAAATAATTACTATCCAAACTATCCAACCAGGTACTTGCCTGACGCTGGCTGGGCAGTATGGGGTGGAACACTTTGTGACAGAGGATTTGCAGGTTCCTATGCAAACAACCAGGGATGGGTACAAGGATGGGGCGCCTTCATGGGTGACATATTCAGAATGGCCTACTTAACTAAGACTCCCATTAAGGCAGTATTCCAGGTATCAACTGTTGCTATGATACTCTCAACATTCATTAGCGTCCCGATGATAATCTGGGCCTGGTACACATGGGGTGTTAAGGCACTGCCCGCTAGGATGGAAGGTTGCCAGTTACACCTAGTGCTATCTCGTGATTGGCCTGCTAGCATGGGTCCAATAAACCCAGCACTAGGAGGCTTCTGGATAGGCGTTCCATGGATGGTTGCTGGCTATATACTAGGAATATTGATAAGCTTTGCTCAGACTAGATTCGTCTGGTTCCCATTCGACGTATTCGGCTTCTATATAAGCTGGAACACTCCAGGTGCTAAGTACGGCATAGACTTCCTCTTCACCATAGCCTGGATTCTTAAGGTATTAACAATTAAGCTAGGCGGTACTAGGGCTTATGAGCGCTATGGAGTGCCCTTCGCAGCTGGCGCTATGGCTGGATGGGTGGTCCATATATTAATTCACGAGCTAGCTTGTACGTATAGATTCTTCGCTCCAGGCGCCTAAACCCAAACTTTTTCTTTTTTAATTCTTTCTAAATTTAAATCCTAGAAAGAAATTCTTGTACTGATCAACCTATATATCAATGGTGAAGACTTGGAACGGTTATTGCTGCTTTTGGCATTACAGCTACCCTCTCAGGCTTTATATGTTTGATTACCTCTTTAACGGACTCCACTCTTGTTAAATAGCTGAGCCAGGGAACTTCGCGAATCAATTGAGTATTCGCTGTAGCAATGTAAAGGTTTACTTGCTCAAGCACCTTATCTAGATCAAGGCGGACTAGGGCTGGTACTAGATTAGGCGCTCTTCTAGAGGTCACAGCCTCGACGACATCCTCATGAGGTATATTCATAAACTCTTTGAATGTTGGAGTGCCTACACCCAGTCTAGACTCTGTAAATAGTATCAGAGTACCGCCAGGCTTAACGGCGTTAAAGGCATGTTGAAGAGCCTTAGTTGCTTGATAGAAGTTCACATCTTGAGGACTTGCATTAGCTATCACCACATCATAGAGCTTTTCTATGGAGCGCAAGTATACTTTGCTACTCACTTTAACGCTTTCTTGAAATGCTTTATCCATAGGACCGCCTGCACTATAAACTATGTTATAGTTAGTATCGAGGACTATCTCTAGACTACAGGTAACATCGGCCATTCTGCCAGCTTCTTCTATATCCTCTCTAAAGGGATTATTAACTATATTTCCAGGCCTGACTCCAGGTTTGCCAACCCACTTGACATGATGTGTTGACACAGTTCTAGTGCTACTAAGCCCTGGGAGCACCATCTTAGCTCCGCCTGAAAAACCTGCCCAAGGATGTGGTTGAACTCCCCCTATGGTTATACGCACATCTGCGTCTAAGAATTGTCCATCTACCTCTACAGGAGTCCCATATCTGGTATCTCCCAAGTACACATGACCTTTATCTTCATCGTTGTGTATTATGTATCTGGGTTTGACAGATAGCTTGCTGAATACTTTCATGACATAGGTCTCATCTGTCTCTTTATGAGTTCCAGTAGCGAAGATTATAACCAGATCCTCCAAAGAGACCCCAACCTTCTTTAGCCTATTAATCAGGCGGGGTAGTATATCCCAAGTGGGAACAGGCCTTGTTATATCAGGTACTGCAATTGCTACTCTGCTATTAGGCTCAATTATGTCATCGAAATTCATTTCATCTATTCCCTTCCACACCCACTCTTTCCTTCTCTCAAACTTCATTGGGAGAAGGTAGTCTAGGACTCCAACTCTACGTTTTATCCACTCTATGTCTAACTTATTAAAAAAGTTCACACTATCACCTATGTTATAACAATTGCTCTCAACTACCTCCTTGAGTAAATATAAATAAATTTTTATCGTAAATGTTGGTTCAGGGGTTTTTACCAGGATCCACAGGCTATCAAGGAATCAAGAACAGAAACTCACTCAGTAACCTCAGCTAGCTTTCCGCTTTCTTAGCATCGCTAGAGCCAACACTAGCACAACTACTATGGCTACTATAGCTATCATCTCTATTGAAATTCCTAATTCTCCTCCCTTACCCTTCTCGCTAGGTTTGGGCGGTGGTAGTACTATTGCGTCCTTATCCGAAACAAGGCAGAATCCATCATCGGGAGCCTGATAACCTCCTGACGAACCACGTATTTGAATTATGACTGGTTTGTTAGCCTTAACTACGTGAACTGTGTTTCCAGATATGGGTATGAATTGCCCTGCCACAGTCTCGACTATGGCACCGTCTATCTCGAGTTTTGTCTCATAAGGTGTAAAAATTACTCCTCCCCCGGGAGTTATGGCCTTGTACTCCACATTAGCTGGTATTGCGACCTGTAGTCCTAGAGAAGATGGGTAGTTACCGATGCCATACTCTGCACTTCCCATAGTACACACATAAATCGTTACATCTCCTGTGCTCTCTACTCTGACAGGACTCGTTGCTGCTAAGTCGTAGAGTGTGAGTATCCAGACCTTCATCTTCTCTACTTCATCCTTTGTGAAGGTATGTTCGTATTTCTTGTCCTTAAAGTGAAGAATAACCTTACACGGTTCATAAGCGATGACCATTACATATGGCTTATCAACTCTATGCACCTTGCCTAGGAAGTACTTGCCCCTAGGTAAATTTCGACAGTCTATTAGGTTTGTCCCTATAACCTCTCCTGTTTGAATGATAGCTATTCTACCCGTTGAGACAACTCTGTAGACCTCTCCGGCCACGGCAGCTATGTACTTCGTCTCATTCTGCCAAAGGTGGAATTCATATAACTTCTTGCCTTTGGAATTGTATACAGTAACCTTAGTGTCCTCATAAGCCAGTATAGTTATAGTCCCTCTGGGATAGAATATGAACTCTTGGCCTAAGAAGCCTCCCGAAGTTGCTGGGATGTACGTACCTACATCAGAGTCTATGTGGTCGGCTACTTTAAGCATTATGAATAGCCTATTATCAGACTCGATTAAGTAGTAACCTAGTACTATTCTGTCATATACTTTGAGCTCCATTCTGCCGATGCTGTCTTCAAAGCTTAACGCCTTTCTAGTGCCAGCAGCTGAGAGGTTATAGAACCTGAAGTTCGTCTTATTATAACCAACGATATACATTACGAAGTTACAGGGCGCCCAGAAATAGTATCTAAATACTTCCCCCTTCTCGGAATAAACTAGAACACTGGGAGCTATAATCACTGTTATCAGTACTATAGCGAGAGATAGACTTCGCATACCACTCACCAGCTCTCAAGTGTCTATTTGGTATCCATGAAACTGAACTTTAAATGTTTCTTGATCAAGTAATCAAGTTTAGCAGTCTTCCAGGTAAAGCTTTATTAGCGCAGATAATAATGTTAGCCATAGTAGAGCGGATTGATGGTGATAAACATTGAGAAGCATTAAGTTTAGCTTAATGGCGCTAATTTTAATGCTACTAATAGAAGTAGTCAATACGTCTCTAGTGTTCAATCAAGTATTAACGCCCATGGAAGGAGTAATACTAGATGAAAATGGAACGCCCTTGAAGAATGCTACCGTCGTGATCATGGATTGGACCTACACTAGACCTGTAGCTAGGGTCTATACAGATGAGAAAGGAGTCTATAGGTTAATGGTGGTTGTGGGAAGGGACTACAAGGTCTATGCATATAAAGATGACCCTAGCACTCCTGGCATTGATTACGCTCCAGGAGTGTCTCCAAAGCTCTATTATGCCGTGCCCGAGCGAAGCGTTAAAGTCGACCCGATAAAGCTTGTGAAGGCTGCAACTATTAATCTCACTGGTAGCATATGGTACGTGAGAAGCGGTAAGGCTGCTACCTCATTCAGAGTGATAGTAGTAGATCCTGAAACTGAGAAGCCCATAAGCATAGCCAATTACATAAACGAATACGGAAGCTCTGAAGTAACTTGGTTCGTTAACCGCTCTTGGAGAACTCTCGTGATAGTGCCTGCTAATAGATCAGTTGACTTAATAGTCGTAGCTAGGGTTTACGGCGAAGAGGCTATGGAAGAAGTGACATTCAAGCTAGACAATGATGGTAAGCACTTTATGTTAAGCCAGGGTGAATATGTGACCTATGATATAAGCAAGATAGCATTCAAAACGGATCTAGACATCGTAGAGACCGCCATAAATAAGGGCTGGGAGATAGTGTATAAGGCTCAAAGTGTCGGCTTTTACGTTGCTGCACAGCAAGACGAATTAAAGGAGGCTCAGAGGCTTTTGGAGATAGCTAGAGCCAACGTTGAAAGGCTGGACTTCGGAATAACCACGCAAGTTGTAATGAGAAAAGCCTATGAGATAGCTAGTAAGGGAATAATCTACGAAATTAAGGAGATGGAATCCATAGCACTGCTTGGTGCAATCATACTACCATTCTTCTTAGCTTCGTTCGCAGTAACGATGGCGTTCTTCTTCTTTGAGGAAGACAAGAATAAGATGATATTCTCGGTAGTATTCTATGCCTTGATATTGGCATACTTCTACTTCGTTTACCCTGGTGTACCGTTGATGGTAGAGCGCAATATAGCAATGTTCGTGGAATCAATAACTGTAGCAGCACTCATAATAGCGTTAATTACTTTTGGCATTCCAAGAATTTTTAAGGAGCCTATCGGCGCTGTTAAGATTACCCTCCGTAATACCCTGGCTGTCGCATTTATGATAGGCAAAAGACATGTTAAGTTGAGAAAAGTAAGGTCGCTGATTAACATACTGTCGTTATTAGCGCTTACTGCAGCCCTAACTACTCTCACTACCGTCTCGTCTGTCTACGGCTTACAGAGTGAAATCTTAGGAACAGCAACAGGTAATTGGATATACTTTAAGAATCCTGGAGAGGGAGCTGGCGCCTTCCTCCCGATAGACCATCATACAGTGTTTGAAATAAATGAGTATGCTAATGCCACAGCGTTAGCACCAAAGGTGGAGAGCGCTCCATCAGTAGATCCAATCGCTGTGATAGTCAGCGGAGAGAAAAAAGTTAACATCTACGGCATAATAGGTATTGATCCCAAGTACGAAGTGTTATTTAGTGACCTGGGCATCCCAGCTCAGGACCAGTACGGTAAGGGCACTCTGATTTTGTCTAAGACTCTTGCTGATAAGCTAGGTGTAGGTAAAGGAGACAAAGTCACGTTGGAGTTATATGTACATGGCATCAGAATGTTCTTTGGAGAGTTCAAGGTAGCAGCCGTAGCTGATGATCTAAAGCTTGTTGATATAAAGGAGGCAGATGGTAGTAGCTTCCTGCCCAGGCGATACGTGAGAGATGAGAAAGGTAACTTGAAATTGGAAATCTGCAAGCCATATGAGGTAGTTATACTTTGGTGGGAGGACGCTCTAGTAGCTGCCGAAAGTCCTTATGAGATGAACTTAGCCATTTCTAGAGTATACGTCATGGCCCAAGATCCCTCTAAAAGCGGTGATATAGCCCTCTCAATAACTTGGGCTAGAGGACTTCAGGCGTGGGTAGTTGTCGATGGAAAGCTCATACACTACTTCATGGGAACACGTACCGAGGTCACAGGAACGGAAATTGTAGTTCCAGCGGCTATAGTTGCAACTACCATAGCTGTAACTATGTACAGCGTCGTTGAGGAGCGTAGGAGAGAGATATTTATATATGCGGCCATAGGTTTCAATCCAACTCACATAGCACTGGTGTTCATCGCCGAGGCCATAACCACTGCTTTAGTCGGCTCAGGGCTCGGTTATTTAGCTGGTCTGGGACTTTATAGAGCCATGGCAGCAGTGGCTAGCTCCTACTACGTAGGCGTGCGTGAAAACCTACATTGGTGGATGAGTGTTATAAGCATATTAGCTGGACTTGCAGTAACTGTGCCCTCCACGATGCAACCAGCAATAAAGGCTGCTATGATGACCATCCCCTCTAAAGTGCGTAAAGTAAAGGTGGTTTCGGAAAAAGAGAGAGTGAAGAGAAAAGAAAGGATATTCAGAGCTTACGTTGAGAGAACCCTTCCCTTAGCTGTTAAGGTCAAGAGAGATGAAATAGTTCACTTCATTGGATACCTATACGACTCCCTTGATGCTTATAGAGCAGGCTTTACTGAGAGAATTGAAAATCTAGAGGACCTAGGAGAGGTAGAGCTTCCAGATGGTCGTCTTGAGAGACGCATAAGATTTGACCATGTAATGATGCGTGGGGATAAGGCTCTAGGCACTGTCAACGAAATAATACTGGAGTTAAGTCCTGGAAGTAAGCATTACACTATAAGAATTGCTAGCAGGCCTAAAGAGAAAGGTATACCTGAGTCAGTCAGAGAAAGAGCCTTGAACCTGATCAAGGGCATAATACTGAATTGGGAGAAACGACGCAAAGAATACGTGCGCTGAAGCTAACTCTCCACTAAAATTAAATTTAATCTAATTCTTATTTCAAGAGGACGCGATAAGGTAATAGTTGTATCCGAAAGTTCATCAAGTTGTACATTTTAAGATTACTACGAGAAATTAGTAATAAGGCCATGAGTGGGGGTTGATGGAAGTATGGTTAGAGGTCGTGACTCTGGTAAGATAGCAGCCGCTAAAAGAGCTCTCGAGTACATAAGGGATGGAATGGTTATAGGCCTAGGTTCTGGAACAACCGTCGCAAAATTTGTAGAGCTTTTAGGAAATAAAGTAAGAGAAGAGGGGTTAGAGGTACAGGTAGTGCCTACTTCGATAGATAGTAAAATAATGGCTCTTAGGCAGAGAATACGCGTAACTTACTTAGATGAACACCCTAGCCCTGACATAGCAGTTGATGGAGCTGATGAGGTAGACCCTTCAAGGAATCTGATAAAAGGTGGTGGAGGAGCTATGCTGAGAGAGAAAGTAGTCGACTATGCCTCAAAGATTTTCATTGTGATAGTCGACGAGACGAAGCTAGTTAATCACTTATGTGAAAAGAGACCAATTCCCTTAGAAGTGATTCCCTTCGCTTGGAGAACTGTTATCAGAACTCTTACTGAGGAGTTTAGAGGCAAGGCAATACTTAGACCGTGCGGTGGGGGAAAGCTGGGGCCAGTGGTCACCGATAATGGTAATTTCATAGTCGACTTCTTCCCTAAGAATTTAGAATTTGACGTTGAGTCCATAGATGTTGAGCTCAAGAGGATTCCAGGAGTCTTAGAGACTGGAGTATTCTTGGGCTCTAAGGTTTCTAAAGTTATAGTAGGTCGTAGTGATGGGACTGTTTTTGAAATGTCCTAATCTTTGTGCCAATAATAGTCATCCTAAATCGCTGTTACGTAGTATATATGAAAATGTGCATATGAAGGAAAGAACTCAGCCATGGATACCTACTCTTAGGCTTAATCTAAATACTTCTGAAGGAGTAGGTTGGATAATTTGAGAAGGTGACTTTTATGTATCGCTTAAAGGAACTTACCCTAACTACTGCCTCTAACCAAATTGATTTATCAGCTCCTTTATCACAGTCTGTCCTAAGGCGACTGGTATTCTTATCGAAAATGCTTTAGGATGCCCTCCTCCACCTCCTCTGTACTTCATAGCTAAGCCCATCAGCTTATTGGAGAGATCTACACGGGCATCGCTAGGGGCTCTTGAGGTCACTATAAGCTCATTTTGAGAGGTGAATACTATGAATACGTTCCTCTTAAACTCGTCTGCTAGTTGAGAAGCTAGTAACCCTATATATCCTATAGCACTTACTCCCCTGAAGTCTATTACAATGGAGTTCTCGGACTGGTACACTACGTTATTTAACGCTATTTTGCGAAGTTCTTTAAGCCTTCTAGAGGCTATTGACGCCCTTACTTCAACTTCTTCATTAATGAACTTACGGTCTATAACCCATAGCTTCACTAAGTCCATCTTGAACACATCATCACTCGGGTTCTCTGATAGAGCTAAAACTAACATCTTAGTAATTTTGCTCAGTTCTTCATCTAAGTCTTCGCCAACAACCTTATCGCTTATTTCACCAATTCTTGCAAGTTTTGCGAAGAAAGCTGGATCCTCTGTGTCGTTGCCGAATATGTAGTAAGTTATTGTAGAAGCGCATCTATCTACGGAGAGAATAAGAGATATTCCCTGGCGTACTAACTCAGGCGCTAATTTCAGGGTCGTCATGTGATGGTCTATCCAAACCACCTTTGTTGACCTCAAGAAGACTTTAACTAGGTATCTAATTCTATCCCATGTATGCGTGTCGAGTCCTAAGTCTATTATGTAGAGAGTCTCAAGCCCTTTCAAATTTTGAATTTTGAGAAGAGCTTGAGGAAGGGAGTAGGGTTGTGAAGTGTAAATCCTGATCCTTTTATTCCTATTACGTGTATAAGAGTATAGAATAGCAGCTGAGACTAGACCATCGATGTCTCCATGGACAACAGCCACTATCACTACTCTTTCACCATTTCTATGGCAAGATTGTATATTTCTCTTATTAAGTTTTCCTCCCTAGATCCTACAACTCCTTTTCTTGTTAAACGTGCATGAAACAGAGGAGATATAGAAGTGACTTCGACACTATACCCAATGGCACCATGAATCTTGGCCTTATATTTCGACCCCTCTTCATCAGATACATCAAATACCCTTACATTACCTATCATTAAGTCTCTCTCACCCTTATCTATCATTATGTCTATAATCATGAGTTTATCGTCCAGTTTAATGCTTCTCCTAGCCTCTGTTATCCACTCTCTCTTGGATATGAGCCATCCCTCGTTTATCAGATCCTCGTAAGTCACACGCTTGGATAGTTTGCCTCCAATACCAGCTTCTATGCTAGAGATGACAGCTTCTTCGAGCTGACTGAGAGAAGCGAACCTAACCTTATTAGGACTCTTAGCCCAAAAGTAAACCTTACCTCCTTCTTCATCTCTATAATACCACACCACCGAACCGCTAAATAACGATGCTATGACGTCTGCCTCATCAGGCTTTAGTGGAGCGACTGAGAACATCCTTAAACAAACACTAGGCCTTAATGCCGAAACTATAGCACACCTTATCGTAACTCTAGTGTTGCTATCTGGTAATCTAACCTCTTTAACTAGGTATGTCCCTCTTTCGTCTTTCCCTTCGACAGACCAACCTTCTCGGGTTGACATATTCCCAATATTAAAGGTTAGCACTAGTATAATAAAGTGTAATTTCTAATTTGGGACTTAGTCGTTATGTTTAATTGCTGACTAAGTGATCTAAATTTAATGATATTTTATCCAATCGATTAGAAAACGCCTAACAACACTCTCATATTTGAGAATAATGTGATGACTAAATCTGGAATTAAAGTTATATAAAGGCGGTTACTGGGTTAGTTTAGGTGTTAGTATATAATGAGTGAGGTAGTAGTCAAAATTAAGGATCCAGAACTAGCAAACGAATTAATGAGAACCGCTTCACGAATGGAGCTCTCCGTTGAGGAGATAGTAACGTTAGCAGTCAGGACATTCTTAGCACAAGTGGAACTAGAACTGTTAGAGAAGAGATACTATGAACTACTTGAAAAGATCGAGAAGATGAGCTTATCACTAACAACTTATAGCTCAGCCATAATAAATGAGTACTTAAAGCAATTGAGTGAGGTTAAGCAGAAAGTGGAGGAACGGAGGAGAATCCTAAGAGAGGCCAAAGTAATAGAGGGATTGAAGGAAGTGAAGCTGGGAGAGAAAGAACTCAAGGAACTGGGTAAGCTAATACTAAAAGGCTGTGATGTTGTTGTGTTTAAAGACGACGTTAGCCCAGAACTCCTGAGCACTACTGTAGTTGGAATTTATGGAGTGAGAACTATCAGAGCTCCGCGTAGCCTATATTCAACGTTGTTATTGAAAGCGAAACTATGCGGCAGTATTCAGGTGAGCGAATGAGAAGGAAGAATGCTAGAAGAATTGCGATAAGTTATCTCTCATTTAAAAAGGAGTATATTAAGAAGATATTCGAGGGACTCAAAACCACTACAATAAGGCTTGGAATACTAACCCCTAAGAAAGATGAGATGCTGATATATGGTAATGGTAAAGCTCTCGGGAAAATAGCTATAGAGTCTATTAGGTATACCAAAGTCAAGGACCTTACTGATGAAGACGCTGTTCTCGATGGCTTTAAAGATAAAAGAGAACTGAAAGCTGCGCTATCTAAGCATTACCCTGGGATCTCAGCCGATGACTGGGTAACAGTAATAAAGTTCAGAGTACTAGAGAGGTTCGAGGACGCTTCATCTACAAAACTAGACGTCGGAAGGATTGCCAAGCTAGCCTTAGCTTATAATATCGCTGATAATAGGGAGGATGCGAGGATATTAGCAGCTGTGGCTGCAACAGAAAGTATTGATGGTGCTTACAAACTACTCAATAAGAGGTATCCAAGAAGTTATATCAGAAGGCTCTTGGAGAAAGTGAAGAAGAAGTTAGAAGATAAGGCAGTTCTTTAGAGACTCCATTCAGCGTTAAAATCTAGAACTTAAAGTTCTATTCCAAAAGCCTCAGCGAACCTCTTTATCTTATCGTACTCCCTTAGGAGTCTGAGCCCCTTACTAGTAAGTCGATAAACCACGTAACTCTCCATATTCACCCTTTGTATCAAGCCATTCTCCTCAAGCTCTTTAAGGTACTTCTTTAACCTATCATGAGATAGATTAGCGCCATAGAGTATATGAGTAGGCCTAGCTTTCCCCTTTTCATGAATTACCTCTAGAATATCAATCATTATCTGAACTCTTGACCTGTACTTCCTCATTTTAACCTACCTTTAAGAGCGTTATTAACAGTAAGATGAAGCTTACTAGTTGAGTTAAGTAGGAGAGGGTCAGGTAGAAGAGACTTAGCGCGTGATGCCCGACTATGGAGAATACGTGACTGAGCGTTAAAAGGGTAAAAGCGATAAAGACGATTAGCGTCAGCTTACTCTTCCCTCTGAACAGCATCATCCCTATGTTAAACGTTACGTAGCTGAGTAAGAAAATGGCTATGGTGTCAACTATCGGGTCTATAATGAATATTCTAAGGAAATAAATACCCACTAGAGCTACTCCTAAACTCACAAGTTGCATTGTATAAGTTACAGCAAGTATGGAATACGATAATATTCTGGCCATAGCTTCGATCAGTATGCACATCAAAGTTATGTGAGTAGTTCTCCTACTAGCTAGCATCAGTGAGAAACCTCGCATTCCCATTCCTAGTCCCATTATTAAGAAACTCAATTCTAGGAGTAGGAATCTCTTGTCTCTCACAGCTGCATAACACCTATATGCTGAAAAACTGACCACTAATGCTATCACGCCTGATATGAGATCCGCTAGGCCTAAGTAGCGATAAATCATACCAATCTAAATACTCCTCTTAAAGATATAAGTATCTTGGACAACGATTTTCGTTCTATGTATGGATCGTGCACAAGTCTAATAAGAGTTCATATCGAGTCATCACTCATGCCTGGAGAAAAGAGCCTAGTGGCCTTAGTCTTGATTATTATAATGATAGCTTCACTTAGTGAACTACAACTATTATGTGCAAGAAGTAGAGAGACGCCAAAGCCTCAAGGACAAAGGATAATCAGAATTCTAGGGACTCTTGTTGAGATAAATGAACAGGGACTTGTAGTAAGGGGTAAAAACAGAACAGTAACTGCACTATGCAAAGGATCATGGGCAGTTCAGATTAATGGAACTCGTGAAGTGATGAGTTGGGAAAATTTATCAAAGCTCATGGAAACTGGGAACAAAGTGAGCATAGCAGGAGTCCCCATCAAAGGTAAGTTGCGAGCCTTAATTATAGTAGACAAAGATAAGGGACTTAAGGCTGTGAATGTGTGGCTCTTAAGGCGTGCAAAAACTAAACACATAAAGCCCACGGGAGTTAATGTAAGAGTTGAAGGGAGTATTGGCAAGAAAGTTAGAGTCGGTTTTGTACTGGTTCAAGACACTAGACGCGCCTTGGTATTTTGCATAGGCAAATGGAGAAAAAGTACTGGAGATGTGATAACACACATTGACCTTTTAAAAGAACTTGAAGTTAAGGATCAAGTCGAAGTGAAGGGAAGAATAATCATTATTCATCAAAGGGGGAGAGTACACATAGCGATTAACGCTCAAGAGATAGTTGACTTGACCAAAGGTATTGCATTTACTAGAGCTAAAAGTTAGCCTATTCACTAAGTGAGATATCTAAATTGATTATATTTGTTTCTAAACTAAAACTAAAGCCTCTTTTCACCTCTTCTAACAGATTAGTCAAACTATAAGAGAGCCTTTCAAGCTTAGTAGGAGTTCTTATTGATTGAACTATCTTCTAATATTGATACAATTAAATAACACGTCGACTCCTCTATTACCATGGTAAGGATCACATGCCTTGCATCGATATCAACTATAGGAGCTAAGCGTGGTTCACCTAGAGAAGTTTTAGAGAAGAATTTGAAGAGAGCTATTAGTTTAGTTAAGGAAGCAACTTTAGATAAGCCTGACATAGTATGTCTGCCAGAGGTCTTCCCAACATTTGGCCTTTCCCTTAAAGAGGCTGTTAACATCGCTGAGCCGATACCTAACACGATAACCGAGATGATGGGCAAGCTAGCTAAGGAGCATAGAATGTACATAATATGTCCTATGTTAATCGAGGAAGGAGGAAGGGTTTATAATTCGGCTATACTGATAGGTAGAGAAGGCGACATAGTTGACGTGTACTACAAGGTCCATCCAACTATAGGTGAGTTGAGAGTTGGAATAAAGCCAGGTCGAGGAGCTAAGGTCCTTGAAACAGACTTTGGGAAAATAGGCATAGCAATATGCTTCGACCTAAATTTCGATGATGTATTTGAAGAATATAAGAAGAGTAGAGTGAAAGTAATATTCTTCCCATCAGCCTACCCAGGCGGGTTACAAATATTAATAAGAGCATACCAGTGTGCTTGCTACTTCGTGTCCTCGATATTAGGTGAAGGGTCGATGATAGTAGATCCATTGGGTAGAGTGTTAACGAAGTCGAGCACTTACAATCCAGTTATATCGAAGAGAGTGAATCTAGACTACGAAGTCCTTCACTTAGATTACAACTTTGAAAAGATGAAAAAGATCAAGGAAAAGTATGGACCTGAAGTCGAGCTTGATGTGTCGAGACCAGAAGGAGTGTTTATGTTAATCTCACATACAGAGGAAGTTAGCGCTATGGACGTGATAAAAGAATTCAACATGGAGTTACGCGATGACTATTTCAAACGATCATCAGATGAAAGGATTAAGGCTCTAGAGTGAAGTAGGCTAAATTAGTTAAACTTAGAGGCTCTTCAGGTAGAAGTGAATACTTCGTCATTTAAGGAGTTCAGGAACTAGGCTACTTAATGAAGTCTTACATATTTATGTAGACCTATATCTCAATTCCTATTGAAGATAAAGAGGAGTAGAATTCAATTGCATATGATGAGTAACTTATAAGGAGTATTTTGAGTTTTGGGAAGAGACTTGAAATGTTAGATGTAAAATAGTAAAGTTGGAAATTCATAAACAACTAACTAGAACTCATAAAGACGACTATTGATACCATACGTAGAGACTGAGATTTAAAATGAAGTGTAAGTTAGCAGATATGAAACTTTGTTGAGCTCTTAAGGAAGTTTAAGACACCTATTACACTATGGCTCGGAGAAGGCATTTGATAGAGAATAATTTACTTGAATGCAGAATTAGTCACTTCAACTCGTTAGAGAATCTAACCATTCCTTTTCTAATTGCTCGATGCTCTTTTCATATATTTCTATGAATAGCTCTTTATTAAATTCCAAAAACTTCTTTCCGTTCTTAGCTTTACTATATAGTTGCCTAAATTTATTGACACCATAACGCTCTATTAAGAACTTAACAAATGAACCAGCCTCAGGATAAGAAATGCTGGGCATTGTACTAGGAGATCCTATCTCCGTAAATGTTAAAAGAGTTATTAATGGAATTAACTCCCCCTTCCTTTTATATAACCTTACCCAGTCATCAACATGCTTTCCATTCCAATAAGGAACTATTGATACTGCTAGCCCTTCATTTAATAATGCTGGTGAATTAGGATTTATGAAGCTAGCAATTATATGTGTTAACTCGTGATGAGGTTCTACTTTAATCTCTTCATTATAAACTTCCATCATAGTGAAACTCTGAGCCGCTCCAGCTCCTATATGACCTGTATAGAATGTCTTCTCCCTAGAGCTAGGGAACAAGAAAAGTCTAATTTTATGAGGAGGCTCAATACCCAATATCTTGACTATCTTTGTATATGCCTTTTCTCTTTCTTGAATTATCTCATGTAATTTCTTCTCAGCTAAAGTCTCTTTGTGAAAGTATACTATAAAGTGATCACTTTCATACTTCTCAAATTCATTTCCTTCGTAGAGTATTTCTATTTCTAAGCCTAAGGGAAATGGACCTAGAGGAATCATTTTCTCTTCAATTTTAGCTTGAAGTGAAGATATAGTGAAACCTCTTTGAAGTTCACCTAATAGCGTATCAAGGATACCTTTCGGAATGAATATAGCTACTACATCATCTCTGCGTATTATTGACTTCTTAAGGGTATAGGGGATAAAGTTAGAGAGTGATGTAATTCTATCTTCCGTCACTATTATTGCTTTAGCTCCGTGTTTAATTGCATTAGAAATCTTATACTCCAACGTATTATAAGGAGTGGGAAACAACTTCAGATCATTTCTTGGCACTGAAGTCAGCACAACGACAACTTGACCTTCAACAGTCAAGTCCTTATAGTCGTCCCATTCGTCATCCTCTTTTGTTATTCCAAAACCTACAAACACTAATGAACCAGAGAGCTTCAAAGAATGGTCCAGTGGAATACCCGAAGGCTTTCTAATCCCTAGCTCATCAAGGTAGTAAATAGGATGCCACAAAGGAACTTTAATCTTATTACCTGTCCTAGGATTTCTGATGAGACAAATAGCTCTAAATGAGTGTGTCCTTCTCCACACCTCACACATAATCTATTACATAATTTTCAGAATCTTTTAAATTACTCTGTGAGTATCGTTTAAAAGCCTTCAAGTATTTAAGGATTAATGATGTAGAATAGGAGTTATTTTGAGTTCCAAGAGATGTACATTTAAGAGGGGTAGCGAGTTGGAGAAAGCCTTGAAAAAGGAGTTAATACCCTTAGAAGAATAAGAGAGTCGGTAAGTTCATGAGTGTTGATGAGGAAAAACTATTTATGATTAGAGAAAAAGTAAAGTCTTTAGAGAAATCACTATCAAGTTAATTCCCTCTCTTTGACATTCTTCTACAGTTTAAAATCTCTTCTAGAATTTCCGACTATACTATTAACCTTAAGTTCTTCGATGTGAAAGTGACTAATGAGCTCTTTTGTAAAGTTTTTTGCTATATAAGCCCAGACTATTCTCAACTTAGCTCTCCACTCCAGGCTAACCTAACGACTTCCTTTACATCCTCAGGATTCATTACTCTGGGATTAGTCTTCATAGGAGCGCAATTCATCACGTGATCCATGAACTTCTCAACTCTGTTTAAGAGCTTCTCTTCGTCTACATCTAGCTCACTAAATGATTCAGGAATTCCTAATCTCTTGTTATAATCTAGAAAAGCACTAGCTAGTTCAAACCCCACATCATCTTCGGTTGCATCTATACCTACTGAAAAGGCTAGTTCTAAGTATGGATCTGGACTAGTTTGGGCGTTATAATAAATCACATATGGCATTAAGATGGCATTAGTCCTTCCATGAGATAAATTTAAGAACACACTAATAACGTGGGATATTGCATGTATGGCTCCGGTTCCAGCATTAGTAAAGGCTAAGGCAGCTATGCACTGAGCATAGTGCATTTTCTCTCTAGCTTCTCTATTACTAGGGTCTCCATAAGCTCTCCTTAGATACTTCCACATAGTAGTGAATGATGAGAGACTAAGAGGCTTAGTGAAGTCATTAGCTTTCTTTGAGACGTGACTTTCAATTGCATGACTAATAGCATCCATTCCACTATCAGCTGTTAATTCTTTAGGCATATGAGAGGGTAGCTCTGGGTCCAGTATGGCTAAGTTAGGAACTAGGTTTAAGCTAACAATTGCATACTTAACTTTTGTTTCGTCATCAGTTAGGACACAACCTCTAGAGACTTCACTCCCAGTACCAGAGGTAGAAGGTATAGCTATTAACTTAGCTCTTCTTCCTAACTCTGGGATAAGACTAGAATCTTCAATTACTTTCTGTATAGTTAAGCTAGGCTCCTCATATAAAATCCAAGTCAATTTAATAAAGAAATCATATTGTTCTAAATGATATTATTGATGGCGTTATTGGGTACTCTACTGTCCTGTGCTCTGGGTGCTCTACTCTAACTACTTGACTCCTTAATACTACTAGTGAGTCAAGCGGTACTTGTATTGGGCTTAATGACCAACTGTATCTTATTGGGCTAATGATGTCTATTAGCTCAATAGCTATCAAGTTAATTAAGTGATTCCCTACTCTAACTCTGAGTATGCACTCGCTGTCTATAACCTTATTGAGAAAATCACTAATACTAATGAACTCACTAACCCCCTCTAAATCATATTTACTGCGGAACTCACTAAACAAGTCCGCCCATACTACGTCTAGACTAGTGTATGATGGTTCAATTAAGCTAGGCAAGTCTCTAATAACTCTAACAATGCCCCACCTATCACAGAAATCACTTAACTCTTTAACCAACTCATTTTTATTATATGTTGTTAACTTAATCGCATGTCTAATGTATTCATTATTGTAATTAAAGCTCTTAAGCCTCTTCAAGAACTCAATAGCGTTATTAACCTCTCTCAATAGAGAGAAGTTAGCAGTAACTCTTCGTGCAGAGACTCTTCGAGCAACCCTCTCAAACTCATCTCTTAACCTACAATGGTAATGAGCGTTAAGGTTAGATGCAAACTCCTCAAAGGCTAAGAGTAGTGAAAGGTATATATTGGTAGCCCTACACCTAGAAACACAAGACTCTACATAAGTGTTTAAAATCTTAACTAAGTCGTTGTAAAACTCAGTAAATGCGTATAGCTTAATTAAGTACTCCAAAACTTCTTCAGTATTGCTGAACAACTTGTGGACTTGTCTAACTTGTAAAATATAGCACTACCAGGATGAGTATACTTATTAAATTCTCTATCAAAGATACCTTAGGTGATCAAGTGCGATTTCACGGATCAGGATTGAGAATGGATATGAAAGATTTCATTGATTTTAGTACAAACCTAAATCCCCTAGGCCCTCCTTTCCTGCTCGAGAAGTTAATTCTAGAAGCAGTTGAGTTAAAAACCTATGTGTCATATCCAGATTATGAATACTGTGAGCTTAAAGAAGCTATTTCGTCCTTTCATGGAATTTCCAAGAACTTAATTTCTGTTACTAATGGGAGTGCTGAGGCTTTAAACCTCGCTATTTTTGCGCTGTCTAAGGATATAGAGACTGTGGTCACACTATCACCTACCTATGGTGAACAGGATTTAAATATGTTACTAAGGGTATTAGGTAAGCGCTTTAGTCCTATAAAAGCCTACAGGATTGTAGGGAATGGATGGATACTCGATATCGATTTCATCATGGAGAAAATACAGTGTTTTAGAGATTCATTAGTCATTCTGAGCAATCCTAACAATCCAACAGGATCGCTACTAGAATTACGGTTGTTAGAAGAATTAGCTCAAGTACTCTCTAAGTTTAATTGTATATTAATGGTGGATGAAGTGTACATAGATTTTATTGGAGATGAATTTTCAGGATTTAACTTGAACATGGACAACTTGATAATAACTAGAAGTT
>Ga0180302_10000320_pt1 | contig 20192 bp, 14 predicted proteins | sample GuaBasSediGuay17_FD_121794 | JGI IMG/M metagenome (GOLD analysis project Ga0180302, IMG submission 121794) | Subseafloor sediment microbial communities from Guaymas Basin, Gulf of California, Mexico - Guay17, Core 4571-4, 12-15 cm | ecosystem: Environmental > Aquatic > Marine > Hydrothermal... | reverse complement strand
GCTCCTCCCTGCTCACCTGCTGCAACCATGTTCACATAGAGCTCACTGAAGACTGCCCTGTGCTTCCTCATTGCATCTGCAAGGGTTGAACCTCCCTCAACATCTGAAATTATATGTTCAAGAACATTTTTAAATCCTGGCTTTGTAACCTGCTCAAGCTGTATCTGCAGGCACTTTATCAATGGGAGTCCAGCATTTATCATGGTTGCAAACTGACGGGTGAAAACAGCAAGGTCTCTTCCGCTCACCCCTGCCTTTTTCAGGAACGGAAGGGTGAGTTCCTTCGGCTTTTTTCTTACCGAGAGAGGGACTATTTTTTTGTCCCTGAGCATCCGGTAGACTTCCTGGGGAGAATTTGCCGTGTATTCTCCCGTCTGGATTTCTCCGGATGCATCCCTTCCCTTCCATATATACACTGGCATTTATATCACCTCCTTTAAGTTACTATCGGGGACTTCTGTTCTATCATCCTTTCAAGTTCCTCCGGATTTCTGGAATAGGAGAGTGCATCCTCAAGGGTTATCTGACGGGACATGTAAAGGTTGTAAAGGGACTGATTCATCGTTATCATCCCGTACTTCTGTCCTGCCTGGATATGGGAGTAAATCTGGTGGATTTTGTTGTCCCTTATAAGTGCCTTTATTGCCGGGGTCCCTATCATTATCTCCACCGCAAGAACCCTCCCCCCACCTATCCTGGGAAGAAGAGACTGGGTTATAACGGCAAGGATAACGAAGGCAAGCTGGGCACGGACCTGTGCCTGACGATTTGCAGGGAATGCGTCTATTATACGGGTTATTGCCTCTGCTGCTGAGTTTGTATGAAGTGTTGCAAAGGTTAAGTGCCCTGTCTCTGCTATGGTGAGTGCTGCCTCCATAGTCTCAACATCCCTCATCTCTCCTATCATCACAACATCGGGGTCCTGTCTCAGAACATACTTCAGTGCATTTGCAAAGGACTTTGTATCAGAGCCAACCTGTCTCTGGTTTATTATCGCCTTTTTGTGTTTGAAGAGATACTCAATGGGGTCCTCTATGGTAACGATGTGGCACTTCCTTTCATTGTTTATCTTCTCAATCATTGCTGCAAGCGTGGTTGACTTACCACATCCTGTGGGTCCTGTCACAAGTATAAGTCCCTTGGTGTGGGTTGTGAGTTCTGCAACAACAGGAGGGAGTCCAAGTTCTCTGAAACTCCTTATCTGGAACGGGATGGTCCTTATCGCCATTGCAACCTGTCCACGCTGATAAAATACATTGCCTCTGAATCTTGAAAGTCCTGGAATTCCAAAAGAAAGATCCAGTTCGTGCTCCATCTCAAATCTCTTCTTTTGTTCGTCGTTGAGAATGGAGTAAACGAGTTCCTTTACCTTATCCGGTGTTAAAACTTCATAGTTTCCGGGAACAAGCTGACCATCTATCCTGAACATTGGTGGAACCCCCACGGTAAGATGGAGGTCACTTGCCCCCCTTCTCACCATCTCTTCAAGCAGGTCTCTTATCTGCATAATTTCCTCCCTTTTATGTTACTGCTGTTACCCTTATTACTTCCTCAACGGTTGTTATTCCCTTCTTCAGTTTTATTATCGCATCCTCCCTGAGTGTCCTCATTCCCTGCTCCTTTGCAAGTGCCCTTATTTTTTCAGCATCCGCCTTCTTCAATATGAGTTCTCTCATTTCCGGTGTAACAGGCATAACCTCGGTTATTGCTATCCTTCCTTTGTATCCAGTATATCCACAGACCTGGCATCCCTTACCTTTGTAAAGTGTTACTCCTTCAAGCTTTTCAGGGTCAATACCAGCTTCTTTCAGGAATTTCGGGTCGTAGGTTGTGGGTTCTTTACATTTGGGGCATACCTTTCTCATAAGCCTCTGTGCCTGGATGAGATTAAGGGAGGATGCAACAAGGAAAGGCTCTATTCCCATGTCTATAAGCCTGTTGACAGTTGATGGAGCGTCATTTGTGTGAATGGTTGAGAGAACAAGGTGACCTGTTAATGCTGCCCTTATCGCAATTTCAGCGGTCTCAAGGTCTCTTATCTCTCCAACGAGAATTACATTTGGAGACTGCCTGAGGAATGCCCTGAGAGCCCTTGCGAAGGTAAAACCTATCTCCTCATTTACCTGAACCTGATTTATTCCACGGATATTATACTCAACCGGGTCTTCAACGGTTAATATCTGTATCTCAGGTTTGTTCAACCTTGCAAGGGCTGAATAAAGCGTTGTTGACTTTCCGCTTCCTGTTGGTCCTGTAACAAGAACAAGTCCGTAAGGCTGTTCTATTGCCTTTATGAACTTTTCAAGATTATCAGGCTCAAATCCAAGCTGGGTCATGTCAAGCATGAGGGCGGATTTATCAAGTATTCTCATAACCACCTTTTCTCCATAAATCGTTGGAATAATGGATACACGGATGTCAATGGGCTTACCATCCACCTTTATTTTTATTCTACCATCCTGGGGTTTCCTTCTTTCCGCAACGTCCATTGTCTTTGTCATTATCTTTATTCTTGCAGCAATTGCATTCTTTAATCCGTATGGAGGCTCTGCAACCTGCTGTAAAACTCCATCTATCCTGAACCTCACCCTTAAAACCTTTTCATACGGCTCTATATGAATATCGCTTGCCCTCTTTCTCACAGCAGTGGTTATCAGGTAATTCACGAGTTTCACAACCGGGGCAGAAGAAGCGGTAACCGTCTCCTCTTCCTCCTCTTCCTCCTCCTCAAGTATCTCCAGCTCCTCCACTTCCTCTTCCATCTCCTCCAATACCTTCTCCTCCTCCTTTTCCTCCTCCTCTTCCTCAACAGGTTTAAGGTCCTTTTTCACAGAGTAGAACTTATCCAGCAACAACCTCATCTTTGAATGTGGAATGACCACAGGTTCAACCTCAAGTCCTGTGCTGAACTTCACTGCATCAATGGCAAATATATCCGCAGGATTTGTCATTGCCAGGACGAGGGTTCTCCCCTTTCTTCTCACGGGAAATATTTCGTATCTCTGAGCCATATCTGGAGGAATAAGGGCAACAATTGAGGGGTCAACATCAGAGAGTTCAATATCAATCGATGGAACCCTGAACTGCTTTGAAAGAAATCTTGCAAGAATGTCTTCCGAAATGTACCCCTTTTCAACCAGAATTGTTCCAAGTTTCTTCGCGCTCTTACGCTGTTCCTGGAGGGCATCCTCCAGCTGTTCTTTTGTGATAAGTCCTGCATTGACAAGCAGGGTTCCCAGTCTCTGCATCTCTACCTCAGGGTTGTCTCCCTTGCAACCTCGTATATATCCGTTATACCTGCGAGTGCCTTTCTTATCGCAGCCTCCCTTAATGTAATCATCCCCTCCTCCACCGCTGCCTGTTCTATCTCGTCATCGGTTGCACGGTCAAGAATGAGGCTCTTTATTCTCTGAGTTACTGGAAGGACCTCAAATATCCCCGTCCTTCCCCTGTATCCGGTATTTTCACACTTTGGGCATCCCGTACCCTTATACAGTTTTCCCCTCAACCTTTCTGGATCAAATCCAAGCTTTATCAGTTCCTCATCCGAAATATCATGCTTGACCTTGCAGTGTTCACAGACTTTTCTCAAAAGTCTCTGGGAAACAACCAGGATAAGGGTGGATGCAATAAGGAATGGTTCAACCCCCATGTTTATCAACCTTGTGATGGTTGCAGCAGCAGTATTGGTGTGAACCGTGGAGAGAACAAGGTGACCTGTTAATGCCGCCCTTATTGCTATTTCCGTCGTCTCTTTATCTCTTATCTCTCCGACCATTATAACATCCGGGTCCTGCCTGAGGTATGCCCTGAGTGCGCTTGCAAAAGTGAGCCCTATTGATTCGTTGACCTGCAACTGGTTTATTCCCATGAGGGAGTACTCAACCGGGTCCTCGGCTGTTGTTATGTTTATTCCAGGGTCGTTTATCTCGTTGAGTGCAGCGTAAAGGGTTGTTGTCTTTCCACTTCCAGTTGGTCCGGTTACCAGAATTATTCCAAATGGATTCTTCAATGCCTTGAGAAAGTGTTTTAAAGCCTCCTCTTCAAATCCAAGCTGCCTCAGGTCAAAAGACACCTGGGAGCGGTCAAGAATTCTTATTGCAACCTTCTCACCAAAGAGGGTGGGAACAGTTGAAATACGGAAGTCTATTCTCTTTCCGTTTATCCTTGCCTCAAATCTTCCATCCTGGGGAAGTCTCTTCTCCTGAACCTTGAGTTTCGCCATAACCTTCAATCTTGATACTATTGCCTTGTGGAGTTTATATGGAGGGGGCTTCTGCTCATGGAGAATTCCATCTATCCTGAATCTTACCCTCACCTCCTTCTCATATGGCTCTATGTGAAGGTCGCTTGCCCTTTTCTCAACAGCACTTCTCAAAAGATAGTTAACATACTTCACAACAGGTCCAGCCGCTGCCTCTGCTGCAAGGTCACCAGCAACCGTCTCCTCTTCCTCCTCCATCATCTCTATCTCAGAAAGCTCCATCTCCTCCATCACCTCTTCTTCCATAGCCCTTGTCTTGTAGTGCTCTTCAAGTATTTTCTTGATGGAGCGCTCTGCGGCAACATAGGGCTTTACCTCGTATCCGGTCCTGAACCTTATCTCATCCGCAGCAAAGACATCAAGGGGGTTCACCATCGCAACATGCAGGACCTTTCCCTCTCTTTTGAGAGGGACCACCTCATACTTCTGGGCGAGGTCAGGAGTGATTATGTTCAGAGTGTCACGGTCAAGTGGATAGCCTGATAGAACAACTCCAGGGACTTCTAACTGTTTGGAGAGAAATTCAACGAGTTTCTCCTCGCTCACATATCCCAGTTCTATGAGATGTGAGCCAAGCCTTCCTCCCTTCTCCCTCTGTCTTCTCAAAGCCTCTTTCAGCTGGGTTTCATTTATGACCCCAGCCCTCAGGAGCATCTGACCTATCCTCATGGTCCCAAAAAATAATAAACACAATATAAAGCATTGTCAAGGTCTAACATGACATCATTTATCTCTTTGACTTCTATTTGATGAAAATCGTTCTATTGACATCCTTGAAATATCGGGATATACTCTTTTTGTCACCGGTTAAAAAAGGAGGTTAATTATGAGGAAAACCCTTTCAACATCATTGGGAGGAGTGATTCTTTTACTATTAACCCTTCACTTTCTCCATCCCCGTTCCTTTCGCACCCCGTCTTCCACAAAGCAACCAGAAACACCCCCAGCAGTAACTGCAGAACCCAGAGGCGTGCTCCGTTCCATTCCCGGATATATGAGATTCTATTTCGAAGAGGAGGAACCGGGTGTAGAAGGGGTAAAAATTTCCCCGGAAAAGATAGAGGAATACTTCACCATCAACCCTCCTCTCAAAGCAGAAGGAGGATGGGAATCCTCTCGAACCTTTGTTCTCCATTTTCTTGACCCTCCTCAGGCGAATACAAAGTACGTGATTAAAATGAAAAAAATACCTCTCACATCCCGGGACATCCCTCTTAAAGAACCTCTTGTGTTTGTATTTGAGACACCCCCATATAAACTCGTTTCGGTTGTGACTGCCCATACAAAAGGAGAATATGCAACAATCAAGGCAACCTTCAACCTTCCCATACTTTCAAATGCAGAGGTATACAGGGATTATTTAGTGATAAAAAACGAACAGGGAAAGAAGATAAGGATAACCCATATAGAGGTGGAAAAGCCCTATCCCCCATACTCACTCTACATAACCCTCCCCATAGGCAGAAAACCCGGGATATACACCCTCACGGTAAAGAGGGGATGCCCTGGAGTCTATGGAAAACTCCTGAAAGACCATTCCATGGAATTTTCGGTGGGAATGCAGGAAGTAGAGATGATTGTAAAGAATATGCGGGTTTATGAAACTGAAGAAGGTTTTTCTCTCTTAATCCAGTTTACCGACAGGAAAGAAAGACCCTGCAGAGTAACGGAAGAGGACTTCCTCTCACACTTTGAAATATCACCGGAAATCAAAGTCAAGGTGGTATCAACCTGGGATGGAGTGAGCGTGTGGGGTCCGTTCCTTCCAGAACACAAATACACCATAACACTGAGAGGCGGTTTGAAATCGGTGGATGGAAAAATTCTTTCGGAGGATTTTACAAGAGAGATAAACATTCCTGAACGTTCAAAAAAGGTGGAATTTGTATACCGAGGACGATACATTGGAAAAGGAAAGGGAATAAGGATACCCCTCAAAACCATAAATGTGGAAAAAATAATGCTCACCATCTGGTACATGCCCCCGCAGAATATCCTTTTCTGGTGGAAAAATGGGGGCATGGATTATAATTTTTACTCCTATTCAGAACGGATTGCAAAAGAAGAAATAGAAGTAAAGGGAGAGATAACCTGGATTGACCTCTCCAAATACATAAACACCTCCCTTCCCGGAATATACCACCTGTGTGCATCCTCACCCGGATATTACAAAGAGGATAAAATAAATATTGTTATCTCGGACATATCCCTCCTTGCCAAGTGGAAAAACGACCTGATATACATATGGGCTGTAAATTCACAGACCCTTGAACCTGAAAATGGTGTGGAAATAGAGGTGAGGAGTTCAAAGAACTTCCTGGTAGGAAAGGGAATCACAGGAAAAGACGGTCTATGTGTTATAAAAACGGATGGTAAAAGAGGCGCATATCTTATCTTCGCCCACAAGAAACAGGAGTGGACATATCTTCATCTTCCATCCTCACGAATTCCCTATGACCCCTACCCCACAGACGGAGATATACCTGGAAGACCCTATCTTGTTTATCTCTACCCTGAGAGAGACCTGTATCGTCCCGGTGAGAAAGTAAACTTTGCCGTTCTTGTAAGGGATGCATTCACCTTTGAAGGTTTATCATTACCGGTAAGGGTTGTGGTGAGGAACCCAAAGGGAACAAAAATAGCAGAGCTTACTGAGGAAACAGACCTCACAGGGCTTGTCTCCTTTTCATTCGCCACCGCTCCCTCTTCCCCCACCGGGAAGTATGCCATTTCTGTTTATATCGGCGATACACAATATCTTACTGAGTTTGTGTTTGTGGAGGCATTTGTCCCCGAGAGAATGAGCGTTAATGTTGAGGTTCCAGAAAAGGTGGACCTTTACAAGGGGTTCCCGGTAAAAGTGCAGGCAAGATATCTTTTTGGAGCAATCCCCTCCGGGGAAAAGGTGTATGTTCGCGCAGTGGCAAAGGAGATTCCTTTCAGACCCAAAAGATTTTCGGATTATAAGTTTGGTATACGGAGGAGGTATTATGAAAAAAGACCCATGATAGAGTCAGAAAGAATCTCAGGGACCCTGGATGAAGAGGGAAGGGCAACCCTTACATGCAGATTTCTCAAAAGGGAAGACTTCCAGGAACCGGTTCGCCTTACCCTTTATGTGGATGTAACAGAAGGAGGAAGTGGGAGGGTTACCAAAAAAAGAATAGAAAAGATAATCCACATCAAACCCTTTTACATCGGGCTCAAAAAGAAAAAGGAAGAAAGTGACAGAATTGTAATAGAGGGTGTGGTCTTGAATCCGGATGGTTCCCTTTACACCGGGGAACTCACCCTGTGCACCCGTATGTATAAAAGAGTTTACAGATACACATACTCCTATTCAGGAAGGTATGGCTGGGAGTCGCACTGGGAGGATGTTCCGGTTACTCCTCTCCAGAAAGTTGCTGTTAAAGACGGAAAGTTCACCTTCAGTTTTGACAAGAGAGGGATAAACTACTGGTGGTGTCTTGTTATAGAGGTATGGGATGAAAAAACCAATGCAAGGACACGCATGAGAAGCGGATGGTGGTGGGAGTACAGAAGGGAAAAAATACCATCACCTGAGGTTCTTCCTGTGGTCCTTTCCAGGAATCCTGCAGAACCTGGCGATGAGGTGGAAGCGGAGGTCCTTTTACCCTTTGAGGGAAAGATACTCTGGACCGTTGAACTTGATACTGTATACATCCAGGAATGGAGAGAGGCAAGGGGAGAGAAAGCAACCTGGAAGTTCCGGGTTCCGAGAGGTGCTCCAAATGTCTATGTTACTGCCATGCTTATAAGGTCCGGAGAGAACTATCTTATTGCCAGGTCTTATGGAATAGAAAGACTGAAAATAAGACCCTCCGCCTCCAGACTTCAACTTACCATAGAGGCTCCGGACCGTGCAAAACCTGGAGATGAGATCACCATAAGGGTGAGGGGAAACGAAGAATACAATGCCACAATTGCTGTGGTGGACGAGGGAATTCTCCAGATTACCGGTTTCAAGACCCCTGATGTTTATGAGGGAATTCTCCGTGTGCGTCGTCTTTTACTCTCCTTTGCTGAAAGTTTTGGCTGGATAATAAGAAAGACTCTTGAAGGGGGTGGATATGCACCACCTGAAGAAGAAAGGATGGAGGCAAGATTTACGCGGATTGTCTCTTACTGGAGTGGAATTTTAAAGAGTGAGGATAAAGAGGTGGTGTATCGGGTAAAACTTCCTCCCTATAATGGAAAGTTAAGAATAATGGTATCCGGAGCAGGAATAAAAAGAATGGGGTCTGCAGAAAAGGATGTGATAGTTACTTCGGATGTTGTTGTAATGCCAACCCTTCCAAGATTTCTTTATTCAAAAGACAGATTCTCATTCCCCATCACTCTCTTAAATACCACCTCCTCCAGGAAAAAAGCCCGGATTTCCATAAAAGCAGAGGGAATAAGACTCTCAAAAATACCCTCTTCCCTTTCTCTTGCTCCGGAGGAGAAGAAAACCATATGGATTGAAGCAACCGCTGAAAACGACATAGGCCCGGCAAATATAATATTGAATGTAAGAAGTGGTTCAGAAACATACCTCGATACCTTCATAATTCCCATTTATCCCAGTGTTCCTTACATAACAGAGGGCACTTTCTTCCATTTGAGGAATGGAAAGGGAAAGGACCTCTCCTCCCTCTTTGCAGACTGGTATGCTTACTCCCATCGCACAACCATCATACTTTCCTCCACTCCCGCAGGAATAGGGCTCGGGCATCTTAAATATGCGATAAGATACCCCTACGGGTGTGCGGAACAACTATCCACCTCAACCCTTCTTTTACTCCGACTCCGCCCTCTAATCCCCTACATTGACCCGGAGATCGATGAGGCAAAATACAGTGACATGGTTTACTCCGGAATCTACAAACTTATTTCCCTTCAGACCCCATCCGGAGGCTTTGGTTTCTGGCCTGGAAATTTGTATCCTGCAGAATGGACATCCATATATGTTACGTTCGTTCTGATGGAGGCAAAGTCGGCTGGTTTTGCAGTTTCGGATGGAGTGATAAAATCGGCAGTAAACTACATAAAAACCCTTCTGGAAAAATACACCTTTTCCTACTATGTGCTTGCACGGGGTGGAATATTGCAAAAAGACCGTGAACTTGTGGACAGGCTTCTGACATCCGCAGAAAAGGAAGAAATGGAGGATGTAAGTCTATTGTGGATAGCAGGAGCACTGGAAGAAATAGGAAAGCACGAAGATGCGGAAAAAGTGCTGAGGAAAGCACTGAAAAAGCGCCCATATTCAGGAAGAAGATACAGCAGAGACTTCTATTCTCCTCTCAAAAACCTTGCGCTGAGACTCTATCATTCCTGCCATATCATCCCGGAAGACCGCATCTGTGATTCCCTTGCGCATAGGATTGTGGATGCCCTTAAAAAATCAAGTTACTGGTATTCAACCCAGGAACTCGCATGGTCTCTCACTGCACTTGGAGTATACATGGAAACCCATCCATCAAGTCCGATAACCCGTGCCGTAATCACAATGGGAAGAAAAAGGTATTCTCCCCGGAAAAAAGACCTCGCCTTCTTCTGGCATTTGAAAAATGCTCCGGAAAAACTGCCCGTAAAACTGAGCTGGAGAGGGAAAGACGCCTTTGTATGGGTTGAGCAGACGGGATTTTCCAAAAAAACAAAACTGTTTGAAAGAAAAGTCGAGGGTATTGCTGTGGATGTATTTTTCTACAACCTCCAGGGAAAACCTGTGGACAGTCTAAAACTTGGGGAGATGGGGGTTGTGAAAGTTTTCATAGAACCGAGCAGAAATCTGGATAATGTCGCTATTGAGGTTCCAATCCCCGCAGGACTGGAAATAGAAAATCCAAGGCTCAGACCGGAAGATTTACCAGGATGGGTCAAAAAAACCTGGACACCAGATTATGTGGATATAAAGGATGAGAAACTCATACTTTTTGGAAGGATATTCCATAAACATTACTATTACTTCCTGGTAAGGGCAGTAACCCCGGGCAGATTCTTCAGGCCCCCGGTTCATGGGATTGCGATGTATGAACCAACCATATACGGTTCTTCAGATGCTGGAAGGTTTAAAATCACGAAGTAAAAGGGGCTGGTTCTTCTGGATATCCGGAGGACTTCTCACTTTTGCCTACCTCTATCCTCTTCCTTCATCCCTGGAAAAGGATTTTTCCACTGTGATACTGTTTTCCGATGGAAAGATAATGAGGGTTTATTTAACCCGGGATGAAAAATGGAGGATTTATCTCCCCCTTGAAAAAATAGACAGCCTCCTTGTAAAAACCACAATCCTTTATGAGGATAGGTACTTCTGGTATCACCCCGGAGTAAATCCACTGTCAATAATAAGGGCTCTGTTCCAGAATATAAAAGCACGGAAAATTGTATCTGGGGCATCCACACTCTCCATGCAACTTGCACGAATTCTTGAACCAAAACCCAGAACCCTGCGCTCCAAGATAATAGAGGCGTTTCGTGCAATTCAGTTTGAAATTAAACTGGGTAAAAAGAAAATACTTGAGCTTTATCTTAATCTTGCACCTTACAGCCGTAACTATGAAGGGGTGGGGGCTGCCTCCCTTGCATATCTTCACAAACTCCCGAAAAACCTCACTCCCCAGGAAGTTGCCTTCCTGGTCTCCCTCCCTCAGGCACCTTCCACACCGGAAGAGAAGAGAAAGGGAAGGAATCGTGTTCTTGAAAGGATGAAGAGATATGGAGTGATCTCAGAGGAAGAATACCTCCGGGCGCTAAAAGAACCGGTTCCATATACACCTTCCCCTCTCCCCTGTTATGCACCACATGCCGCAGATTTTCTCCATCTTCTTTATCCAGAAGAAAAAGAAATTCACAGCACCATAGAGTTTGAATTACAGAAAAAGGTTGAAAATATAATCACCTCCTACCGGGGATATGTGAATTCCCACGGAGCCTCAAATATAAGTGCGGTTGTGATAGAGAATAAGACAAGGAAGGTGCGGGTCCTTATAGGTTCTTTTGATTACTGGGATGAATCCATTCAGGGACAGGTGAGAGGTTTTGAGGCATACCGCTCTCCGGGTTCTGCCCTCAAACCCTTTCTCTACGCACTCGCAATTCAGGAAGGAGTAATACATCCCCAGATGCTTATAGAGGATGCTCCTCATGTTTTTGGAGATTTTGCCCCTCACAACTATTCCAGACAATGGAGAGGGCTTGTAACTGCTGAAGAAGCCCTGTGCCTTTCTCTAAATCTTCCTTTTGTTCTCCTGCTTGAAAGAACAGGGTATGAAAAATTTGTGGGTCTTTTAAAAAAAGCAGGAATAAAGGGACCTCTTCCTTACAGTGAGTATGGACTTCCCATAATAACCGGGGGGATGGACGTAAAACTCATAGACCTCACCAACTTTTATGTAACCCTGGCAAGAGGAGGTCTTCATGGACCATGGATAATAAGAGAAGAGGAAACTCCTGAGGAATTCCCTCTTTTAAATCCAGGGGCTGTGCTTCTTACCTTGCAGGCTCTTTCCAAGAGAAATCGTCCGGATGCTCCCTCCCTTTCAGGATTCATATTTCCAAAATCAAAGATATACTGGAAGACCGGAACCTCATGGGGAAGAAGGGATGCGTGGAGTATAGGATTCGGGAAGCACTATACGGTGGGAGTGTGGTGTGGAAATTTTGATGGAAGAGGGGGTGAGGAAATAGTGGGAGCCATTCTTGCCGCTCCTGTCATGTTTGACATCCTGAGGGCAATAGAACCTCCCGAAGACAAACCTTTTGAATGGGAAGAAATAGCCCTGGAGGAGATAGATTCAATATGGGTATGTGCATTTTCCGGATATCGCCCTCAAGATGCATGCCCTTCAAAGAAAAAAGTTGCTGTTCTTAAAAACGCCCATCCTCCTTTAAGATGCCCATTCCACAAAAAAATACTTGTGGAGAAAAAAACTGGATATCGTGCATGCCCATGGAAAAAATATAAAAAAGGTGAACTTGTTGAGAAGATATGCGTGGTTTATCCACCATCCGTTAAAAAAGTCCTCAAGGCAGAGGATGCCATTCCTCCCTTTCCGCCTGATTGCAAACTTGCGTCTAAGGAAAGCAAAATACAGATATTGCTTCCTGCAGACGGCACAACATACTTTATACCCCATGGAATCGCAGGGGCTGAGGATATTCCCCTCCTTGCTGTAACTTCTTCCCGGGAAGGAAAGATATACTGGTTTGTGAATGGAAGATACATGGGTTCCACACCTTCAGGGAAAATAATGTACATACCACCCCCGGAAGGGAAACTAAAAATTCTCGCCCAGGATACCGAGGGAAACTCTGCATCTGCTGTAATCCATGTCCTTAAAGAGTTACCTTGACATTCCCGCTCTTTTCTGTTAATTTCTCCTCAATGGGAAAGATAATAACGATAGCGAACCAGAAGGGCGGAGTTGGGAAAACCACCACCGCTATTAATCTTTCTGCATGCATAGCAAAGGAGGGATACAAGGTCCTCCTGGTGGATATTGACCCGCAGGCGAATGCAACAAGCGGTCTTGGATTCACACGCGTATATCCCTCAACCTATGATGTTCTCATAAAGGGAACGGACATAAAACAGGCGATAAGAAAAACTGCAGTTGAAAAACTTGCACTCCTTCCATCCGAACTTTCCCTTGTGGGAGCAGAGGTTGAACTTGTTGATGAAAAAGACAGGGAAATGAGACTTAAAAGAATACTTGCCCCATTAAAAAGAAACTTTGAATTCATATTCATTGACTGCCCTCCATCCCTTGGCCTTCTGACCCTGAATGGTCTTATTGCAGCAGACTCCGTTCTCATACCAATCCAGAGTGAATTTTATGCTCTTGAAGGTCTTGGAAAATTACTCAACACAATAAGAATGGTTCAGCGCTCACTCAATCCCCATTTAACCATTGAGGGGGTTCTTGTAACCATGTATGACCCAAGGCTCAACCTTGCAAAACAGGTAATAGAGGAGGTGAGAAAGTATTTTGGTGATAAAGTTTACAACACCATCATTCCAAGAAATGTAAAACTTGCGGAGGCACCAAGTTTTGGAAAGCCAATAATTCTCTACGACCCCCTTTCACGTGGTGCCATAGAATACACAAACCTTGCAAAGGAGGTCCTTCTAAGAAATGGCAAGAAAGGCTCTCGGAAGAGGTCTTGAAGCACTCCTCCCCTCCGGAGAGGAGATAAGGGAAATCCCCATCTCCGAAATCCACCATTCTTCTCTTCAGCCAAGAAGGGAAATAAAGAACCTGGATGAACTTGTTCGGTCCATCAAACAGAAGGGAATCCTCCAGCCCGTTCTTCTGAGAAAATCAAAGGAAGGATACGAACTGGTTTACGGACACAGGAGATTTGAGGCTGCAAAACTTGCTGGACTTGAAAAAATCCCGGCGGTTATAAGGGAACTTTCGGACAGAGAGGTTCTGGAACTTGCAATAATTGAGAATGTCCAGCGTGAGGACCTCAATCCCATAGAGGAGGCACTTGCCTATAAAAAACTCATTCAGGAATTCGGACTGACCCAGGAGGAAATAGCGCAGAGGGTTGGAAAGGACCGTTCCACCATTGCCAACAAACTTCGCCTTCTCTCTCTTCCCGAGGAGGCAAAAAAGGCACTGATGGAAGGGAAAATAACCGAAGGGCACGCAAGGGCTCTTCTGGGGATAAAAAGCGAAGAGAAAAGAAAGAAGGTCCTTCAGGAAATACTCACAGGGAAAAAGACCGTAAGGGAGGTTGAAAGGAAGGCAAAAGCCCGCGACCCTCATATAAAGGCTCTTGAAGACGAACTTTCCTCATACTTAGGAACAAAGGTGAGGATTGTAAAGGGAAGAAAAAAGGGAAAGATAGAGATAGAATTTTATTCACTGGATGAACTTGACCGGTTGCTTGAACTCATAAAAGGAGAGGAAAGATGAAGGAATTGCTCCTGGAACTTTCAGAAATCCCGGGTGTCTCAGGATACGAGGATGAGGTAAGGGAAAAAATCAAAGAGAAACTCGAAGGGGTGGTGGATGAGGTGAGGGTGGATAGGGCTGGAAATCTTATAGGTCTTAAAAAGGGAGAGGGTAAGGGAAGCATAATGATTGCCACCCACATGGATGAGATAGGATTGATGGTAACGAAGATAGAAAAAGGCTTCTTGCGGTTCACACATACCGGATTTGACCTGAGAGTTCTTCCGGGGCAGGAGGTGGTAATACACGGGAAAAAGAAAATCCATGGGGTCGTGGGGGCGATACCTCCCCATCTTACCGGGAAAAAGAGGGAACCATATAAAAGCGAGGACCTCTTTATTGACCCTTGCATGCCGGAGGAAGAAGTTGAACACTGGATAAGACCCGGTGATGTGGTGAGCATAAAGAGAAAGCCCGTGGAATTGAAGGGCGGAAAAATCGCAGGAAAGGCTCTTGACAACAGGGCATCCTGCACTGTTCTTATTGAAATTTTAAAATCCCTCAAAACCCATCCCTTTGACGTTTACGGTGTATTCACCGTCCAGGAAGAGGAAACAGGGCTTGGTGCCGTTACAGGCACATACTCCATAACCCCCACATGCGCAGTTGCAATGGATGTAACCCATGCAAAAACACAGGATGCTCCATTTTTAACCTTTGCCCCCGGAAAAGGACCCGTGATAGGGGTTGGACCGAACTTCCATCCATTCATGGTTCAGAAACTCAAAGAAACTGCGGAGAAGGAGGAAATTCCATACCAGACTGAACCCATCCCGGGACCATCCGGAACAGATGCGTGGTCTATACAGATATCAAGAGAAGGCGTTCCCACAGGACTCGTTTCTCTCCCTCTCAAATACATGCATACACCGGTTGAGGTGATTGATATAAAGGACATGGAAAGAGCAAAAAGATTGCTTGTGAGATTTATAGAAAGCCTCGAGGAGGTGAAGATTGTTTAATCCTGAAAGGTTTGTCCCGATAGCGGTGGAATTCATAAAGGAAAAGGTGAAAGAACTTGAGAGGGATGGTGCAGTCCTGGGGATAAGTGGAGGGGTTGACTCCGCAGTGGTTGCATCCCTTGCGAAAAAGGCGCTCGGGAAAAGGGTTCTCGGGCTCATCCTCCCGGAAAGGGATTCATCACCGGAGTCTGTGGAACATGCAAAACTGGTTGCAGAAACGTTTGGAATAAAAACGGAAACATTCAACCTCTCTCCCCTTCTTGAAACCATCGGTGCGTATTCCCTGGTTCCGGATGTTCTGCACAGGAAAAGAAAAAATGCGGAAAAGGTAATAAAGATAAGTTACTCAATCCTTCCTCCTTTCTTAAAGCCCTTCTCACGTGGACTGCTCGGTGTTAAGGAAAAACTCCTGAGAGGTCCAACCGCATACTACCGGATAAAGCACAGATTGAGGATGGTTATTCTTTACTTCTATGCCGAGAAACTCAACTACGCAGTCCTTGGAACAACCAACCGGACGGAAGAACTCACCGGTTTCTTTGTAAAATATGGAGACAGTGCAACCGACATTGCTCCCATAGCATGCCTTTACAAAACAGAGGTTTTTGAACTTGCAAAATACCTGGGTGTTCCCTCCCCCATCCTTTCAAAACCCCCTTCCCCTGACCTCATTCCAGGAATAACCGATGAACTCGCAATGGGAATGAAGTATGAGACCATAGATAAAATCCTTATGGGATTTGAACTCGGACTTTCAGAAAAGGAGATAGCAAAAAGGGAAAACATATCTTTAAGAAAGGTAAAAGAGGTAAAAAAGATGGTGGAGAATTCATATCACATGAGAAGACACCTCCCCCTTTCCCTGCAGAGAAAGGAGGTCATAAATGCTTGACAAACTCGTAAATGCATTCGGTCCATCAGGGAACGAAAATGAAGTGAGGGAACTCATAAAAAAAGAGATTGAGCCTTATGTTGATAAAATAGAAGTTGATGCAATGGGAAACCTTTACGCAATAAAAGGAGAAAATCCTGAGATTCTTGTGTGTGCACACATGGATGAGGTTGGGTTCATGGTGGTTGAGATAAACGAGGATGGAACCCTGAAATTTCTGCCCGTTGGTGGAATTGACATAAGAACTGTTTTAGGAAAAAGGGTAAAGGTCGGGAGGAATAAAATCCCGGGAGTTATAGGTTCAAAGGCAGTTCATCTTTTAAAACCCGAGGAGGAAAAGGCACTCCCCCAGTGGGAAAATCTGTACATGGACTGTGGATTTACTAAAAAGGATGAGGCACAGAAGGAGATATCACCCGGAGACTATGCGGTATTTGATACAGAATACACGGAAAACGGAGAATATCTTATCGGTAAGGCATTTGACGACAGAATAGGATGTTACATAACCCTGGAACTTGCAAAAAAGAACTTCCCCTTCCCCATCGCCTTTGTATTTACCGTCCAGGAAGAGGTTGGATTGAGAGGAGCGTCAGTGGTTGGGAACAAACTCCCGGTGAAGATAGGTCTCATACTTGAGGCAACGGCTGCGGGAGACTTTCCCCAGGAGAAGGACCTTGGAAGGTTTCCTGCACCGGGGAAGGGACCCGTGATAACAAGGCTTGATAAAAGATGCATATGTGATAAAGAACTTGTGGACCTCCTTATATCCATAGCCGAAGAAAACGGAATACCCTACCAGATAAAGAAACCAACGGTTGGCGGGACGGATGCAGGAAAGATACATCTTTCCCGTGAAGGTGTAAGATGCGCCGTTATATCCGTTCCTGCAAGATACATTCATTCCCCTGTTTCTGTGATTCATAAAAAAGACGTAGAAAACACCATGAAACTTGCAGCCAAATTCCTTGAAAGAACAGGAGGTAGCAGATGAAGGAACTGCTTGCAAGGCTGTGTGAAACCTTTGGTCCTTCCGGAAGGGAGGAAAAGGTAAGGGAACTCATAAAAAATGAAATAGAAGGGCATGTGGATGAGGTCAAAATTGATGTAATGGGGAACCTCATCGCAAAAAAAGGAAAGGGTGGGAAAAAGATAATGGTTGCTGCCCATATGGATGAGATAGGGGTTGCAGTATCCCATATAGATGAAAAGGGGTTTATAAGGTTTGGACCTGTGGGTGGTGTATTCCCCACCATCCCGCTGGGAGAGAGGGTTGAGTTTGAGGGAGGAGCAAAGGGAGTTGTTTCCATTGAAAAACTCTATAAAGAAAAGGACCTTGCCCTTGAAAAGATGTTCATAGACATAGGGGCATCATCTAAGGAAGAGGCCGAAAAGATGGTGAAGATAGGAGAAATAGGATGCTTTACGAGAAATGCAGAGGACCTGGGGAAGAGATTTGTTGCAAAGGCACTTGACGACAGGGTTGGGTGTCTCGTTCTCATAGAGGCGATAAAGAGAACCCGTGAACTTCCAAATGAGGTTTACTTTGTCTTCACAACCCAGGAAGAGGTTGGGCTGAGGGGTGCAAGGACATCCGCATTTGGTGTTTCTCCAGACCTTGCACTTGCAGTGGATGTTACCGGGACCGGAGACACCCCGGAGGGAATGAAGATGGCGGTGGAACTCGGGAAGGGGGCCGCAATAAAGGTAAAGGATAGAGGGATGATAGTTGATAAGAGGATAAAGGACAAACTCATAGACCTTGCAGAAAAGAACAATATCCCCTATCAGCTGGAGGTTCTTGAATTTGGTTCAACTGATGGTGCTGTGATTCAGCTCACAAAAGAAGGGGTTATAACCGGGGCAATTTCAATCCCTGCAAGATACATCCACACCCCATCAGAGATGTGCGACATGGACGACGTTGAGGCGTGCGTGAAATTGCTCTGTGCATTCCTTGAGGCAGAGCATACCCTATGAAAAAGTATCTTACCATACACATCATCCCCCACTCTGGAAAGCTCAAGGAGATAAGGTTCTCCTATACCTTCCTGCGTATCTTACTTGTTCTTCTTATATTGCTTGCCGGAGGATGTGGATGGCTTGTATTTGAGTACGGGAACATATACCGCAGGGCTGTCCTTTCCTATATCCTGGAAAAGAAGATACGGGACCTGGAAATTGAAAAACAGCGACTTCAGGAATTGTCGGTGCGTTTGGGAAAATACGAAAAGATTGCCCAATCCCTTTCCATGTTACTCGAACTTGACCGTTCTCCAAAGAAGATGGAGTACAGGGTTGAAATGGAGGAGGAAAAACCGGAGGAAGAGGAGGACCTTCTCAGGTTTGTTCCCGATATATGGCCTGTTAAGGGATGGGTGAGCAAGGGCTTTTCAGCCGAGCATCCTGGAATAGATATATCCGCTCCTTCAGGAACCCCGATTGTCTCAACCATAGATGGGGTTGTGAAGGATTCAAGATGGGACCAGGACCTTGGATGGGTGCTTGAGATTGAAAATGAGAAGGGATTTCATATAGTATATGGACACAACCGGAAAAATCTTGTAAAGAAGGGAGAAAAGGTGAAAAAGGGTGAGAAGGTTGCACTGGTTGGAAGCACGGGAAGGTCATCCGCCCCTCATCTTCACTATGAGATAAGGGTGCAGGGTGTTCCTGTTGACCCGATGCAGTATCTCAAAAAGGAGGAGAAATGAAAGAAGGAATAATGAATGTCATAGGAAAAGGGACAAAGGTAGAGGGAAAGTTTGTTGTTCAGGGAAGTATAAGGGTTGATGGAGAGGTGAAGGGAGAGGTTTTTGCAACCGACCTTTTTGTCCTCGGGAAGGAAGGAAAGATGAATGGAAATCTGAAGACAAAAAATGCGTCCATCTCCGGCACATTTGAGGGAACCATAGATGCCGATGGAAAGGTTGAACTCCTTCAGAGTGCAATATTTAAAGGAGAACTCACATGCAAAAAACTCGTTATTGAAGAGGGAGTGACCTTTGACGGAAACATATCAATGACGGAGGAGAAGGGTGGAAAGGCAGGACGGGAGAAAACCAGAAGAACTGAGGAAGGTTGAGGTTGACCTTGAATTTCTGAAAAAACCAGGCACTGTTCTCTATCGCCAGGGAGATACCGTTGTCCTCGTTAGTGCAAGCATACAGAACTCGGTTCCCCCATTCCTTACCGGAACCGGAACAGGATGGATAACCGCAGAGTACAATATGCTTCCCGGAAGCACCCAGGAGAGGATGCTCAGGGAAAGGGCAAAAGTATCTGGAAGGACATACGAAATCCAGAGGCTCATTGGAAGGTCCCTGAGGGCGGGTTTCTTCCTGAACGAACTCGGTGAAAGAACCATATGGGTTGACTGCGATGTTCTTCAGGCAGATGGAGGAACCCGGACCGCCTCCATAACCGCGGGCTTTATTGCGGTTTATGACCTTCTCAGGCATCTTAAGGAAAAGGGAGAGATTGAAAGAATACCCCTGAGAAACTTCATTGCATCGGTGAGTGCTGGCATAGTTGAGGGAGAACTTTTGCTTGACCTCACCTATGAAGAGGATTCCCGTGCGTGGGTTGACCTCAATCTTGTGATGACCGACGATGGTAAACTTGTTGAAATCCAGGGAACGGGAGAGGCAACCTCATTTTCAAAAGAAGAACTTGACCACATGCTTGAACTTGGATGGAAGGGTATAAGGGAATTGATTGAAATTCAAAAAACCATACTGGGGGTGGAGGGATGATATGGCTTGTCCTTTCCTTCCTTGGATGTGCCCCTCAGGGGCAGGAGAATGTATTGACCATATGGGAGTCATACAACGACCAGGAGCATGAACTCTTCATGCAGATAGTCCGGGAGTTCTCAAAAAAGACGGGTATTGAGGTTCATGTTCAGCGCATTCCATTCTTCGGAATGGAGACAAAGGTATTAACCGCGATAGCAACCCGAAGCACCCCGGATGTTGCAAGGCTTGACCTTGCCTCGGTTGCAAAACTTGCAAGCCGTGGTGCACTTGAGGAATTGAGTCAGTATGAGGAAATTAAAAAAATAGTTCCTGAAATTCTCCCTTCAGCCCTCATATCCAACAGGCTCG